>Ga0209489_105721_pt1 | contig 21115 bp, 10 predicted proteins | sample SiratrowhiteBW_FD_187527 | JGI IMG/M metagenome (GOLD analysis project Ga0209489, IMG submission 187527) | Root nodule microbial communities of legume samples collected from California, USA - Siratro white BW (SPAdes) (version 2) | ecosystem: Host-associated > Plants > Roots > Nodule | place...
CAGGTAAAAGTCCAGGAGTTTCCAAATACCCATCAAACAATTGGAGGAGCCAAAAAAAAAAAAAAAAAAAAAAAAAAAAAAAAAAAAAAAAGGAACTTGCAAACAAAAAGACCATCACGTGAACAATCTCCACTTGCCCTCTTGAAATTTGAAGGCTACAAGTTGAAAAGCAGAAGAAAAAAGGGAAGGAGGCACCATGGTAGCAGCAAAAATGGAAGCTTTTTTGGATTAAAAGCAAAAGGGTAATTGAATGAAATTATGATGAGAATTGGCATGTAGTAGTATAGTAGAATATAATAATATAATACCTGGAGTAGAGGGTGAGAACGGTGGGAAGAGAGGCAGTGGGGGCAGATGCTAAGGCAACAGTGCAAGCAAAAGACGTTCTTCTCGTTCTTCCTGCGATCCTCGTGGACCCCACAACCACCAAAGAATGTCTCAGCCATCAACCTCTCTAGCCATGCAGGTTTCTCATTCATGTCTCCCCCACCACACCCTCTTGATGATGAGTATGTGCCCATCATGTCTCTCTCTCTCACCATGTCTTCAAATTATTCTCCTCTCTCCTTCTCTCTCTCCCTTCACTCTTAAGATGATGAATGAATGAAAAATGAAAAGCCTTGGAAGATGGATATTTATGAGTTGAGCCCTCTGCCCCTGTGCTAGCAGCTAGCTACTTGCTTATGTCAACTGGTTGATGTTGATTTCTTTCTTACTCACCACTTTCTTTTTCATTATTTTTTTTTATATGGTGAAGAGAACCCTAGCGAAAACACAAGAAAGAGCATATATATATATTTATAGAAGAGGTTGGAGAGAGTGAGAGAGTGAGAGAGAGAGAAAATAAAAGAAAAATGAGAGGAGAGAGAAGAAACAGTGACAGAAATGAATGGTGTGGTGGAAAGAGCAGAGTGGTTTTAATGGCGGGAAGACAGCCCACCAATGTGTACTGTCTGTGCATACTAACAATTTTTGCCCTCAGTCATCTGAGCACTCTCCACCATGTCATACCCCTCATTTATTAAGGTCTCCACTTTTACATTTGACCAAATGTCCTTACCACTTTACAACTAAATAGTATGTTTCTATAAATACATACATAATTCTTCTTCTTCTTCTCCTTCTAAAAACTAATCTCACTCTAAATTATCTTATAAATTCATCTCACATTAAATATAATTCATTCTGTGATGTCAAACTTTAGTTTTTCTGAAATTGGGTTGCCCATAAATTCCACTATGATTCTGTTTTTTCTTTACAGACCATGTTTTATTCTTACCAACTTTAGGGTTTACAAAACAGAATTTAACTCCTCAAAAATTCTTGTCCATAAATCGAACTCTAAATTTTTTGGTTAATAGAGGATATTTGATTCTCATTAATTAAAAGAAGAGATCAGAATTTAGTTTTCCCAAAATGAATTCTGCTCTGTGTGCAATTATTTGTACTATTCTTATAAATGAAAGAAGGGGAGCACTGTTACGGGCACGTGTACTAATTGGAAAATTAATCAACAAGAATATAACTAAAAAACTAATCTTCTAAAAATAACTAATTAATTTTTAAATAAAATTAACTATCAAGTTTATAAAAAATTTATGAAGTCCAGTTTTTTTTATTCCCTCTTATATGAATGATTTTGTACAAAGAAACTGGTAATGCAAATAGTATCATTTAACCGACATGGGATTGTTAAAATGTGTGAATAAACATAATAAAGTGAACTATTTCATATGAGTCCAAAATTTCGAGAATCGTTTAAAAAAATTATTATGGTACATTTCATTTGATATTTTAATCTCAATCTCAATATAACAAAAGATGTAAAGAAAACATAAAATTTTAACCATCTTTTTAAATAAAATTGAAGTGCAAGGCTCTAGTTATAAAATTAAAATATAGAATATGTATTTATAAAAGCGTACAGTTTTACGCATTAATATAAAACTGAAGTTTAAGTATCATACACCTAAGGACAATAATCTTTTCTCTATATTATAAAGTTGAAATGTGTAAATCAAAGCTCTTCCTTCTAAGATCAGTAACTGAAAAATATTTGTATCTCACTTACCTGCTTTCTAACAAGTACTATTTTTCTATATTTTTCTTGGGTATGTGAAAGGAAAATTAATTTAAAAAGAGTTTAACTTTTATTTTTTTTATTGTAAATGGTTTTTCATATTTCATTTTATTGGTGTTAGGTTTATATTCACATTTCAACTAAAATTCAATCAACAAATCCAAACCAAGCACAAAAAAATTAGGTTTATATTTACATGATAAATTTTCTTGAGTTTTTGAATCAATTTAAAACCCAGGATGTAACTAAATAATTTTAAACCTTTGAGTAATTTTATGAATCAGTTACATAGAAATGGGGTGAGAAGGAGGCGGTTGTGTTTTTAAAGACATACTTCAAATTAAGATATTATCATATTTTAATGAAATAATATACAAAAGATGACTTTGTGAGTTAAATACGACCATTATGATTATATAGTAATGTCTTTTTAAATGAAGAACGTTCCTCCTCTGTTTATGAACTACATAAACAAGATTTTTGTTCATTTTTAGACAAGTTTTTGGTTATATCTCACAATTTAATATTTTCTTGTACTCATGAGAAGCATTTTAAAATAGTGTTGGATGTTTTGAAATGGAAACAATTGTATATCGAATTGTTTAAGTTTGAATTTTGAATGATTAAAATGAAATTCTTTAAGACATGTGACAAACTCAAAGAGTTTTAGCAAATCTTTTTATAATAAAGACAGTGCTACAAAGGAGTGTTTTAAGATAATATTAGAGATGAAATTTTTTAGGGTCTAGTTGGCTATTATAAGATATTCATTGAGGGATTTTTCAAGATAATGAATTTTTTAACTCAATCAAAATTCAGGATCAATATTTTTTCTGAGTAGACATGTATGAGGAAATTTTTTGAAGTTAAAGAAGAGGTTGACCAGTGATTAGTGTTGGTATTCCTGATATAAGAAAACCTTTTAAGATTTATCGTGATGCATCTTACCAACGATTGAGTTATATGTATTTGATGCAGAAAAGGAAAGTATTAGCTTATGATTCAATGAAGTTGAGGATTTGTAAAAATTATCCATCTAATGACATGGAGTTAGCAAGTACAGTTTTTTTAAGATAGGAGACATTATCTTTATGGTACCAAGTTTGATGTATCAACGAGCAGCACTTGTTTTATCATAAACATTAAACATAATACAAAGGGAATGAATGAAGTTATTGAAAGACTATGATTTTTAATTAATGTACATTTTAGGAAAGGTCAATGTTGTGACAAGTGTCTTGATAAAAGAATTCTTCCAATATTTGCTTTGATGATAAAGAAGTGAGAATTGATTAAGTAGTTCAAAAATTTGAATTTGTGTTGAGTTATTATTAAGGAAAAACCCAACATTTATGATTTTGATTAAATGTTGAAAACAACTAAGTATAAAACATGATCATTCTTTATCTGAAAAATCATAGTTTATTCAATGCAAGTATTCCATCTAATAGATAGATCATACAACACTATACAATCTTAATTTATGTATGATAAAACATGAATATGCTCAAACAATAAGCACATAAATTTAAACTAGTCAGCCTCGTACTACACAAAAACATATGCATGCTTATTTTATACTACAGAGAATGGTCATTACTTTTGTTTTTCAAGAATATTTATCTTCAAAGCACAAGTCACATTAAGTTATCTCTTGGATAAAGAGCTAAACCTGTTTTTCTTCAATAAATTCTCTAAAGCTAACATTGTCAACTCTAGATAGACTATCTGTTTCCTATTACTTTATACTTTAGACAAATTTAAGAAAAAATACACTGTTCAAAAAGAGATAAGTAAATCCAATTCTTAAAATGATATGTAAAAGAAAAAAAATATTTAATGTTACATATAATATATTTAATGTATTATTATTCACAATGTAGCTCATCACAATGAATAAGTCATTAAAAAAATTGAAGCTGCTTAATGGTCAAAATAAGCTTGCAACAAATGTTGTTCTTGCATTCCTATATTACAAGAATGCTGATAAAATTTCTACAGTCTCAAAAGTTTCAAAATAGAACATTATTTTTTTGAGTTGAGTAATAAACTTAATAAAATCCAACATTTTTTTTATAAAAGTTATATCTAATCATGAAAAATCTTATTTATTTTTTACATTTAAATTAACAATATTAATACATTTCAATATATAATAAGTATAGTATAATTATTAAATTTAAGTATTTATTATATTTTTGATATATGCAAGTCAACTACAAAATTGAGAGTTATAAATGAATTTAATTATACTGGAATGACTATAAGTTTTTTTCAAAAATATTTTCTTATTTATTTAAAATACTAGAAATCTTAATTTTTATCTAATATTTTCTTCATAAAGTAACAAAAAATATTAAAGTTTTATAAAATGTAAAGATTACTGTAATAACTTTTTTTTATGAGTTTTATATATTTTTATAAACTGATTCAAAACGAGTTACATCATTTATACAACATCTTAGGAAGCATATTTTTAAATCTAATGATTACATTAATTATTATATTCATATTTTTATTTTATTTCTCTTTTATCTCTTATTGTTTCTCTTAATTATATGAATAATTATATAATTTGTTCTCTCTTAATTGGTTGGTAAGAATAGAGAATAATTATTTTTATTTTTTAATTTCTACAATTGTTATTTGTCCAACTAGTTGAATTGTAACAAGCAATTTTGAGTTCGTAGCATTTTTCAGTTGTGCAGAAAAGTTCCTTGAATTTGTAGGTGTTTGAATACCCATTACTTAACCAAGAAACACATGTTTTGAGACAAAAAAGCCAAATGTAAGATTTTTGTTTTTAGAAAACAACTTAAATATTTAACCTAATTTTTTTTAAACATGGTATTTAACATAGTGAAGAAAACCCTATTGAGCAGTATTGTAATGATTGGATTTTGAGACTAAATTCAATTTAGAAAAATAGAAAAGAAAGCAAGTACAGTTTCTTTTTTACCAATATACAGTAAATTGTGTTAGATCTTTCGAAAGCTATGGTCTGTACTGTCCAATCAATCATGTTGGTCAAATTTAAATCATATTTATTCAGTTACGTCAAATAGTTCACATTCCTCTTGGCTGTTATCACGCAACAATGATCATTCAAAAATCATAATAATATGTGGGGAATAATATAACACTTTATGTATAAAGTAAAATAAAATAAAACATATACTGATGGTTCACCTTACAGTGCACTAGGTTTTTTTATAGATTATATTTATTTTTATTAAAAATAATATCATTTAAATAAGATATATAAACTATAAAATTTAATTTGTGAATATTATGTTATATATAATTCAAAACAACTATACCCAATTATGTGGTTTAAAAACATTAAATTTGAGATTTAGTACTTTAAACTTCACATTGGATCAGTTTTTAACATACATTAAATTTGATACACTTGATGATCATCACTCTCCACATAGTTTATGTGCCCTAATTACAAGAAAACTGATTAAAAGTAATGTAAATAAAAGATAGTATTGAACATTATTTTTATTTTTTAAAATTATCTAGAGACAAAGCATAAAGAATCCATTTCCCTTATTCTACAAGGGAGATATACTAATTATTAATAAAATATACTGGCTAATATTATAATATGGGTGTGTAGATTTTTTTTTTTTCATATGAAAGAATAACATTGTGTATAATGATATTCTAATAGTGAGGAGTCTTCTCACATAATGTGTGCTTGCTTGTAATTTTTTTTTATAGAATGAGTATAGCTCTATTTTTAACAAATTCAAAGATCAGTTATGAGGTTATAAACTTAGAGTTACCTAGATTATGTACCTAGTGAATTCAAAATTTTATCCTCATTATTCTAAAGAAGTTATGGCATGATGAAGACATAAACAGTGTGTGAAGGTTAAGTTTGTGTTTGTCTGTAGCTCTACCTCGGTTTGTAGCTTGGTCATATGACCAAAGCCTCCTTCATTTGTAGCTATCCGAAACAGTAGTATTCATGGTCTGTTCCTCACCCCTTCTATTTCTTTATTATGGACCTTCAGCAGAGAAGACACGTACATAATTGCAAATGCTGGAACTATGTATATTTGCTTTTGTTTTTAAATTCATCGAGATGCTAAAATGGTTAGTATTGTATTTATTGAATGACTCAAAACACCCAATTGTAGTGTTGCTGTCTACTAATTTTGGGAGCTGTGTCTGATTTTCAATTTCCAATTTAATCTTAGTGCTGCTGACATTTGTAAAATTGCATATGGCAGAGTTTCAGGTGGAGAACATTCGCTAAACTAATGTGATATCAAGAAAAAAATAGTTATACTACTTTCTAGTTAGGTTTTGTAATCTTAATTATCAGGGACACAGAAGAATGTGACAAAAAAGTGAGTGACAAGAATCCGATGCTCAAAATTTTGCTCTTTTATTCTTTAACTTTTGACTGAGTTTTGAAAATGTTTATTACAACAGTTTGTTTACCAAATTGCTTATCTCTCTCCTTCACTTATTCTAATAATCATCTTTTATGTAATAAATTGCATTTGGGAATTGAGATGTTGCTTTAAATTTTAATTAATCATGTACAAATATAAACATGGTTGATGAATTAAAGATAGAACGATTGCTTTGGTCCTAGAAAAATTAAGGTAGGCTATTTAATTCTTAAAAAGCTTAAATAAGGTCTCTTTTCTAATTTTATGTATCAATATTTTTATTTGTAGTCTTAATAAGTATTAAAAAGTAAATACTTAGCAAATACATTATTTCATAGAAAAAGTACAAAAAGTTGGGGTTTAAAAGATTGCATTTATCACATAATTTGTGGTATATATATATTAAATAAGGAGTGTATTTAAAAAATTAATAGTCTAAAAGTATATATTTTGTTTGGACTAAACTATTACATTAAGTTTTTCCAATTTGATTTAGGACTGGTAGGGAGATCTATTTTTAACTTATATTAGGCCTTAATTTAACAATTTATATTATACCAATTGAAACTTAATTATGAATTAAATGTTTGAGAATGATAGACTAAATTCATATACTGTGTTTAACTGTTTGGTTTTAGGACATGAAGATATTTGAGATGATCAATAAGTTATTTACACTAATGTATTTGAGATAACATACTGTTAATATTGATATTGATATTGAACTTAATATTGGTTTAACATCAGGAAATATATTGTTTGACAACTGTTATCTCTGTTGGGGAAAATGTCTGTATTATGGCTGGGAATTTCCTATATTCTTCCTATGAATTTTTATAAGAAATTCAAGTATCGGTAATCATTATGAGTTTATATTGAAGTTATTCATTAAAAATCAACCTTTAAATGTCTGTTTGAGATTCTTAAAATATATTATAATTTTTTTTATAATTCATTAATAGACAAAGGGTTAAGGTTAACTCTCCTTCAAAATTTGATTAAATATATTCTTAAATCTGGGTATGTTGTTATTTATGTAACAACTCACATTGTTGTGCTCTTGGGGTTCACTTTGAACTGTGAAGTCTCCAACAATAGTATTCTTTTGCATACACATATAACTAAATGCTTAAAATTTGATCACATGCTCCATTGGTCCACCCATTTCTGCAAGATGCAGAATTGTTACTGCTAACCAGCTATGACAACTACTTTCTAAGCTCTTGTCCTGCTGCTGAAAGAACACCATGATATGCATATAGGAGTTGTTTTCAATAAACATAATTCTCCTTGAGACCTGTCAGAAAGTTGCTTCTTTCTTTTTCTGTTACTTGTTCGGTGAAAAAAACAGTAAACTAAATAATTTCAATAACCACAATATAAAATAAAATATTATGTCAAATTTAGAATTTTACAGAAAGATTTAGACATCATAAAAATATATATACCTTGTGGTAGAGTGGGACAAATTTGCACGTTATAGATCAATTGCATTGACTTGGAGCTTTATTCAGTAATGATGCAAGTTGAGACTAGAGGAGAGGCTGTTGTAGTCTTAGATCAGTATGACAGGTTATGAAATAACGAGACATGTTCTTGATGTTAACATAAACTATTTAAAAAGTTTCATTTTGGTTTAATATTCAATACTCAAATTTATGTTTGGGAAGTGAAAAATTGAAAGTTACTTAAAACAGAGTCACTTAGAATGTAAACAATGTGACTCCACATTTCATTTTATTCATTCTACTCAAATTTATCTTTTTAGAACTTTTATCTCCTTAATAGAATAGGAGGTAATGATGTGAGATTATATTAATTTGCTAAATAAAGTTATATGTCTTAAAATAAAATATGTATAAAGTTTTTTAAAATTCTCACCTTCAACTTAAATGATAAATATATGTGGAAGAGATAATAAATACTCTAATTGTTCAGTCTTTTTTTTTTAATAATGATCATATAATATAGCCAAAGATTTGACGATTATAATCATATATATTTAAGGTTTAGCGAAAAAGTGGAAGAAAAAAAAATACATCAGCATTACCTATCTACAGGCCCAAAAATATTATAAAATGAAAGGCGGAAGAGATAATACATACTCTAATTAATTTCTTTTAATAATGATCAAAAAATATAGCCATAGATTTTGACAATTATAATCGTATATATTTAAGGTTTAGTAAAAAAAAATGTAACGAAAAAGAAAACCCATCAGCATTACCTATCTATAGGCCCAAAAATGTGCAACCATTAGCTTTAGTTGTCATTTTAAAATGAAGCATTGGTCTTTTTCAAGTAAAAATAATATTACATTTTTTTTTAAACCAAGACATCCTACCTAATATCTTCAAATAATAAGATATACTTAAAGAATTTATTTTTCTCAATATTAAGAGATTAAACTCATCTTAAACATCATAATAAGAGATAAAACTATCTGTGAATAAGGTGATAATATAATATTACATCATTCAGTGAAAAGTAATTAGTTTTTCTAACACAAATTGACCAAATAAACTACTCCACCTTATTATTTTTTAATTAAAACTATATGAGCTATTTTAAGAAATTAATGTGCCCAAGAGGGGCAGTCTCTGCAACTCAATAGGTAAAGCCTCTTGCTACTTTTCCAAAGTGGCATGCCTAAGAGAGAATATTACAATTTTACTAAAGAAGTTCCAATTATAGAAAACGTGTGATCAAATTAACACCATGGAGTCATCATAAAAAATCATGCTTTTGTATACAGTTAGTTTTCTAATAAAACACTTTTAAAATGTGGAACTAATCTAGTTTGATTTAAAACACTATAGTTCAAACAAATATATTGGCGTGAATGTATTATCAAAATCAAAACATACTTAAACTTAAGGTCAAATATATTCGTAATAACAAAATTTCAGATCAAACATATGTTGATTGATTTCAAATTTTGAATTATGTTAGACGTAATTGTAATAATTACATTATTTTAATATTACAATATTATATATGTGTTTTCTCTTAAATTTATACGTGCTTTCTATATAATATCCTTTAAAAGTGTATATGGGCAACCTTTTAACATTTTATTGTTAATCTTTTGTAGATTCTACGTACGATCAAGTAAATATTTTTTTTTTATTGTTAATAGAGTTATTATAAACCTATACTTTCATATAGTATATTGTAAATCTATACGCTAACTTCATTTTTTACTTAAATATTTTTTATTTTTTACTTAAATATTTTTTCATTTTTTAATATTGTACATTTCTTTTATTTTTCTTGATTTACATATTTACAGTTTCTTCTTTATTGATTTTCTTATTCATGTTTCCTTTCTTGGTGTAGTTCTAACAGTTTCGTTTTATAGTCGTGATGTTCCAAAACCCCCACCATGCACTCTTTCTTTTAAGGTCAATGCTCTATTCCTTTCCACTCATCTCTCATCACTTTTCACTTTCCATTTCTTCTTAAACCCTATGTCGGTTTTCCTCTCAAGTCATAATAAAAACTGGATTTGAGTCAAATAACACTCTTTTTCAGTTTTATTTTGCTTTTAGGATGTAAGCAAGGTGTTTTGATATGATACAATTTGAAGTACTATAAGATAATAAGTTAAACAATTTTTTTGTCAACAATAAAAAAACAAATAAATATAGAACAATTAAGATATTCTAACCTATAAGCAAAACAACATATCTACATCACTTTCACTGAAAGCATTTATAAATAATAGAATCAAAAAATTACAAACGATTACAAACATCTGAGATTGCCTCTACCCATTCAGATTATTGCTACCCTTTACAAGAATTAAAAATGTTCTAACCCACTAAAAAAAAAAAAAAAAACCAAACATCATATAACAATCCTTTCCAACAACCACCCTTTAGTATTGGATAAATTAACAATTATGCAGCTTTATGCAGTCTATATACATCAGTTCCCTGCCACAAAATCAATTTTTTCAACTCTCTTGCAATAAAGTATAACCGAGTTACGACTACAATACCTACACAACTTTTATACCGATTTTACCAAAATCTACAATTTTGTTAACCAATATTTATTATAAACATGAAGTTTTGTATTTTAACATTTTTTTTACACACATTTGCATTACTACCATGTGTCTACCCCAACTCATATAGAATTAGAGGGACTCTCCATTATCATAATAATAACAAAGTGGTGAGCTAACTTAACCAAAAGTCTTGATATCATTAATCACTAAATTCTTTTGGAAGTGTAACACATGAGCTTTTGTAATAATTTTTTTTTGTTTTGACTTATATAGATCCTTAACCATACCCAATGATGCTGGTATATTGTTCCCTTTTGGTACATTATGCAGTATCATAAAGAATGAGTTAATCGACTTGTGTCAACCAATAATATTGATATACATCAAGTTTTATACTTCAACTTTAACATCACTGTGTCAAAAAAGAAAAGAGTTTTAAAGAAATATGAAGTTACATCAAGTTGGAACATTCTTCTTGTTTGTAACACATGGAGGTGTCGCCTTTGCCCATCTAAATCGCATCCTTCGTGGTCCTCTAGACCTGCTTTGGCAACAAACTAGTGCAGTTGTAAGTTCCACCTTAATTATATTAGTAATTTTCTTTTATTACACTACTTGGTGCCAAATCATTCTTGCTAAACTGATTAACTTATCTTAGTCATGTGCATTGGGAGTAAAAGATTCCTCAATTGTTGAGCTATCAATTGATTCACCCTTTTTCAGGTATACCTAGTCTTCAGTTTTTGAAATTCTTTTTATAGTCTCCTCTTCTACCATGGAGAATTTTGTACACGTTATGCAATACTGTTCAGAGAATTTGGTATGTGATAAAATCCAGTTACTATACTGCCCTTTGATGTGTGTGTATGATTTGAAACATAAATCTAGGAAAACCTACGCTATTAGTACTGTGAGATCGAATACTTGTACTCAATTGGTTAATATTATGCATGCAGTGACTATCTTATTAGAGAAATCAAACCTTGATGTTTAATCGTGCTATTTTTATATATATCTTCTAAATATCCCAAGTCATCTTTTCTTGTGCCTCATCAAATATATTGATGTTCCTCAAGTTTGGGAACCAAGATTTGGAGAGAGATGTTGTTCCAAGACATGAAGATAAGGTAATTGTTTTGGATATTATAATTGTTTTTATTTTTATTATTGTTACTTTCATTTATGTTGGCTTTAATAATGGTAAATGACTTTTCCTATATCTTCGAAAGGGACACTTAATTAAAAAAAGAGTTGTTGAATAGAGAATAGAAAATATTTAAAAAATGTTTGGAAGTTTAAATCAATTAGGCGTTGGACATTGTTTAATGAGTTTAAAAATCTAGTTCATAAACAATTTTTTGAAGACTTTTAAAAGGATAACAAATAAATCACTCAAATAATAAATAAAGTATTGAACGCGTAGTTTATATTAGTTTATCTCATACTGAGAGACATTTATTTCTTCTTTATAATTTCTTAACAGTTTTATTAATTACAAATGATAACAAGTATTATTTCCTATTTTTTATTACTTATACAATTTTTTTTAACAACTAAAAAAAATTAAATAAAATGAAATATTTTAAGATACACTAATTCATATATCAACAATAAAGTGTCTCGAAACTTTACGCCCAGACAAATAGTCAGACTTACAATTGGCACATTTACACTCTTTACCACGTCTGTGTTTACAATTACAGCATTCTATACCTAATTCCACCAATACAAATTCAAAATATTTGGTTTTATAGCTCCTCTTGGCATCCTACTACTTACAAATTCCTGTTACGTTATTTACTAATTTCTTCCCAATATTAAATATAGAGTAAAGTGCATAATGTCTCTATTAAAACAGGAAAATACAATCTAATACTATTTACTTCTAAAGTATTATATAAATATTACTCTTTAAGTAAATTATTGAACTGTTGTGACTGGCATACTTTAAATTTCTCCATTTGTCACAACCTTTTTAAATGTGTTTTAACTTTTATTGAGTTTTAATTTTTTTTTTTATGTTTTGTTTTCAGCTTTAACCTTTATTTTTTGCATAATGCTTGATTAGCTAAATAGGATTCACTCCGCCAATCCCCTTGGTATAATTTCAATTATAGTTTAAGATGAACCTCATACTTATTCAATGTTAACTCTTGAAATAGTTTAATTCTTCTCTAAAACTATTAATTTGAGTTTTTGATAGTTATAATCCATTAAAATATTTTTCCTTATTATCCCAACAGGCTTCAGAATATTTTAACAATGAAAAGTTATTTAATCCATTGCAATATAATTTAACATTTTAAACAAGTCAAATAAATTACTCACTCAATCAAAACAAGATTAAAGATAAAAGAATAACTTAGAACGGATCATAAACATAAATTAATCAAAATCCAAGATGAAACACACAATAGTTATAATATCGTTACCCATTATTAACTTAAAATATAGTAGTTGGAAACATGATATCTCGAAATTTATTTATGAAATATTTAAACTTCAACATATCTAAGACACAGTTGGGCAGTGAAGTGGTTTGAGCACAGAGAAGTGAAAGCAGCGTTTGAAGGAATCCCAGAGAAGTCGAATTTGATCGCCTTTGACCAAGCCTCTTCTCCGAACAAAGTCACGGCTCCATCCTCCATTGAGGACAAAGTTACCGGAAGACTTCCAACGCTTCAGAATGAGCTGGTGCATGGACATGGTGTCAACGTCCCACACGCTGACCGGGCTGCCCGTTCCATTTTGCACCTCTCTTTGCGCATGCAAACCCAGCACGGGCAGCATGAACTTCTCCACCTCATCTGCCCGCAGCAAGAGCCTGCTCAGTCTCCCAATGTCGCTCTTCGTCAACACTTTACTTATCTTCCACGGCTTCTTGTAACATGTTGAACTCTCATTCTTTTTCCTTTCCAAGGGGGGTGAACTTAGTGATAAATCTGTCCAAACTTGTTCCTTCTGCATCCTTATATAACAAAGAAACTACAACTTTTATCTTCTGCTTCCACTTCTTCACTTTTCATTCACACACAATGATCTATATATATACATATAAAGGTTCATCAATGGATCACGAATATGATACTCTTGTTAATTCAGTCATGACTTCTAATGCCACTTGCTATATTTACATGGAATTCTTTTCTCAATATGAACTTAAATATACTCACTAAATTTTCCAACAATATACTTAATTAACATTTTACTTTTTTATAAATGAAACTAAAACTTTAATCGTCCTATATACTAGTTCTAACATAATCAAGTAACTATATTGAAGATAATATTACATATATCCTATACTTGCAGGAAAATCATTGTTGGGGAACATAAAATCATTATGAAAGTTGTGACATTGTTTCGTTGGTTTAGATGAAAAATAGATAACTGAAGAGAAAGAAAAGAAAAAAATATTATAGAAATTCTACTTTTTTTTCTTTTTCTAAGAGAAAAAGAGAGCGATTAATAATAATACTTTTATATATATATAATCTCATCACTTCTAATTTTCTTATCCATTCCTTTCAAACCAAGTCGAATATAACATTTACATTATAAAAAGTAATTGTAAAACCGTGAAAAAAGTTGTTATTTATTATCATCTTTAATCATTTTCTAGTAAGTTTTAATTAATTAATGGATAAATCATTTTATTAAATTTATTTTATATAAATTTTATAAAAAAAAAATCAATTTGTACCTAAGTTAATTTTAGTTTATATAAACTTTATTATATTTTTTTCTTCTTTTTTCCTTCCAAAAATTCTTATTGAATAAATTTTACAAACATATTCAAAACTTAACTAGAGTTTAAAAAGAAAAATATCAAATATCAATGAAAACAAAAACATATATTTTGTCAGAGAAACCACAAAATTAGAAATATAAAAGATAGAATTTAAATTGAGAAAAAACTTATTTATATTTAGCTTTATTTAATACGTCTTGTCAATCAAACCATGATATGTTACCTAAAAACTATATATATATTTGTCATGGCATTAGCATTATGATAAATATACACTACTCAAATCATAGAAGGCTATTTCTAGTACATATATTTTATTAATTAAAAAATTATGAAATTAAATAAAATAAAAATTTAATAAAATCTATATATAGATATTAATTAACAATATAAAGAGTGTTTTTAATTAATTGCAAAATCAAAACAATCTATAAGGAGTTAAATAATCAAATATTAAATTTGGGTTGCACTATATTAATCAGGATTTGATCATAGAGTCTGAAACAAATGAAAATGTGACAGGTGGTGTTGGCAAACCAATAATATTTGTTTCATTTGGGATGCCTTCTGCTAAGAGTTATCATCCCCACATAATTTGATGCCACACCTTGATGTCAAAACAAAGGCTGGTGAAGGAAGGGAGAAAATCAATCTTCAAAACAGAATATAAATAATGAGCATAGCGTATTCATTTGTCCCCACATGAATAAGAACAAAAGATACATAGTAATTCCTTATTCGTTTTAGAGAAAAAATAAGGAAAGTTCATTCATTATGGATATCCATTACATATTTTCTTTACTTGTTTTTCAAAAGAATCAAGTAAAGTACAAAATGAGTATATAGTAAAACAGTAAGTACAAAATACAAAATAAGAAAGTAAGTACAAAATGAGTTCTTTTTCAGGAATCATGAGCTGTATTCACTAATAAAGATAAAAAGAAAGTTATAAATTAATTTTTTTTAACAGTAAAAAATAAATTAAATTAAAAGAAAACAGTTCAGAAGTGTTTCAACTCTTATATAAATACATTATCATATTTTACTCAAACCTCAATACATAACATGTAATGTAATATATGTGTTTTACTATTTCCTCGTACATATTTAACATGTTAATACATCTATTTATTTTTAATAAAAAAAGTTATCTTTTTATTATTTCTTTTTATAAAAAAATATTGATCTATTTTTAAAGTTGTTTTGTATTGTTTTTCACATTTTTCTTTGTTGATATATATCAACAAAGAAAAAAAATACTTAAATAATAAATAAAAAGAAAGGAAGATTTGAAATGTGAGATCTAAACACATATCTTTCCGTGACTTGAAAAGTATTTGTTTTACAACATATATCAATAAATAGTTGTTTGAATTAAAATATCTATCGTTGGAGTCTCTCTATCCATTTCAAAAGAACATTCTACATCTTGTCAGGTTAAGAAAAGGTGATAGGATATACATTATGCAATAGAAACTTAACAAGGTTAAATTGTTAGAAGTAAGAAACAAAGAATGTCTTGTTAATATTCATCACAAAACTAATAATAAAATATAATATTTTTCACAACAGGTAAGAAGCCCTTACATAATGATGCGTTTAATAAAAAGTGTCCTTGTTTTGAAACTGCTGAGGTTAAAATTTATTGTTTAATCAATGTGCATAATTTAGATGTATGATCATGAAATTTTAGGTCAAATTATAATGAACTTTAATATCTTAATTGACATTCAATATTAAGATTAAATACTATTTATATTTTAAAATGTTTTTATTTCTTTTATATACCAGATAGTGTTGAAAATAATTGTATTTAATTTTAAATTGTTCAGTTACATAATTTAGGAATATTAATTATTTGTATTAGTTTATTAGTATATATATTTTAATTATATCTCATATATTCCATAAAATTTTAGCCAATTATATTTTGTATCAATCTTTAAATACATATTTTAAAGTGGTTGATTTGATGTTATCATTTTTATTAATGTTATCCGAAAATCAATATAAAATGTTGTTGAAATTTTGTGAAATATAAAAAATGTTGATTAAATATTACATATTAATTAACTATAAAAAGTTTAGTTTTTCTGAATGGTAAGAACTCTTTCATTAAAAAAAGTGAGATTAAGATGCATTAAAATTTTCATTCCACATATATAGAATTTAGCTATGGATCAAAGTTGAATTAACAAAATTCGTAAACTAATGAGTATAAGAAAGATATTACACTTTGATTTGCTAAATGTAAATTAAATCGAAGATTCAGCTGATTTAAATATATGGAAAATTGATTGAAAAACATAATTTGTGATGTTGGAGTATAATTTTTTTCACAAATGCAAGTGTGTGAAAAAAAAAATTAAATATAAAAAAACTTTGTTTTACTTTAATTCAACTAAATTCACACAATTATGAACAGTATTAAGATTGATAAATTTAAATATAATAAATAAGAAGATTCCTTTAATTATTCAAGAACATACTTTAAAAAAATAAGAAAAAATAGTAACTACATTATGTAATGGATTACAACCACAACAAGAGTGGGAATTAGAAAAGAAAAAAAAAAGTTTAGGATATAATATGTAAAATATAATTTTAAAACTGATATGTGTTAATTAGTTATTTATCAATTATCCACTTATTTTAATTTGTGTGTTTATTTAGAAATCCACAGCAGTTAGACACTGAAATTATAGACTACATTAGTAAATCATGGGCTAATTATCATCATTGGTCTTTTTTGACCATTGTTCTACACCCCTGCACAATAGTGTTTGCAAGTCTTGCAAGATCGTAATGCTTCCCCAATTGATGAAGTATGTACATTGTTGGAAAAAAAAGAAAATTAAAAGCTAAATTAGAACATAATATCACCCTCGCGTTGGAAGAATCTTTTTGGAAAGATATAATGTAGTGGTTTATTAATGGAGATAGATGTCCTAATCTTTCATAATATTGTTAAGAACAAAATATCCATGTAAAGCAGCATAGAAACAATAATAACCTCTTTTCCTTGCAAAATTTGGAAGTTTATGTTTTGGATTTTTATTCTTAGTTATATTTTGTCAATAATGTGGTTAATGATCTTGTTGGCAAAGTCATTTCCAATATAATGTATCAAGATGATAATGATATATGTTGTGCAAAATCTCTCAAATGATAATATTAATTTTATTATAATATTTAATTGATCTGTATTATCAGAATCGTCTCTTTTTAAATTTGTTAAATTTCTTGTTTTAGTCTCTTTTTGTAAAGTTAATTAAATTCTAAAATTGATCTTTATCAATTTTATCTAATAAGTAAATAAATTATGGATAAAAACACAAAATTGAAATTCATAAATAAGTAAATAAATTAAATTTGAGTGCTATAATAAGACCACGTGCAACCTTAATAGACTAAAAAATGATACTGACGGTTGCAATCCCCAAGCCCACTAGAGCATAGAGATACCCTTGCCAATAATGTATGGTGAAAGTGAAAAAGAGGTGTCAAAATATCCCATACTCATTTTATTCTTTCCTTTTGAAATAGAAGTGTAAGGGAATAGTTACTTTCCTTTCGCATTTATTTGAAATCATTTTATTCAAATAAGATTAAACTATTAACAAAACTAAAATTAATTTGAAGAAATTTAATATAATTATATAACAATAAATTAATATAAAATTATATAATTTTATAACAATTTATTAAAGTATTCAGTAATGGATTTTGTTCATATAAGTTTTTCTACCTGTTGATTTGATTTTAATAAAGCAAAATTGTTCCATTCAAAGCAAAATTGTTCCCATTGTACATGTATGTAACATCTTCTATTATGTTGTGGGCATTGGAATCACTTGTTCTTTCGAAAAAGCAAAGATATTTTCTTCTTTAGCCTTTTGTCACTGTCCCTCCTCCTTCAGCATGATTCTTCCGTTTTCTTCGGTTGACCTCTTTCCTTGACATGCAAAATGAAAACTCCAACATATATCAGACATGCAAAATCACAACGTAACAATTCACTCCTTTACCACAAAAATACATAAAGTGTGATGATACATATATACATCATTCCGCTCTTGTAAAATTACACACTTGAAGTAATAAGGTGTGTTAAACCCTAACCTTTAACAGAGGATAAAGAGCTAAGAGAAGTTAGAATTTTAGAATGAATGGACACTTTACATAATGTTCATTAGTAGTCCTGAGTCCTTTTTAAGTATAGATTTCTTAAAGACTTATATTATATATATATATATATATATTCAGTGATATTTATTGTAAAGATACACTATCTTTAATCATTCTTGAATATTAAATTGACAAAATTATGTTTAAAATGATTGTAGCCCGTGTGGGTTAGATGTGATTAAAAAAACGTTGATTTAATCTGGATTAAATAACATTCGGACTGAATTTGTGTACTCCGAAAACGTTGACGTGTAAAAAGTTAGATCTGTTACATGACTACGTCTTCTTTGTTAAAAGTTCCATATGCTACCGTGTCCTTGACCTTCTTTCCTATTGCAAGTAAATCTTGGGTTATAGGATCTCAGGAAAACAATAACATACAACCTTATAAAACTAACAAAATTACATCATTAAATCCACAACTAAACTTTCTGTTCCTAATAGGACTCTGAAATCATATATTGCATCACCTAATTCCATAGTAATTCCATACAAAGTTAACATTAGTTAGAGTAGTGAGGTCATATTACGTGGATAATTCCTTAAATTATTCCTTAGATTACTTGTATCTTTGAGATGTTAACTAAAAAATGCAGAACTTATTAATAGTTCAAACAAAGGGTTTATGTAGACATTTTCGTTGATCATGTCAATAAATAAACATTGGCTACTCCCAATGGAATAACTTGTGGGAATGACTCAAAAACAAGTGAAACCGTTCAATGCTTCAAATACAAAACATTATGTCTCTTGTGGAACTCCTACCACCAAACTTTGGTTAAAATACAAAAATATCAGTGTAAGGAATTTGACTATTCAATTCAAAATAAAGACTTCAAGACACAAGATTAAATGAAACATTACAAAATCTAAATCAAACTAGTTCAACATAAAATTAATACAATAAAACAAGTCATGAATCGGTATGTATAGGCCAAAACATTATATAGTTAAAGTAATATATTCTATAAGAGATATAACACAGAGCACTGTTTTGTATAAATTTTGTCTCTTTTTAATTAAATTTTTTATTGTTAGTTAAAAAAATATATAAATTATTAAGTTGATAAGTGAATTATTTATATGAAACATGTATTATTTTGATTAAAGAAGATGTACACGATTGGTGGTCATATTTTAATTTTCATCATAAACTTGAAATTGCAACCCTCCTCCTTTATCCGGGCTGGGGACCGGCTGTGTTTTATTATGAGACACAGGCGGAGTTAATTGCTCGAAATACATGATCATTTCTTAGTGCCAATGAGGATTGCTTATGGGAAAAGTAAATCAAGCACTTCAAAAATTATGGCAGTACCCACTTAGATGATCATGATGCAAAACAATGGAGGGGTTCATCCTTAAACTTCGGTCAGTTGAATTTGCCTAATGTTTTACAATTGGGAAGGCCAACCCGTGCAGCCAAGCTTTATGATGGCCAGCGGCAGATCCAAGACCCTGAACTAGTGGGGACAAAATATAATTAAAAAAACTTATGAGTTACAAAAAAATATATATATATTTAATTACAATTTATCAAAGATCAGTAAGTGTAATCGCGTGACTGACGGTTTTTTTACTAGACTATTCTGTATGCAACTGCACATACGGTTTTAGGCCCTCCATCCATTTTTGAAGTTGGAAAATTGGATTCTGATCTTTTGGAAAGCCAAGGCAAACCACCGTCCTAAATAGGATTTGTAACGCTCTGATTTAAGTCATTAAATGATTATGAACAGACTAATTAATGGATCAGGTGAGTAAATCCCAACCATGCTTGGCCCCTTAGATTTTTTTTTTTTTTTTTTTTTTAAAGTGTGTCATTTGCAAATGCTAATAATAAAACACAGACAATTCCTCAATGAATTTGCAAGATAACTGATTTTGTTATATCACAAATGTTCACAACGTGAATCTAATAAGTACAAAACAAAACAATATAATCTAATATTCCCAATTTGTATATATAACACATATCCCCATGTTTTTTTAGTAAATTTCTCAACACATGTTAATTTATCAATTCATAGACATTAAAGAAACTTGTATAATGACGGTTTCTTAATTTATCATTTATTTGATGATATAACCTCCAAATGAACTTGATACTTTAACAGAAAATAATAGTTGTTGAAATGAGTGATTTATTAAAACAAGTAAAATAAGACGTGAAAAAAAAAGAGAGTATAATTTGCAATGAGTTCGTCTTATTGGTTGTTATTTACCTAGGTAAATAAAGTATGAGAAGGAACTTAATTTAAGCATAAAGACGAAATCTTTTTATTTTGTGCACTCCAAAGTGTAATTTTTAATCAGAAATTTGGAGGTCAAACACCTTTGGCTGGTGCACCCTATATTTTGTAGTGGGGTTTATCGAAATGGGAATCAACGGAGAACAAATAAGAAAGAACTCACCAGCCAACAGGAACCACTAAACAAGAAACGGAAAGAGAAACATACCAGTAGGCACAATCCAACTCAGCAAACTAAAACGGTATTTCCTACTTGAGCTAATCCTGCAACCACAGGAATTGAAGGAGGGAAGCAAAATAAATAGAGGATAAAAAGCAACCAATTTCATCTACAATTTCTAAGTACTCTTAAACTATTAAGATACACTAATTAAAAATTCCTACAAGAGACTTTTTTTTTTTTTTTTTAATTATTTA
>Ga0209489_105722_pt1 | contig 21113 bp, 14 predicted proteins | sample SiratrowhiteBW_FD_187527 | JGI IMG/M metagenome (GOLD analysis project Ga0209489, IMG submission 187527) | Root nodule microbial communities of legume samples collected from California, USA - Siratro white BW (SPAdes) (version 2) | ecosystem: Host-associated > Plants > Roots > Nodule | place...
GTTGTTATTATTAATAATATTATTAACAAAATATTATTGTTGTTATTATTAATGTTATTATTAGTAATATTATTATGATTATTATTATTATTATTAATATTATAAATATTATTAATAATGTTAATATTAGTATTATTATTAATTATAAGAATTATAATTATAATAATAATAATAACAATAATTATAATAAGAATATTAATAATAATTATAATAAAAATATTAATAATAATTATAATAAAAATATTAATAATAATATTATTATATTGCATAATAAGTTCAATTTTGTTTACTGGTGTACGTGAGACGTGATCCATATGTAAATTGATTTTTGGACCCACAGTCACGAAAGTAGTTAGAAATTAAGAAATTCATAATTGAAACCTTAACGCACTGCACAACCACATTCAAGACGTTAATAATAGCATCCAACGTAGTGTGGACTGTGCATTTGAAGTGCAATAAATACTGAGCCTTACTAACCTGTGGTGGTTGAACCCTTTACTTGGAACTTCGAGGTGGTTGGTGCTCTTACTTCGAGTTGTCCTCACTTTCACCTTACCATTCAATGAACTTAATCATGTTGGGTATGGTTGGGTCCCAATAACAACACCTCGAGTTGTCCTCACTTCCACCTTACCATTCAATGAACTTAATCTTCCACCTTCCACCTTCCACCTTCCACCTTCCACCTTACCATTCAATGAACTTAATCATGTTGGATATGGTTGGGTCCCAATAACAACACCTGCTACGACACGAAAATATTCAGAATGTTATTATTGCTTTCGGCTGCTTCATCTGACATCACTCCACTGCACTGTGTTGAACGTCCAAGGATTCCCATGCAAAATTAAGATGACCGGAAACAGTTGCCACTTTTTCACTTCAATCATAAGGTCATTTTCGTCAAAGTAGGTTGTAGCATTCATTGAGGGGGCTCTTTCGGAGGCTCCATGCCAGACAAAGTTTAATAATGCCTTAATGGTTGTAGGTGTGGGGCCTGTGGACAAACATAATTAAGGAGAGATATTGCAGTAGTTTCTGAACCTCAATTAAAACCCAAATGACTTTCATATACCGTGGAAGGCAACCCTAAAGCCATTAAATCTCCAACATCTTTCCACACACAACCACATTCAATGGAAATTTTTTATGAATTAACCTAATAATCACGTTTATACCGTGGTATTCATTTAATGATGTCGGGTGTCTTGAAGTACCAATCTAAACGCGTAGACTTCATAGCTAGACAAAATAATTAAATTTAACAAAAAATAAATAAATAAAAGAAGGTATTTTCGTGTGAACTGCCCTGCTTTATCATTTATTAATATAGGTTTATAACCTTGTTTGTGTAATTAAGGTTAAAATAAACAAATGTAGATAGTAGTTGCATTCAATCCTTTAAGTGAATTTGTCCTCGACTTTTGCATTAGACTTTAAAATCAACCAATACTAGACTTGTAGAGTTGACTTCCAATGTTCTCGCGAGTTATTTTATAAAAGATTATAACGAAAAATATAAAAAAATTACCTTTATTACAAGTTAAAATTATTCCATACATAAATTAAAGTTAATAAATACTTAGAAAAGCTATATAGAAGAAGTTGTACAAATAAATTTATTCATAAACTAATTTTAATTTGTAAAAGAATCCACTTAATTTTGTTTTGAAAACGGTGTGAACGTAGCCTATTACGGAATGACTATTAATCTCAATCAAAATAGTTTACATCAAATTTTTTTAATTAATAGTAAAATTATACGATCTTATAATTTTATATATTATTTTTTATTCAAATCTCACGCATGATTTTAACATAGTAAAATCGTATCGATTGTTGAATAAATAAAATTATAAAAACTTATGGATTATAATTTTTTTCAGGTTGTCTACTGCACCAACTATTTACCTTTTAGGTTGAATGAATTCAGTTAAAATTCAATTAAACCTAATGTTAATTAAAGATTAATGTAATTAAAATTCTATCATTATATGACATGTTAGTGATAACATCACTTAATTAAAATTAATATAATTAAAAATTTAGCTTTTAGTTAACCTTTGAACATTACTTTCTCTATGAAAATTGAGTCCTAATTAAAACAAATTTAGGACCCAGTAATAATGGTTTATATACTACATCATTCAGGGTGAATGAATTTAATGACTTTTCATTAAAATAAAACTCACTTAAGACATTTTTACTATTAAAAGATGGCAGTAATCACCTAACATGTGAGAGTAACACGATTAGTTTAGAAAGTAAAATATAATATCTGATTCCAAATTCTATGATTTTGTGAGTTCTTCACCATCCATAATCATGAAAATACGTATATAGTGAAATTAAAAAGTTAATGTGACCACTGCATACTGAAACAAACCTAATTCAATACTAAATAATGTGTATAAAGGAAGTAAGTTTTATAAAAACAATTATTTTTGGTTATTTTAAAATTTCAAATTATTAATTTTGTTAATTATTATATAACATTCGTTTATTGTTTGTGTTTAATTATTATGACATATATTAATGTAATGATATAATGTGAGTATGTGACATATTAAAAGAAATTCAAATAAAGAAAATAAATATGTTTTATTTAGTTTTCAATAAATATTAGACATTAAAAATAGTTATTTGAAATTTTATAAAGATAAAAATTAAAGAGAAGCTTTTATAATTAAAACTGATGGTTTTACTTTTTACAAGAATAAAAAGATAAATTTTAAGGACTAAAATTAAAATTTAACAAATTTGATTTATACTAAAAATATGGTTAAGCCTTAATTATAGAACTAAAAAACTTTTATAGTCTTTTAAATTTTATATGGAAGTTGAAAAGGCAAACACTGACATAATGAATAAGAGAAATTAAATAAAACTTCTTCTTCTTGTTTTATTTCAGAAAACTATTTCTGCATTTTTTTCCCTTACACTTTATTGTTAGATTTGCAATAAATGTTATGTCCTGCAATTTTTTGTTTTCTATTTCTAAATTAAAACCTTTTTCCAGTTAAAATTGAATTAGTCAAATAAACTGAAGTCTTAAAATTTTTAAAACTAATATTATTGTTAAGCATGTACCGTGAAGTCAGATTTTCCACTGGATTTGGAGTTTGGTTAAACAATCTATAAAGAACATCATTGAATTAAAGTTGAAAGAGAATTTAGAAATGAAATTTATAAATTTAACTATTATTTTTACCGAGATATGAGCTATAATCTTTTGAGGTGTTTTGAGGTTGATTACTGACTATTTGAGTTTTGAATGAGAATCGAAAGAAGACCTACTTGTTGAAGATTTTTTACGCTCAACTAAGTAAAAGTACAAAGATAATTATATTTAATATTAAGTGTGTAAAGTATGAGATTGAGTGATAAGTTCTTTAGTATGAACCTATATTTATAGAGTTTTGGGTCTGATCCAATTTTGTTATTATAAGGGTTATTAATTATAGTAGAAGTCTGGTGGATTAGACTATAGTATTTGGTATATGCAGATAATTACTCAAGTTCCGCGAATAATGGGATATAATTTGAATATCATGCTCACCTTTTTCGGTTGGGTATCAGATCTCCATTCTTTAGGATAGAAGTACTCCTGGGCTCAAAATTTGATATAGAGGATAAATTAGATAGTTCAAAGACTTTTAGACAACCCGTTTAGGTTGAGCTGTGTACCAAAATTCACTATTTAACTACTTGTTTTAGCTCAAATTGTTTGTGATCCTTACCCTAGCTCTAGCTCGTGTGGTCAAGCTTAATGTAATTATTATTTCCAAAATATGATTTAAATTTTGAAGAGCATTATTGTCTCCAACACTTTAAACACTTGCTACTCAACCCACTCTGTTAATAGATCCTCGTTCTCCCCCAATGCTCGAGCATGGGTGACCTCACTATGGGGTTGATAGTCCAAGGGAAAGAAGAGCACCTCACTTGAGTGGATCTTGTGTCCTCTACAGCTACTAACATCCACTTGCTATGACATGTTAACATCAAGCATATTTGGTGTGTAGTGACGCAGATAGTGCAAGCTTCTCAGTCTCCCATGACGTTGAGCTACTAGAGGCATTAGCTTGGTCAAATGCTTTTTCGATTCTACCGAAGTTATGCTAGCTAATAATATGCAAGAACTAAGAGCTGCTGAAAGAGAAGTTTGAGTCGAACCATACTCTTACTGCCAACTCATTGGAAATTACAAAGGGTAGGATCAACGCCCTCTATGCCGAGATGGGGCTGTTAAAGGCTTGAAGAGGTGAGGAATAAATTGTTGAAGCTTAGAGCTTGAGTTCCACCCCTCAAAGAAGAAATTGAGAAACCTAAAAAGAGTGAGGTGGAACTAAAGGTCGAGGTTGCCAAATTGGCAGAAGCTAGCTTAGAGCGATATGATTGAAAGTATTGACTATAACTGAAGAGGATATTTGGTGTTACCAAGTGATTGGAACTTGAATGTAACTGGGTTGTGGCATTCAACCGAGATCATCAAATTAACAAAATTGTGTAATTAGAGTAAGATCATTACAGGTGACCAAAAATGTATCATTTGACCAAGATCATTAATGTGATTGAATTTTGTCATTCGACCAAGATCATCAAATGTAATTGAATTGTCATTCAACCAAGATCGTTAAATGGGACCAAATTGTGTCACTTGGCCAACATTATTAAATTCAACCAACTAGAGGCTCGACCAAAGTTCTTGGTTGGGTCTAAACTAGTTGTTTGACCTATATAATATATATATATTTCATCAAACTGGTTGCTTGGCCTAAATATACATATGATCGAACTGGTTGCTTGGCCAAAGAACTTAGTTAGCTCCAAATTGGTTGTTTTGCAAGAATATATATGATCGAACTAGTTGCTCGACCAAAGTACTTGGCTGGGTCCAAACTAGTTGTTTGACCATAATATATATGACCAAACTGGTTGCTTGGTCGAAGTACTTGGCTATGTCCAAATTGATTGTTTGGCCAAAATATATATGATTGAACTGGTTGCTCATCCAAAGTACTTTACAATGTCTAAATGGATTGTTTGGCCAAAATATATGTGTGACCAAAATAATGGCTGAACTAAAGTATTTTATTAAGTCCAAACAAGTTATTTGGCTAGGATATATGTGTGACTGAACTACTTGCTTAGCCAAAGTACTTTGTTGGGTCCAAGCATGTTGTTTAGCCATGATATATATGTGTCCCAACTAGTTGCTTAGCTTGATGTAAACCCAGTTTGGACTAAATCCCATAACCCACAAGTGTATTTGAATGCCCCAAGATCCCTAAGTATTCAGATTTAGGATGATCTACTCAAAACCCTTGCATTGTAGAACACAGCAAAGACCCTGAAGTATGAAAAAAAAAACACTACAAGGTTGATTAGTCCTTGATAAGTTTGCAAGTCTAATGAAGAACTAAAGAGAGAAACTCTCACTTCTGAATTTTTTAGAATAAAAATTCGTATTTCATATTCAATGCTTGTTTACGTGTGTATTGCTAACTTAAATAGACTTTGGTTAGCTTCTAAAAGCTGACCTGACTTCTCATTAGCCTATAAGCCTCATAATTTAATTCAACAACAACTTTTTGACACAATTTAAGAAGAGTAATTAATTACATGAAATGGGAATACGAAAAAAAAACACAATTTACTAAGTATGACTATTCTAAGCCCTATGAAAAATTAATTAAAATACATCAAAACAAAATTTAAAATTCGTTCGAAATAATGACTGACACTTCAAAATTTAATCTTAGCCCAACATAGTACATTTAGACTTGAATTAAATGTGGTGGCACATTACATATGGACCTCATGCTTCATTTGGATTGTTTCTGACTGAAAACTCCTTTATTGAATCTTTCATCAGCCCACATTAAATTAAGACGAAATTCAGTTCAAAGTCAGTCTTCACATTTGTTTGCTTAACCGAAATGTCTTGAACCATCCCACTTAATACCTCCTTTAACTTTCTGGCGCTTGACCTTGTGATTGGTCTAGTTGGAATTTGCAAAGGATCATTCAGATTGCTTGAATTTACATGTTCTTGATTATGATTAAACCTAAGCTCTTGGTTCTCATCATGTTGAAAAGTGTTGAGGTACTATGATGAATACTTGTCAAGTACCTAAAACAATAATTAAGGGTTAACCATAATTAATATTAATTACATATGTGAAATCAATCAATATTGTTAGTATTAACCTTAAAAGCCATGACAATCCAAACCCATGATAGAGTTAAACTATATGCTACTTTTGAACTTATTTTCATAATTGTTATCGTAAGGGACCAGTTGGCTCCAGCAACAACAATGTCTTCTAGAGTTGTTCCTTGATTTCTTCTAATATTGCTCATTTCTTGATGTTCCAAACGCCCTTTCTTGATGTTCCAAACGCTCCAAATTCCACCGTCCCGGGAGGGGCTCCTGCGAGCACTCCGACGCTCAAGTCAGTTTAGGGTTAGAGTGTACATAGATATAAATCAGAGTTTTTAAATACCTTGCTTAAGGTGACTGAGCCTGTATTTATAGGCGTAGTAGTGGGCTTAATGAGTTTGGGCCCATTTTGTTGTATTTTGTTATTATGTTATGATTCTATAACAGAATTAGTTATGAGATATCCAGCTTTTATTATAATCTGGTTGTGCCTGGGTCAACCGTATAGTACAATAATGAAATCAATTCCTTCTAAGCTTGGAACTTGCTAAATCTCATACTTTTATAAATAACCTGTTCTTTTATAAATAATTTGTTACTTGAGGTTTTCAACAAGTCTTACTCTAAATCCCAATAATTTTGTCAAATAAATGAACAATAAACATTTGGGTTAAGAAGAGTAAGATTGGAATCTCTGAAGAGCAAATAAGGAAAAAATGGAATGTTGATGCTAAAAGTTGGGTCAAGCTCAAGAAATATGTGTGGGGCCCAACATGGAAGAAAAAGAATTGGGTCGATTGCACATTAGCTAAGTCAGGCTCAAGATGCTGAAAGTGGACAAAAATAGCAACAAAATCCAATTGCACTAAACACCACTTTGATGGGTTAGCACGAGTGCCGAAAAACATATTCTATTTAACAAACCTTTCACATTATGGTTTGCATCTTCAGTCACAGATCATAATAAGTCAAACTTCGAGGCATCTTAAGGTTTATGGGTTTAATTAACCCTCTTCCGTTGTTTTTTATTGGTTGTGTTGTCTTCTCTTAACTATGACGAGCTAAACCCATTATTATTAGGGGTAGTTGAAATCAAGAGGAACACTCATGTAATTAGTTTGGTTTTATTTATGTTTAATCATAAATGTTTTTCCTTCATTATATCAGTATTTTAATTTCATATGTAGTGCTTGTTTCGATGATTGATTCTTGACAGTATTGGAAAATATCTCTTGAATCTTGATTTGAATTAATTTATTGAATGAAAATTCGTGTGTAGGAATTGAGCATGATTCAATCTTTGTTTTAAGACTTTTGTGAGAATGCAAGATTGATTTATATAATTGATCAAGAAATTGTCGGTTAATAGATAATTGAGTATTATTGTAAGACATTGAAAATTGATTGAAAGAAGAACATTATTTTTGTAAATGAGAATGAGGTTTGGTGGAATCTAACCCTCATAATTTCATTCTATTCATGTCTTACTTTTTTTCAATATTCCAAGTTTTGATATAAAAACCCTAAAATTATTTATTTGTGTGAATTTATACACAACATTTTAATTGAGTTATTTCTTGAGTTCAAATTTATTATAATCATTTAATTATTGTGTATTGGACAAATTCTTCAAAAAATAACAATATTTATTACATACTGTGTTTGCAACAGATGTACTTGGCATCATTGCAAAAAATAAGCTAACAACCCACCGTGCTCTCACTCATCTCTATAAATAGTGTAGCACACCTAATAAAAGATACCTTTTAAAACCAAAAATTTAATACTCTGATTATTGAATACTTATTTTAACATAAAAAATCTTTTTACAAATACCTCCTCTCCCCCTACTTTAATCCAAACGTAAAACGAAGACCAACATATAAGATTTCTTGAAAGATACTATATAGCAGAAGACATATTTCCAATCTATACAAGAACAACATTAATACTTGAATACATAATTTTATTATAGGAAAGTAGTTTGATCCAATTCACCAAAATCAAATATACACTCAACTTATAAAATGTACTATTAAATCAAAATTTCAAGAAAATTTAGGATAAAACTTGAAATCGTATGAATAAAAAATAAAAACAAAAATAATAATTTCAACATGTCCAAAATGATAATTGAAGAATTAATAAAACCATTAATACCACGTTCATAGTAGTATTTTAGCAATATATAATTAACGACTTTACACGTAATTAATTTGTTTTATCTGGGATTTGGTCTCATGATTTTGTTTCCACACCTCGTCTGATGAGAGTTTAGTCAAATTAAATTAACCTAATAATCACGTTTATACCTTGGCATTCATTTCATGATGTCAGGTATCATGAAGTACCAACCTAATAATTAAATTTAACAAAAAAAAAATAATAAAAGAAGGTAGATTCGTGTGAACTGCACTTATTTATATAGGTTTAAAATAAACAAAGGTAGATCGTAGTTGCATTCAATCCTTTAAGTGAATTTGTCCTCAACTTCACATGTGCATTACACTTTAAAATCAACCAAAGACTAGACTTGTAGAGTTGACTTTCAATGTTCTCACGAGTTATTTTATAAAAAATTATAACTTACAAATATAAAAAAATTACCTTGTTTACAAGTTAAAATTAATCTATATAGAAATTAAAATTGATAAATACTTGGAAGCTATATAGAAGAAGTTGTACAAATAAATTTATTCATAAACTAATTTTGATTTGTAAGAGAATCTACTTCATTTTGTTTTGGTAACGGTGTGAGCATAGCCTATTACGCAATGACTTTATTAATCTCAATCAAAATAGCTTAAATCAATTTTTTTAATAGTAAAATCATACAATCTTACGATTTTATATATAATTTATGATCAAATCTCGTGCATGATTATAATACAGTAAAATCATATGGATTGTCAAATAAATAAACTTATGAAAATATATGGTCACAAATTTTTTTCAGATTGTATGTTGAGATTGTCTGTTGCACCAACTATTCACCTTTTCTAATAAATAGATTTAATTTAAATTCAATTAAAATAAAATCTAACCTTAATTAAAGATTAATGTAATTAAAATTTTACCATTCTTTAACTTGTCAAAGGTAACACCGTTTAATTAAAATTAATGTAATTAAAATTTAGCTTATAATTAACCTTTGAACACCTAATTACTTTCTCCATACAAAATGAGTCTTAATTAAAACAAATTTCAAATCCATAGTTTAGTAATAGTGGTTTATATACTACATCGTTCAGGGTGAAAATTTAATGAGTTTTCATTAAATTAAAACACCTTTACAATATATTTCTTCTTCTTTTTCCTAAAAAATTAAAAGATCAGTTACTCACCCAACTTATCAGAATAATACTATTAAGATTAATTTAAAAAGTAAAATCTAATATTATGTTATGATTCTAAATTCTAAAATTTTGTGAGTTCTTCACCGTTTATTATCACGAAAATACTTATACGGTGAAATTAAAAAGTTAATGTGACCACAGATTGCATACAGAAACAAAGTAAGTTTTTATAAAAACAATTATTTTTAGTTATTTTAAAATTTCAAATTATTAATTTTGTTAATTATTATATAACATTTGCTTATTGTTTGTGTTTAATGTCAATGACATATATTAATGTGGTGATATAACATCAGTATGTGACATATTACAAAAACTTTCACATATAGAAAATAAATATTATTTATTTACTTTTCAATAAATATTAGACATTAAAAATAGTTATTTGAACTTTTATACACGCATTAAAACTAATGGTTTTAATTTCTACAACAATAAAAAGATAAATTATAAGGACTGAAATTAAAATTTTAAAAATTTGATTTATACTAAAAAATATGGTTAAGCCTTAATTATAGAACTAAAAAACTTTTTTATTCTTTTAAATTTTATATGGAAGTTGAAAAGACAAATACTGACATAATGAATAAGAGAAATTAAATGAAACTTCTTCTACTTCTTTTATTTCAGAAAACTATTTCTGCATTTTTTTTCCCTTACAATTTATGGTCAGATTTGCGATAAATGTTATGTACTGCAATTGCATACACATTGAACACAGGCGGGTTAGTATTAGAGTAAAATGAAAGAATGGGTTAAAAATCTGACTTAAATTCATATTTGACTGTGAATAAATAATTTTTATTTCGATAGAAAATTAATTACACAGTTTAGTTTTTTTAACTTTCTAAAATTAAAACTTTACTTTAGATATATTTTAATTTTTTTAAAAAAATTAGAATTGCATATTTAGTTCTTTAATTATTTCCAAAAATCTTATACTTCAATTCTTATAGAAAGCAAAACTGTACCTTAAGTCATCCACATTTAATCATATTTTTAATTCTTGAAATTTCAATTCATTTTTGTCTTTTATTTCTTTATTAAAACTTTTTTTAATTAAAATTAAATTAGTCAATGTCAATACCAAATTTTGTCAAAAAAAAAAAAGAAAAAGAAAAATGATAACAAATAATAATAAAAATTAAGTTTATATTAAGTGTAACCCCACTTTCTAATATGCACCGTGTCATTTTTATTTTTGGGATCGTTGACCCAATTCTTTAAATTCCACCATTCATTCCTTCTTACCATCTCTTTCTAATTGGTGATGTTTTTCAGCAGGACTTATTAAATTCGTTTAGCTATAGTAGCCGAATGCACGGTTCATTAATTGCATGATACAATCGCTACATGGTTTACTTATTTGTAAAAACAGACGTTGCACGGTTTATTTATTGGACAGAGATAGAAGTGGCACTGTTTAGTAGTTTCAAGTTTCAGTTAATTAACAAAAACAAAATGTACATTGTTTAGATAACGAAAAACGGTAATGTACTCATTGGAAGAACCGACGAGGCTCTCTTTTGTTGAACCTAAGTTCGGTGTACCGAATCATCAAATTGTACATTTAAAAAGAGAAGAGGGCAACAACTTAAGGTTATAAAAAGACATTTAAAGATAGCAATTCATACAGAGAATTGCGTACGGAGAGAGAAATACGATTTTATAACAGAGAAGGAAGTGTTTCAGAAGGTATTGTTGAAGCAAAAGAAGAACAAGAAAGTAGCAAGATCAAGGTTTCGGAGGGTTCAAGAGGTACGTTTGAAAATTTGATGCTATGCGAGCATGAATGTTGGTCTTTGTTTTTTTTTTTTCTTTCTTAATTCCAATTTCTGTGTCTCCGTTTTATGTTCATCATTCAATTATTATTTTGTATTTTCGTTCCTAAATGAGATATGAGTGAAGAATAGTAAGAATTCTCTTTCCAGGAAAGAATATTCGAGAGAAATTAAATGTAGAGAATAGGATACATTATACATCAATCTTTGAAATTCAATTGCCATGACAATGTAATCATTTGGAAATAATTGTTACCGTGGGCACAATTTCGTATGAAAATTGTTAGCAATTTTTGTCGCTCAACGAACTCGTGTCTTCGCCCCTCAACCATCGTGCATAGTAGTTCTAAACATTGTGTAGTTTAAACCTAGACGAGCCAATGAAGAAATCCAAATAGAATCAAGAAAACAAAAAAGCACAGAAAGAAAGCAAAAGAGATCAAAACGAAAAATAAGAAGAAAAGAGGGAGATGGTGTTGATGTCGCGAGAGTTGATAAACCATTTAGTCGCCTCTGGTTTTTAAAGATTTTTGAGTTCTAATGTTGTATAGTGCTAACCCAAGTCATTTCCCTATGAAACTTAACACTCATGAAATTTTGTTATCAACTTTCTTTCTTTGCAAAATTATCAAACAAAGGATTTTTTTATTATAAACTCGAAGGTTAAAAAAAATCAACCTAACTAATAATCTAAAATTACAATGAAACTAGCCTACAATTACACTAACAATTTATTAGTCATTCATTTATCCTAACTAAAATTGCAATCCATGAGTTTAACCTTAACTATTATAACCTTGCTAAAATTAAATGCAGAATAGAACAAGAAATACTCACTCAGTATGCTTAACTAGTAGAAATATACACTGAAATGGATCTTCAAACATGAAATATAGTAAAGCGACTAACCCTCGAGAAAAAACATTCAAAGAAACGGTCATCAAGAGAGTAATCTTTGTACTACCAGTTCAAGAACTTGAAATCACTAAACAAGGAGAAATATAAAGGAATAAAGATATAAACATTCAACTGAGAATGAAAATTGCTTATAATCGTAGTAGAATCCAAAACCTTAGATGTGAGAACTTCATTCCAAACGCAGATTATAATCAGTGAATCTCTTGTAAATGCTGAATAAAAGCAATTTCTAACACTAGAAAAGGAAATCGAATATCGAAAAATGAAGAAATTGGGAAAATTCAGTAGGAACAAGAGGAACAGAATACTCTTATCTCTTTTCTCTGTTCAAACCCTTTCTCCCAGAAGGCAACAATGAACTGTGGTAAAAAAATAAAGTTGTTCGACTCCTTCTCTCTCTTCTCTCACCAATGTATACATCTTCCAATTTTAACATTACCCAAATGTCAGTTAATGTCACTCAATTTCATACCCCTGATGGGTCTTTTTCTAAAACTAACAAATACTTCAAACTAAACTAACGAAATAACTAACTAATTGGTTACTCTGTCCATCTCCATAATGCTTTTCGCAATTGCCCCTACAATTTTCATCAACTTCCCTCTCTTTTCCTCGATGATTTGTTGTGTAGTAGAGATTCAAATTGTTGGAGCTAGTGGAGAAGCTCTTTGATTGGTGATTTGATGAATAAATTGCTTAAAGACTTGGCTTAGTTGAAGGAAGACTATACTTCTTAGTTTGGGATAGTTTAGACTTAGTTTAGATCATATATGAATTTGTGAGTGTCTCTTAATCATTATGGCAGTTGTTCTCTCGTAGAGATAAGTGTTTTTCTTCTGCATTGCTGCTGTAATGTTGGTTTAGGGTTTATAATTCGTTTACATATCAATTCTTTTTTGTATTGTGCTTAAATAGAGTTTTTAAGCATTGTGTGTATTCTAATCTTGTAAGATTTCATTTTGGTTGTATTGTTTTCATCAAACACATTAGTAGAGTTCTGCATATTGCACCAGGGTTTCGTGTCTTATGTGGTGGGGTGCCACATAAGGGATAAAGGCAATCTTGTAGGATTCAAGATTGATTCTTATGTGTGTTTGTGTATGTAAACTTGCAAATTTAATGAAAATCTTTGCAATGTTGTGCAAAGGACTACACGTAGCTCTTGAGCAAGTGAACCAGGATAAAAATCGTTGTGTCATCCCCTTTGCCCTTGCCTATTTTGTTTTGCAATCTGTTTTGATGCGTTTTTAATTTTACTGGTATAAACAACCTATTAAAATAAAGAACAACCTATTGTTTTTCTGGGCAAATTCACTTTCTTCATTTTGGCAGCAATCTTAACCTGTTAAAATTCTAGGTTTCTCACTGCTGCATACAAGTCGTGATTTCTTAATTGGTTTGCCTTGAGTTTTTGGACTCAATCAAATTGTTTTCGTATTAGATCATCACAACTGGTTTTGTGATTTTAATCTTGACATATTGAATATGTTTTGCTGAGGGATTTAACTGTTTCGATGAATCTTTGATCTAAAACTTTTATTTCAAATTTTTTGCATATACTCTGGTGCAGTTTTTCAAAACTAGCTTGGCTATTTTATTGGTTTAAGTCCAAATTGATTCATTTATGCACTATTTCAAATTTAGTATATTCTTTCTGTGGTAGTTTTCATCAATCTTTTGACCCTCATATCACCTGCATTAAACTGTATTGTTATATCCTTTGTATAATTTGACATGCGTGGTTTATTTAGCACTATCACTGGTTTAATAAAAACAACCTGTTAAAATCTGTTTTTAACACGTTAAGATTCTGCTGCTATTAAGAAATTTTTCTAAGTCTTAGCATAGAAATTTTAACAAGTTGTTTTCAATTTCAACCTGTTATTTGCATGATTCATAACTGGCAGAAAAATTTTAACAAGCTTTTGTTGGATTTCAATAAGCTGTTTTAACTAGTTGTGCTTATTAGGTGTTATTTTAACTTGTTGTTTTGTGTTTTAACTCGCTGATTCGTGATTCTATTAGCAATTTTGTACTTCTATTACATCGTAATCAAGGTTTAATAAAAATACTCATTCATACTTTCTAACGTTTTGGAAGGAGTTAATAGTTCAATTCACACCACCCACTTGAACTTTGGCTATCTTATTTTTCAACAATTGGTGTCTAGAGTGGGTTCTTAAAAGTTATTGAAGTTGATCCTTAATGGTCGAGAATAAACTTCCTTTTTGTTAAGGGTGCCTCGATTAATAAGCCAACTATGTTTTGTGGATTGAACTATCAATTATGGAAAGTCAGAATGAGAATTTTTATTGTACCCATTGATTGCAGTATATGGGATGCTATTGTTAATGGACCGTATGTGCCTAAAATGCTTGTTGATAATGTGTATGTTGATAAACCTTTGTGTGATTGGTTTGATGTTGAGAGCAAGAAAGCTCAGTATGATAGCATTGCTAAAAGTATAATAACCTCATTGCTTAATCTTGATGAATTTTTCAGGGTCTCACAGTGTACATTAGCTAAAGAGATGTGGAACATCCTAGAAGTCATGCATGAGGGAACGAGTGACGTTAAAAGAGCAAGAAAGCACGCTTTAATACAAGAATATGAGTTATTCAGAATGAAGTCAAGGGAGACAATAGTGGAAGAGCTTGCACGTACTTTGTTAAATGGCTCAAAACTTCCAAAGTATTTTTGGGCAAATGCTATTAATATTGTTTGCTATGTTTTAAATCATGCTTTGATCATAACCATTTTGAAAAAGACTCCTTGTGAGTTTTATAAAGGTAGAAACCCAATATTGGTCATTTAAAAGTTTTTGGCTGCAAATGTTTTGTTTTAAATAATGACAAAGATGATCTTGGCAAGTTTGATGCAAAAGCTGATGAAGGCATCTTTCTTGGTTACTCTTCTCATGGTCTTACATATAGAATTTGTAATAAACGAACTATGACTGTGGAAGAATTTGTGCATATAGTATTTGATGAAACTAACTTGATTTGCAAGATATTTATAAGATCAGGACAAATGATGAGGAAAATAGTAGTGAGTTACTGCAAAGAAACATTCAACTGATTCAGAAATTCAACCGATTTAATTTATGTGATAAAGAGTCAAGTGAAGAGGTAGCTGAACAAGAAACACCAACTCATGAAGGAGTACCACCTACACATGGGAGTAATGCAGATCTACCAAGAGAATTGAGGATTCCTCAGGAGTTATCTCTAGACAACATCATTGGCCAAATAGAACAAGGAGTTTCTAATAGACGCACACTTAAATTTTTTTGAGAATATGGCGTTTGTCTCTTAGATTGAACCTATTTCTATTCATATTGCTTTGAGTGATGAGAAATGGATTGATGCTATGTATGATGAATTGAACCAATTTTCTAGGAATAATGTTTGGGTTTTGGTTCCTAGAACTCCTGATATGCATGTTATTGGCACTAAATGGGTTTTTAGAAATAAATTAGATGAACAGGGCATTATTGTTAAAAACAAAGCTAGGCTGGTAGCTAAGGGGTATAATCAAGAAGAAGGAATTGATTTTGGTGAAACGTATGCTCCTGTTGCTAGACTAGACGCTGTTAGATTGTTGCTTGCTTATGCATGTTTGTGTGGTTTTAAACTTTTTCAAATGGATGTGAAAAGTGCTTTCTTGAATGGTTTCATAGATGAGGAAGTATATGTATCTCAGTCGCTGGGATTTGAGGATCACAGACATTCAGATCATGTATACAAACTGGAAAAAGCTCTGTATGGTTTGAAGTAGGCTCCAAGGCAATGGTATGAAAGTTTAAGCAACTTCCTTACCTCCCAAGGCTATGAAAGAGGCAAGGTTGATAAAACTATTTTCATTAGAAAAATTAATTCTAATTTCATTCTTATATAGGTTTATGTTGATGATATTATACTTGGTTCTACTAATGAAAATCTATGTCAAGAGTTTGTGTCAACTATGCAGGGGGAGTTTCAGATGTCTATGATGGGAGAATTAACTTCTTCATGGGATTGCAAGTGAAGCAAATGAAGCACGGAACATTCTTGTGTCAATCTAAGTACTGCAGAGAGCTTTCAAAGAAATTCGAGATGGACAAATGCAAAGAAGTTGCTACACCAATATCTACCAGTTGCTACCTTGACTTGGATCAGAATGGACTTTCTATAGATCAAACCAAATACAGAGGGCTAATTGGTTGATAATTATATCTTACAGCTAGTCGTCCTAACATCATGTTTAATGTCTGTATGTGTGACAGGTTCCAATCTAACCCAAAAGAATTACATTTTAAAGTTGTGAAGAGGATACTCAAGTATTTAAAAGGAATTGTAAATGTGGGACTATGGTATCTTAGAAGAGCTTCACTAAGCTTATCAGGCTACTCAAACTCGGATTTTGTCGGTTGCAAGCTAGATCGAAAGAGTACTAGCGGGACATGTCATCTTGTAGGAGCTAGCTTGATATCTTGGCACAAGAAAAAACAAGCCTGTATGGTTCTTTCAACTGCGAAAGCTGAGTATATAGCAGCTGGAAGTTGTTGTGCACAGATACTGTGGCTTAAACAACAACTAACTGACTACGACTTATGTCTTTCCAAAGTTTCTCTTAAATGTGATAACACTAGTGCTATTAATCTAACCAAAAATCCTATTCAACACTCAAGGACCAAGCACATTGAGATCCGTCATCACTTCATCAGGGATCACACGAGCAATGGAGATTGTGAAGTTCAATTTACTGAAACGAAGAAACAACTAGTTGATTTCTTCACCAAACCGTTGCCAAGGGATAGGTTCAACTTTCTAAGAATTGAATTGGGTATCTTAGATGCTTCTAATCTTCTAAATTGAGTCTTGTATTCCATGGTATTCAGTTGATTGATCATTAGTTGCTCAAATCTGGAAAAAGTGTCTTGTACAGGAGCAGTAGGTGTTCAACCTTCAGTACCAGCCTGTTCATAATTCATGTTAGTTACCCCAACTTCATCTTCAGTATCATCCTCATCATCACTTGTCTCTTCTTCATTATCATGCTCTTGAACAACAGTCTCCTTGTCAGCTTTACAAATCCACTTCTTATTCTTAATTTTCTTCAACCAATCTTATTAAGAGTGACTGAAGAAATCTGGTTCTGAGTCTTCACTTCTTCTACAACTTTGCCCTCTACATCAATCTCAAAAGAGTCAATGAAGCTTGACAAAAGCACCACATAAGGAATGTGGTACTCCAGCTTCTTGCTCACTTTGAAAAGATGCTCTCGGATAACATTCACCCAATTACTTTAGTCTTAGTCATGAGGCAGTACATGAGAATCAAATCCTCTTGAGTCAGGGTCGCATGATTAAACCCTCGTGGTGTGAGCAGCCAAATAACAATGTAGGCTAAGATTTTGGGCGTAACAGATAATCCTCCAATAGAAAAGGTTCTGGATGCAGATTCTTGGTTTCTCAGACAAGATTTATGGAACTGCACCTTATTGAAGTTTCCCAGCTCAGTAGTGTTTACTCTGCTCGCCACGACACCATCATTCCTCATACCAATAACGTCAGCCAGATATCTTCGTTGATGGCTATGTCAATCCCCTTGACTTGAGAGTAAAGTGTTTCATCATCATACCACATATTAGTTAGAAACACTTTTACTAGGTCTGGATAGGTATTTCCAGATAACTTCATAAAATGATCCAGATTTTAAAATTTTAGCATGTTCCTGACTTCATCAAGCTTCTCTTCCTTAAGTCAGTCCAAGCTTAACTTCTTAAGACTGAAGATGACTTTTCTACTATATAGTTTGTAATAGTCATCAATACTTTCTTGATTGCCAATGAACCACCTTTTAAGATAGTCGGTTTCATTGTTTTCATCTGAGCCATCTTGTTTGATCAAGGCTCTCTTGGATCTCTTTCGAGGGTTGGAGGAGGAAGCTATGTTTTTGAGGATAAAGAGGAACAAGAGGGAAGTTCTTTGCACACAGAACAGTTGGTAAACTATGTTGTTAAATAGTGTGCAAGTGAATGCATGTTCGAGCTACTACTTAATGAGAAGCAATTCACTAGAAGACACACCATTAATTGACAATGTAAGATATAAAACAACTTTTCCAGTTTGTTGAGATTCTACACGTTAACAGATTAGAGCAGGTTATACGTAGCTTCAGAGAAAAAAACGGCTTTTGACTTGTTGACTCCCACTGTTGCAGTGATATGTGGCACCTCGAGTTGTCTCACTCTTCACATGCTCAACATGACCATTGACTATTATTGTCTTATTCATTTCTCAACCAACTGGATTCGACAGTGCATGGTTCCATTCAGACTCTCTTAATTACTCGACATTCATTTGATCAGTTCTGAGAACAAGTGTCCAGACTTCTTTCCTAGCAAACTGATTTAGTTCTTCATGCATAACATTTATCTAATTGTTGTCTTCAAGTGCATTAGCTACAATCTTTGGTTCTACTTGTAAAACAAATTCCAAGTGTTCACAAAAGTGATTCAATGATCTCCTAGTTGATACTCCTCTCTGAACCTGACCAATGACATTGTCTAATGACAAATTCTTGGGCACTCTCCATTCTCTTGGCAATCTAGAATTAATTGCTTCAGTATCAACTCTAGTTTCAACAGACTAATTTTCTGGTTTAGTTGATTGAATTTCTAGTGGTTTATTGATTTCTTCTGTCTTATTTTCCAGTCCAGTATCAAATTGTTGAATATTTGGAATCTCATCATCTGCATCTGTCTTAGAACTTTCCTTCATATTCTGGTTAGTTTAATCAAATGCAATATGCATGGATTTCTCAACTAACATGGTTTTCTTATTATATGCTCTATATGCATGACCATGAAATGAATAACGAAGGTAAATACCCTCATCAAATTTCAAATCAAATTTGCCCAAGTTATCTTTACCATTATTGAAAATAAAACACTTACATCCAAAAAATTTTAGATGACATATATTAGGCTTTCTTCCTTTAAACAACTCATAGGAGGTCTTCTTCAATATTGGCCTGATGAGCACTCGATTCAGCACATAACAGGCTGAGATATAGTAGCTTTTCTAGTGCTTCTTGCTTATCCCTTTAAATGCCATTATATAAGATCTTCCACTGGCCCTCATTGACAACTCAACATTAGTCGCTACCAAGTCTTGCTTAAGCCAGAGAGTGTACTTCCTTTCCTCCTTTTGCTTTTTCACGACTCCCTCATGATCTATTTTCAAGCTTGCATAGATGTGATGAAGGTCATAAAGATTATTGTTCAATCCAATCTTTTTGCATTTCAATTTTTCAACTTCCCTTTTCAATTGTGTCAACTTCTTTGGTTCCTCCTTTGCCACTAATTCCTCCCTTATAGGATTAGAAGAAATTAGCTTGAAAGGTAACTTGACTTTCTTGACCCGTTCCACTAGCCATTGTTGATATGTAGCACCATTGTTTAGGGCACATGGTTTAGAGTCTCTTTCCATGGGATCACATCCTCGCAAGCCCTTCGAACCTGAGGTAATACTTCAGCAGCGAAGCCATCCTCATAAAGAAACAAGAATGGTTGTGAAACAAAAGAGGTAGGAGCTCTCTTTATTGGATACTCAAATTGCATTTGAGCCAGCACTGGATTGTAGTTAATACAACCCTTAGTCCCTATAAGTGTCACATTGAGGAACCTAGCACATTGTTATACAAGACATGATTGCTACTGTCACGCCAGTTGCCATTGAATCTTCATTTAGGTCAGACCAACAAGGTATTGGGCTCAGCCTTGCTTATCCCTTACTTCCAACCTTTGTTGTATCACTGATTCCACTGGACATTTAATCCCCACCACTCTCTTCAAACAAGCAATCAACCAAACATATAGAATTGGCAAGTAGCACACTAGACACTTTCTTTTTTGCTATGACATGAATCGAGTGCTACGTATTCATCCACCAGGATTGTCGTAGTCGGGTTTTCAGACCAGATCTTAAAAGTAGCAAAGCCATTTATCGTAGGATAGTCCACGAAGTTTTCAGCTTTAGGAAAGAACAGAATCCCTAAGATGGTTAGAGCAACGACATCCATAAACGTTTCCCAATCTTTTTCTTCGCTTAGCTGGTGTAAAGGATTTTCCAAGAACCCTTGAGTAAACCCATTCATATCATTCAGAGTGGTGAACCTACCCTCTAACTCTTTCACAGACATCTTCATAATTTTGGACCTGGTGAACATAGAGGTAGGTTGTTCCATATGCTGATAGGGTACCCTCTTCTCCATGGGTATGCCCAAGATCTATGCAAACTCTTCAATGGTGGGTACTAATTGGAAGTCTTTAAAGGTGAAACATCTAAGAGGGGGATCATAGTATTGGGCCAAGGCAGTTACTACAGGCGTCTGAACCTCCACTTCCAGCAAACCCAACAAATTCCCATATTTGATCCTGAAAGTTACTTTTTGTATTGCCTTAAGTTTTTGCCCCAATTCCTTGAGAATAGTCAAGTTACTGAAAGAAACTATTTTGGCTGAAATACAAGATGGGGGGTGAATTGGATTTCAAAATCTTTTTCAAAAACTAGTTGACCTTTTAACAAATTCAAAGTTGTTTAATAAACTGGATCTTTATTGACTTTACTGAGCAAGACAGTAGAATGAACTAGTAAACAGAATATAATCCAGTCACAGTACAATGCAGCAAGTCAAACAATTTTATCAGAATTTGAATGTAAGTGCGGAAGCAATTTAGTTAACTGCACAGAAACAGAATAGAAGTTAACCACACAGAATGAATTGATCAACTCTGATTCAATCAACAGTTCGAATTATAATGAGTCAATCAAGAAATAAAATTCTTTTTATTAAAGAAACACTTATTAAAAGATGTTTAAGTCTTAAATCAATTATAGTTCAA
>Ga0209489_105723_pt1 | contig 21095 bp, 10 predicted proteins | sample SiratrowhiteBW_FD_187527 | JGI IMG/M metagenome (GOLD analysis project Ga0209489, IMG submission 187527) | Root nodule microbial communities of legume samples collected from California, USA - Siratro white BW (SPAdes) (version 2) | ecosystem: Host-associated > Plants > Roots > Nodule | place...
TTTTTTTTTTATAAAATTGCATATTATGAATAAAATATTGGTGCCCTCATTCCATAAATTTGACGGTTTAGGTAACTCTGTTGTTTGTTGATAAAGAACAATTCATTTGATTGTTACCATAGATGTTTCTTATTTTCCCTAACACTAACATTCCCCCCTTGTCTTGTATAGAAAACAAATAATTAACCCATCAAGACCAGTTAAAGTAGTTAGGCTAGTTAATTTTAATTACTAATGTCAGAATGTTTATTTTTTATTCCAATATCCATAGAATTTATTGCTTTAAGTGTTTATAATGACACCTAATATTCAAACAATTATACTTGCTTTTGATTTTGTTTTAAACTGTACATTGTGTACTCTTTGCAGGTAATTTACTCAGAAGAAGAAAGGAAATATAACAAAGAAATTACTATTGGCCTCATCCGTAGTGAATTGCTAAATCTTACTGAGTACAATGTTCATATGGCAAAACTTATTGATGGAGGAAGGAACAGTATGTCCAAAGCAATTTTTTTAACGGCTTTACTTTTTTCTATATAACTGTAATGAATCAACTTACTGGATGAATGTGCAGAGGCTGCAACGGAATTTTCCATTTCCCTTCTGCAAACCCTGGTTATTGAGGAACCTAAAGTTATTTCAGAACTTCACAATCTTGTTGATGCTTTGGCTAAGGTTTGTATTTGTACATGAATCTCTGCATTCCTTATTGTGCCCTCAATTCCTGACAATATTTTATTTTTAAGCTTGCTACAAAACCTGGATGCCCTGAGCCATTACCGCAGCTTCTTGAAATGATCAAGAATCCTGGTGCTCTATCCTCTAGCAATGCTGGAAAGGAGGATAAGGCAAGACAATCAAGAGACATTAAGGTCACACGAGCAATGTGGTTCAGCTGCCGCTATTGTTCATGCACTTTTTGTCTTCTCTTCTGGTTTGTTATCTGTGGTTGCTTTTGGTTTTCCTGAAGTCTGGATTTTTCTGTCACCGTGTAAAAACAGGTTCCTGGTCTGCTACCTGCAAATAGGGAAGAGTTCAACAGTGTGGATTCTATTGAACCAGATCCTGCTGGGTTCCGGGAACAGGTATGTTGACCTTGAAATTGATAGATAAGTTTGAATTTTGTTGCTTGCCTGTTTGGCACTACTTCTGCTAGATACTGACCATAACTGCTTCACAATTTACTAAGTTAAGCTTCGGATGCTGCCACTTTTATTTTAATGTTTTATCGAAGATTTCATTTCATCCAGCTGTACCTGTGTTGTGACTGAGTACAATAATTCATGTATATGAGTTAACTACACCCTAGAATTACACTCGAAATTATGATTACTTTTTTTTTGTGTGTCTTTGTAAGATCTATAAGCTTTGGAAATAAAAGAATGAGCACAATATGTTTGAGTTCTATATTTCTTGCCATTTTGGATAGACAGCTTAATAATGTGCTTATGTATAAGTTATTTTTGTATTTGAATGGAAAATAAAATTAACCTGTTTTAATAAGCTATTTGAAATGCTAATTCCAGTAAAACAACTTAGTGACATATCAAACGGTAGGTTATAATAAATTCCACATAAGCTGTAAGTCAGGCTTTCAAAACACACCCTTGTGAAGTTGTTAATAAATGAAAAATTCACTGGCTCCTTTTATACTTGGGAATTGTCATGGAGAACCAATTGAAAACCCTAAAATCTGATACTCTAGCATTTCATAAAAGAGAGGAGAAAATATATTTTGCAAGTTATGGCTATTCTGCTTTTGTAAGAGAAATCTTGATCGGAATACTGAGTTGCATGTAGTTTAAGAAGTTGAGTAGTTTTTTTCATTTATTTCTTACCTTTTATTTTTCCTTTGTTTAGCAAAGGGATTCTGGCATAAAATCTTTCTTTTATTATATATGTGTTGGACCAGAAACAAAGTTTGAACTTCTAATGATTACTTATTTTATGCACAAATTGTAGGTTTCCATTTTCTTTACAGAATGGTATAGGATATGTGAACTTCCTGGTGCCAATGATACAGCCTCTGCCCACTTCATCTTGCAATTGCATCAGAATGGGCTGCTGAAGGGGGATGATCTTACTGACCGCTTTTTCCGCCTATTACTGGTGGCTTTTCTTTCTTCATGCAGGCTATTCGTTTCTATTGATGACCAGGATTGTCAGTTTATCATCTTTCCTTGTTCTTTTTTCTCCAGGAGCTTGCTGTTGCACATTGCTTATCCACTGAGATGATTAATTCAGGATCACTACAATCCCAACAGCTGCAGACAATGTCATTTCTTGCAATTGATATTTATGCAAAGCTTGTCTTCTCAATCTTGAAGGTTGTTCACTGCATATCTTTTTCTTTTCTCGTTTGTTTTTGGGTATTTTTATCATCTAAGCAGTTCTGTTGGTTGCTTGAACAGGGATCAAACAAACCCTTTCTTCTTTCCAAGGTGTGTAATAAACTAAAATTTTAATGCAGTCTCTCTTTCACAGGGGCTTAATTATATATTTGTAGCCTAATACTTCTATTGGTCTATGATAGATTCTGGCAGTTGCTGTCAGATTCATTATAAAAGATGCAGATGAGAAGAAGGCATCTTTTAATCCAAGACCACTTTTCAGATTATTCATCAACTGGCTTCTAGATCTTGGTTCACTTGAGCCTGTTACTGACGGTGCAAATCTCCAGGTGTTTGTCACTTTCATTGACTTCAATAATTTATTTATTTGTTTATTTTTTGGGTACATGTGTGAATTTGACTGGTAATCACCTGCCAATTAAGCTAGTTGTTTTGTTTGTGTTAATTTTTATTGCTTTTGCCAATGCATTTCAACCCCCTTTCGATCATCCAATAAGTTAAGAACAGGCATACGTGTTTGACTAACACCACTTCATGAATTGCAGATTTTGACTGCTTTTGCCAATGCGTTTCATGCATTGCAGCCCCTTAAAGTTCCTGCGTTCAGGTTAGGAACGTCTACTTCTGATTCATAGTGTGCTGTATTTTGGTTTAAGAATAATGTTGTAATGGAATGCTATTTTTTAACTGTTTGTGTTCTGTTGTAATGGAATTGTTGATGTTGCTGAATTCATTAAAAATTCCGATTCCTATTTTTTATGGAGAGATGTAAGCATTGTTGATTAAGGATCATGTACTTCTGTTCTAATTTACTTTGTCAGATATTTACTTGCTAAAGATAATGCCCCTTTTTTTGTGGAAGAGGTTGTATATTTGACCTTCAGACTTATGTTGAGTAAAATGTTAATCGGGCTCTGAATACATCAGAAATTTAAAAACGCATTAACTTGTGAATTATGTTGAAATTTGGGTTAATTATATATGCAATCTCAAAATTGAAGCGGACTGTACTTAAGAATACATTTTAAATCCAATCTGATCAGACATTGCTTGACATGCTCCTCATTATTGTTTATGATATGACTAATTTTACCGATATTTTATTGAAAGGTGGATCTCTATCTATATAATGTCTTGCATGTCGGTCTTTTGGCAAGATAAAATGTCCACCTTTAATGTTCTTGAATTTACCATATTGTAAGAATATGTCCTCTATATTGGTTTGAATTTTTCCATATTCTTCCTGTATCATAATGTTAGACTTTGGACAACCTTTGACGAGTGAAATACAAAATGTATTAGTTTGTTAGAGTGATTGATCATGTATGTTAATTGTCCTGATGCTAGTATTTATCATTGCTTTGAGTGAGTGTCTTTTTTTAAACTCTTTCAATTGTAGAGTGTGCGTTAGCTTTTTTATCATATATTATCCATTTTTAGTGCTTGTTTTGTTTTGTTTTTATAACTTAGTTCCTTTATGCACATGTTTCCACAGTTTTGCATGGCTTGAGCTGATAAGTCACAGAAGCTTCATGCCTAAAATGTTGACTGGTAACGGTCAAAAGGGTTGGCCTTATATCCAAAGGTTGCTTGTAGATCTGTTCCAGTTTATGGAGCCTTTTCTGAGGCATGCTGAACTTGGAGACCCTGTATGTCTCTATCTATGACTCAAATATTTTCTTTTATTAGAAATTCTAAGAAATGTCCGATATCCTTTTTTTTTATAAAAATATATTATCAGATAATTCTTAGGTTTTCTCACAGTTTGCAACTGCGCCTATGCACAATAATGCTTCTTACATCTACACTTTTCGTTTTTCTTTTAATTATGTTGTGATCAGGTCCGAGTCCTCTACAAAGGGACACTTAGGGTGCTCTTGGTGCTACTTCATGACTTCCCCGAGTTTCTATGTGACTATCACTTTACCTTTTGTGATGTTATTCCTCCAAGTTGCATACAGATGAGGAATATCATTCTAAGTGCATTTCCACGTAGTATGAGGCTGCCCGATCCATCTACTCCTAATTTGAAGGTCTTAGAATCTTTTATCCCCTCTCTTCCCTAAACGTTTTGTTAAGGTTAAGGAGCTTTAAGTTGATATTACTGCCTTGTGCTTTTCTATGCAGATTGATTTACTTCAAGAAATTACCCAATCACCCCGCATTCTTTCTGATGTTGATGCTGCACTGAAGGCAAAGCAGATGAAGGCTGATGTAGATGAATACCTTAAGGTCCACCCTTCCCTCTTCGAATTGTTTTGTTTTTAATTGTTCGTTTGCTATGTTATAATTGAGTAGAATGATTATGTTTGATAAATTTGTTGCTTGTCTACAACATGTGAATTCTTTTTGGTCAAGATTTTCTACCTTTTGATTTCCTTAGTTGTTTCACTCCAATCTATTTTTTACTTTCCTACCCTTTTTCACAATTTTCCAATCAATTTTTTTTACAGACAAGGCAACAAAGTTCATCATTTTTGTCTGAACTGAAGGATAAGATGCTTCTCGCTCCCAATGAAGCTGCCTCTGCTGGGACTCGATACAATGTGCCCTTAATCAACTCACTTGTGCTATATGTTGGGATGCAGGTAAACTCTTATTTCATATTTGCCTCTGCTTTAATGTGTCAATAACCACATGTTATCGACTACTAGTGCCATTTAAATTATAGTTTCAAAGTCGCTGAATTTTTTTGTTCTAAGCATGTTGGATCGTATATTTATGATCACAATGCAAAGATCTAAATAATATTTTGGTATAACAGGCAATCCATCAGCTTCAGGGACGAACTCCCCATGCACAATCTTCAGCAAATGCTTTCCCCTTAGCCGTATTTTCTGTTGGTGCTGCATTGGATATTTTCCAGACACTCATTGTGGACTTAGACACGGAAGGCCGCTACCTTTTCCTAAATGCTATTGCCAACCAACTACGTTATCCTAATACCAACACACACTACTTTTCCTTCATCCTTCTTTACTTGTTCGCTGAATCAAACCAGGTACACCTAAACTTGTGCCATGCCTCTTGTCTTTAGCCATATCAGACATATTACCAATCATTATTTAACTATATATTTATGTTTTGACAAAGCAGGAAGTTATCCAAGAACAAATTACCAGAGTCTTGTTGGAACGCCTGATTGTTAACCGTCCTCATCCCTGGGGCCTCCTCATTACCTTTATTGAACTTATCAAGGTATTTTCTTTGTATTTTGGTACATATTACAGGTTATTAACCAAATTACTTCTCTTGTCTAATTTTTTCTTGTCATATTGCAGAATCCTAGGTATAACTTCTGGAACCGGAGTTTCATCAGATGTGCCCCGGAGATCGAAAAGCTTTTTGAATCTGTGTCAAGATCTTGTGGAGGTCCAAAACCGGTGGATGATAACATGGTGTCTGGTTGGGTCTGAGTGTCAATATAATCTTTTAGTACTTGTTAGTTTGTGTAGGTTAGTCAGTTAACCCTAACCATGTTACTTAGGACTATTTCCTCAATTGTAATCTAACACTGTTTCTACGTTGTATATCATGTTTTAGTGAAATTCTTTTCTTTCAAATGCCTCCTAATTGTTTCTCCTGGAATATGCATGTGGTTTCTTCTATAAACGATTTACATAAAAAATATAAATGAATTCTTATAATGATGCAACCGTGTACGAGTAAAACAAATGACAAGTGCTTTCATAAATTTTATATATAAGCTCGTCATGAGTGATTCATAACATCTAGTTTTGTAATAGTCATAAGTTTTATCGCAAGATCTAAACTTTCAACTTCTTTGCCTAAAGTTTTTTATTCATAAACACTTCTCAGAAAAATTAAGAGAAAAAATTCTATCGAATAAATGGATTCGAGACCCTGGATCAGTCGGGACAAACAGTATAATTTACCTGCCCTTACGTAAAATCGTGAGACTAGAACTGTTAATCCTGAGGTAAATTCGTTCTTGTGGATAAGTGAAAAATAAGTTTGAAAACTAACGAGAATATTTATAAAAAGTTTTTTTTATATATTATATTTTTATTTTAGAAGTGTTTAGGGATAAGTTGTAAAGAAACATAAATAAAAGGTCAAAATTAATTTGAAGACCAAAGAGAAAAAAATTAAAATCAAGTGAACCTTACAGAACATGATTCAACCAATTTGTTTAACTGGGGAAGAAACATTTTCTATTACAAAAAGGTGAAGAAGCTCTAAAACTATCTCCCTCATCTTCCAACCCTTCTCAAGATATCTTACTGGAAACACTTTGAAACTTAGGCATGCCATGAGTGTGGCATCTTAAGCTTTTTTTGCAAAGGAATTTGACACATAAAAGTTGCCTAAAGTGTCCTGGCAATTAAAGGGAAAATGACCTGGAAAGTGTAACAATTCACTTATTTCAACTTCACCATGAACATATATAAACTGTAGCCAACCATTTTACAAACAATGAGGAACAAAGCTCTAGTTGGAAGGGACACACTGCATTAGTGCTGAATGGATCTAACGTAAGGGTAGGCCTGAACCCCAAGAAAGTTCTGAAGGGGAGTGAATCTCAGATGTTTGCATCTGTTGAAATCTTTTCATTGTTGATCGTCTCAAGTTTAGCTTTTGCTTCTCTGCCTTTTCCCTCACTAGGCATATTTTCTTCTGAGTCCTCACTGAGGCCTTAAATTGTTTCCTCTCCAGATCATTCTGTAATCACAGCAGATAAAGGATTTATGAAAAAAAAGCAAGTGTACATTGAAGACATGTATTTGCTCAAGAATCTACTAGTGTTGCTAATGTGCTTTGTTCTTCTACCCTATTAAGGGTATAATCTGTACACAATGTACATATTTAAATGTAATATAGATGGAACAAGCTAACATGCCTGAATTTTATCCATCTTGTCCATAGCTTTTCTTGTTTGCTGCAACTCCCAATCATTTATGGCGTTTTCCTTTCTTCTCATCCTATCAACAAATTTATCTTGCGTTGTTACTATCTCAATGACAATCACACACAAACAAAAAGCAAGAGGTTTGAGAAATTTCTGCACTGTTCTCACTCACTTGAGCATAAGTTGAGCATGCTTGGCCTTATGTGCATCTCTTTCTGCTTCCTGTTTCCTCCTCCTGACATCATCGAAAAATTCATCATATGGTCCCGTCTGTCTTGTTCGTTCATAGGCTCCACACTTTGCGGTTCTGTGAGTGCAGGTAAGGCAGGTGTGGCCTTTGAAAACAGGACTCTCTTCTCTAACACATGGCAATGTAATGTTGTGAAGTTCACAATGCTCCGGAGCCACAAGGTAGCTGTTGCACATTGCTGAGAGTCTCGAGTCTGCTTCTTCTTGGCTTCCATTTTGCCCCGAATCAATAGATTCTGATCAAAACATTAGAGTAAGATATTTGAACTTGATTCTAAATCATGTAACATGAATCTAAACACATTATTAGAAAGCAGCAACCAGGTAGAATGAGATCACATGACAAACCTGGATGGTTAGAGGATCTGCAGAACTTATTGGCATGTTCCAACCATTCATCAATGTCTGAGAGGCAAGTGGAGAACTTGTTGTTGTTGTCGTCATTGCCAATATTGCAGGCCATGCCGAAGCACTGGGATTCCAAAAGCAAACAAAAGGGTAGATTGGAGTGAGTCCATTGTTTTTGTTCAATGATGACGTAAAGCAAACCAGTGAATAACATGCATGATGTGACATGAAAAAGGGAGACCTTTTCAAGAACCCAGAAAGAATGAAAAGGAATGCAGCAAGAAAAGTTATGTGGGAGATAAGAAAGTGATTATTATGGTAGAAAGATTGTGTTTCTTGAAGGGGTGGTAATTGTACGAACGTGGTCTCTTGGAGTGGAGAACTCAGTGGCATGGTGTGAGCAGTTTGTTGTGTTGGAATGAAGGGAATGGCTGCAGATGGTGGAGGGAGATTCTGGCAATGCAGTCATTAGGGAACTCATGCTCCATGCAGAGTTTTTGAAGCTTCTTGCAAAACGAGAAGAAGAATCAGATTTGTTCGAGCAAAAAATGGACATGTTCGCTTCCTTCTGTCAAGATGCAAATGTGTGCTTTCTTTCCTACATTGCCAATGCCAAATACTCTCTTAACTCTCTTTCTTTAACAGTTTACATTACTTCATTATCAAAAACAACTTTTGAATCAAACTAAAGATTTTCTTTTTTTGTTTTTTGAAATGGATGAATTGGATACAAGACAAATAAATTAAACTTACTTTATGAATTTTCATATTTGTTAGGAATGTTACATGCTGACATTATAGCACAAATACTATTCAAGACTATTTAAGAACACATATTTTAGATATAAAAGATAAAACATTTCAATTTTAAAAGGATAAAGAAATATAAACTAACATTCTATTTTTTTACATATGGAATAAAAACATGTTGAACTGCTTTGTATTTTTTTCACATGTAACAATATATATAAATTAATGTAAAAAATAGTCAATTTAACTTTGTTGCACAGGGTTTGTGAGAATGTTGTTGCCTGGATTTTGTTGGTACTTCCACTCTCACACAAACACTTGGCTTCATTTACAAAGCAAGAAATGAATAAAATTAGAAGAGCTATTAAGAGCTGAATATGTGGTGTGTAGGAAGATAGAGAATGTTGAATGTTGAAAGATTTGGTTATATAAATATATGATTTGGAGCAGAGAGTGTTGACTAAAAGATGAAATTGATGGTTTGTTTATAGAAAAATAAAATAAGAAGTAAATGCAGAAATTGCATGGAAAAATAAAAACTATGGACCTATGTGTCCCTTGGATCAAAATATCTAATTTCAACAATAATAAAAAAAAATTCAACAATTTGTATGTCAACCTTTAATCTGAATACAATGAATGAGAAGGCAGAGATCAAGACTTCCACATGCAATCGTTACGCTCTTCTTTCACATTATAGGATTAGAAAAGTATATTATACTATTATTGTCTTCTTCTACATATTATACTAATAATGATAGGATAATGTTTTTACAAAGATATTCTACCACATATAATTTCTTATCCTGTGTAAATAATTTTGATTAAAAACAAAGTCGACAAAAGATAGACTAATACAAATAAATCAACAATATTTAAAATATTATAAAAAAATTTAAAAATATTTAGAAAAGGATTAATAAGGTCTACTGAATTAGCATGGAGCTCCGTTATTTCTATTACCCCGTTATTCAAAATCCTCCACGTATTTTGTCATTTGTCAATTTCTGCAGACAATTTTTATTGGTTCAAATACTCATTCAATCAAAAATATATTCTTTTAATATTAAAAAAAAATAATTTAAATATCGTTATGGAAAGTTAATATTGTATACGATTCCTTAACATGAATACACGTATGTAGAGACTTTAAATTATAAAATAAAAATAAGAAAATAAACTTCAATTGATAGAAGAGAAATAACAATTTTTAATCAAGAATATGATACAGAACCTATTAAAGCTCCAATATTAAAGCTCCAAGTGCTCGACATAAAAGAAAATAATAATATTATTAATATTCTCAATTTAGAAAAAAAGAAGAAGTAGCAGTTACAAGAACAGTAGTACAATGAATATTAATTATGGAAAGGGAAATGCACCTAACGTGTCGTAGTTGAAGATGAAGACAAGGACAACTGCAACCTATTTCACAACCAGCAAAGACCATAACAACACACTAAAAAATTAACTTATATTAGGGCAAGTTCCCGTCAAATTTTTTCTTCAAATTATTACCATATTTTTTTATTAATTTGTATTGTTTATTCAAACTTTTTTAATTTTAAAAAATATTTATCTTAAAAACAAAAATAAATAATGAAAAACTAGTCACATTTTAATAATATAAAAATTTTGATTGAAACTAAAAAAAAAAGTACAAACATGTTAATCAAAATTATACTTTAATTGGCATCTTAATTATTGTTTAAGAAAAAAGTAAATTACGTAATCATTTTGATAAATATAACTCTATTTGACTTCTTTTAAAACAAAAGTATTATCATGAATTGTATTACTAAACAGGAGTAACTAATTTTATTAATTTTTTAAAGAATACTAATTTTTGTAAACAACTTAAGTTAATTTAGCCATAAATATTAAAAAAGCCACAATTGCTTCCGAAGATTAGAATCCTAGACTATTTGCAAACAGCAGGTTATGTTAATTTAAAAAAAAAAAAAAAAAACTCACCTAGTTGCTTTTATAATTACTAGTGAAAACAATGTCCCATTTTTATCATATTATTTTATTTTCTTAACTTTAAGATAAAAGAATTGGAAAGAGAAAATACATATCTGACATTAGATAGAAGAAAAGAGAGCTTCCAAAGTACAAAAATAAAATGATTAAAGAGTCCATTGAAATTAAGATATATACATTAGTTCTTTACCCTTAGATCGGATCTTGTGATCCTTGAATAGATCAAATGGATAAGATATTTCTCGTACTAACACATCTTACCCAAATTGACAAATTGGTGAATCACTTAATATAATATATATTAACTTATTTTCTATTATTTATAAATCAATAAGATAAAATTAATAATAAAAATAACATATTTTTTTATAGATTATAACACTATTTAAACACTGTCGTTCCAACAAGACCGTCACCGCCAGCTTCCGTCCCTACTCTCAGAGCTCATCTTCACCTTCCGCCATTATTAACCAACTTGCATTTCTCCTACTTTTTCTATTTTTTTCGATTTATTTTTCGTTTTAAGAACAGCAAAGCATAGCATAGCATGAGAAGATCCATTAATGGCGGCTTCAACACTGTGTTTCATTGCTCTGATATTCTTCCATAACTTGCATGCTTCTTCATCTTCCTTCTCTCTCTCCGTTGAGAACTTCAAAGAAGACGTCATAGTCTCATCACCCAAACCGACATTCACAGCAGGCTTTTACGCCGTCGGACAAAACGCTTTCTGCTTCGCAATATGGTACACGCACTCACCCGACACCCTCGTTTGGATGGCCAACCGGGACCACCCGGTTAACGGAAAACGCTCCACGCTCTCCCTTCTCAAATCCGGTAACCTCGTACTCACCGACGCCGCCCAGTTCCAAGTGTGGTCCACCGACAACGCCGCCACTTCCAAACAAGTCCACTTACGTTTGCACGACAACGGCAACCTCGTACTCCTCGAAGATTCCTCCGACAGTGCTGTTTTGTGGCAGAGCTTCGATTTCCCAACCGACACGCTTCTTCCGAATCAGCCTCTGAGAGGGAGCACCAACCTGGTTTCCTCGAGAAGCGGGAGCAACCACTCCTCCGGGTTCTACAAGCTCTTCTTCGACTTCGAGAATGTTCTGCGGCTCATGTACCAGGGCCCTCGAGTTTCCAGCGTTTTCTGGCCTTACGCTTGGCTTCAGAGCAACAACTTCGGCAATGGCAACGGCAGATCCACTTTCAACGATACCAGGGTTGCTATGCTTGATGAGTTGGGCGCCGTGCTTTCTTCCGACAACTTCACTTTCAGAACCCTCGATTACGGGACGGTGCTTCAGCGGAGATTGACCCTCGATCATGACGGTAATGTGAGGGTGTACAGCATGGTAGATGGAGAAGAGAAGTGGGTGGTGTCGGGGGTTTTTCGCTCACAACCTTGTTTTATTCATGGCATTTGTGGACCCAACAGTTTTTGCACCAATCGCCCCACAACTGGAAGAAAGTGTTCCTGCCTTCCAGGTATTTCCGGAAACAGTGAATTAGGGTCTTTTTGGATATAGTTCTTATTCAAAGTGGTAAATAAGAAGTGAAAATGCATTGAGCTTCTCCATGAACTTTTGCTGTCTTAGTTTCTGAAGAAGTTCAAAGAAAAGAACTTTCTTCAAAATTGAAGTATTTATGATTATTTCAGATCATTAAAGAAGTTCAATTAAATATACTTTCTTATTTTTTTTTTCTGTGATAAGTGTCTATGGAGAAGTATGCAAACTTATGCTAAATACTTTTTTTTTATAGAAGTTTTTTCCTTTAACTTTTCCTAAAAACTGGTTTTTATCTTGTATATAAGATGGTTTGTATGTGACAAACTTGACTTTCTTCTGTATAGGTAAACCCATCGGTTAGTTCTTATGAGAAAGTACAATAATGTTAAGATAAAGTAAGTTTTTCCCATGCATATTCTAAAATCAAATTTTGCTATTAAAGTTGGAGTGAATATAATTTGAAGTTACAATTGTTTATACATATGGTTGTCTTCTCTTGTAGTGTTTTATTGAGAAATTTATGCTATCAGGTCACAAATGGGTTGATGATGAAGACTGGACTCAAGGTTGCACTCCGACTTTTGATCCTTGGTGCAACAACAACACTAAGCAAGAGTCTCGTTTCGTGCGCTTACCTGAATTTGATTTTTATGGATATGACTATGGCTTCTATCAGAATCACACTTACGAACAATGTGTGAATCAGTGCTTGATTTTGTGCCAATGCAAAGGGTTTCAGCACAGTTTTAAGGACCAAGGTGGTTTTGGTAGTCAGTGCTACCTGAAGACACAGTTGCTGAATGGGCATCGTTCACCAGGTTTCCCGGGATCATTCTTCCTGAGACTGCCTTTGTCTCATAACTATGATAACCGCATCAGTAATGGTTTGGTTTGTGGGGGAAATAGTTCAGGAGTAAAAGTACTAGAAAGACCGTATGTGGAAGAAAAGGAAAATGGATCTGTGAGGTTCATGCTGTGGTTTGCCAGTGCCTTGGGAGGACTTGAGGTTTTGTGCTTCTTTCTGGTGTGGTGTTTTTTGTTTAGGAATAATGCCGACAAACAAGCCTATGTTCTTGCTGCGGAAACTGGGTTTAGGAAATTCAGTTATTCTGAATTGAAGCAAGCCTCCAAAGGTTTCAGTGAAGAGATTGGAAGGGGTGGTGGAGGCACAGTGTATAAAGGTATATTGTCTGATGATCGGGTTGTGGCAATAAAAAGACTACATGAAGTAGCAAACCAAGGAGAAAGTGAGTTCCTGGCTGAAGTAAGCATCATTGGAAGGCTTAACCACATGAACTTAATCGGCATGTTAGGGTTTTGTGCAGAGGGAAAGTATAGGTTGTTGGTTTATGAGTACATGGAGAATGGTTCTTTAGCTGAGAGCCTTTCGTCGAATTCAAATATACTTGATTGGACTAAGAGGTATAACATTGCTCTGGGAACTGCTAGGGGTCTTGCTTACTTGCATGAAGAATGCTTGGAGTGGATTTTGCATTGTGATATAAAGCCCCAAAACATTCTTCTTAACTCTGATTACCAACCTAAGGTAGCAGATTTTGGCTTGTCTAAGCTACTTAACAGGAACAACCTCGATAATTCAAACTTCTCGAGGATAAGAGGAACAAGAGGCTACATGGCACCAGAGTGGATTTTCAACTTGCAAATCACTTCCAAGGTTGATGTCTACAGCTATGGCGTTGTTGTCTTGGAGATGATAACTGGACGGAGCCCGACAGCTGGTATCCAAATCAGTGAATTAGATTCAGAATCACATAATCATGGGAGGTTAGTGACATGGGTGAGGGAGAAAAGGAGGAAAGGATCAGAAGTGGGATCATCTTGGGTGGATCAAATTGTTGACCCTGCTTTGGGATCAAACTATAACAGGAACGAAATGGAGATATTAGCATCGGTGGCTTTGGAATGTGTAGAGGAAGAGAAAGACGTGAGACCCAGCATGAGTCATGTTGCTGAGAGGCTCCAAAGTCACCATTCTTGATGGTTTTGAACAAAGAATAGCCAGGACACCCCATGGTTTTCACCTACCTTGTTTAGATTCAGTCTATCATAAACTGTCTGTTTGTGCCTTGTGGTAAATCTTCTGTTGTTGTGCAGTTTAGTGTTGCTGTTGTATATCAGATTCTAGTTGCAGAATATTTCCATCAATTGGAACATACTTTTTGTTCCTTTAACATTATCCGTTGTATGATTCCTACTTTATCATAAAATTAGTTACTTCGTACATATTCAACCTTAAAATTATGGCAACAATTTTTAAGATATAGTTTTACGATGATACCCATTTTTGTATTAAGCTGACAGTTTCCAATTAACCGGCAAGAGCTCTGTTGAAAGTTTTAACTTTGGTCCTGACCCTAATGAGCTTTGCAATTAATTTAGTAGGTCCATTGGTGGCGACAAACTACAGATATTATTCGTAAAATTTACAAACTGGTATAAAAAAATAAATAAAAGATTGCAAAATTGATCAATTTCTACCAAATAATGTCTCTTTCCATGCCATATCTAACATCCCCAGTTGAATAGAAATATGGTGTCAATTTCTAGTGGACTGAATTAGTAAAAGGACATGACTCCACTCCATATTAATACTTCATCCGAAAAACAAACCATCCACTTTGAGGGAAGAAAAAGAGAAAAAATAAGGAAAAGAAATGGAAAGAAAAAGAGATTTGAGAGGTAAGGATGATACTAACTAAGCCTGATGCTAGGAGCCTCGGGTTAAACAGTTTGTCTGTGTTAATAACTAACCAACTGTAGAGAATGTCCCAATACAAATTCATCTCTGCATAGAAAAGGTATTCCCAGACTTTCTAGACATCTTCATGAGCTTGAATAGAAGTCTCCGGTTGATTATCCAAGGGCATATATTGGGCCATAATTGCCCTTATCTCAGAGTCCATGTATCTCTGCAGAAAAATGTTTCCTAGTGTAAGTTAAACGAGTTTAGGATGTATAATAGCTAAAATATCAGAAAAAGAAAAACTGAAAAAACTAATTGTCATTTGAACCAGCAAATCAGGACAAGATAACATGCTCACTAAATGGAACGAGAAAGTATTAATATAATGAAAAGATGATTTAACAAAATGTAGTTATATTTTGTTAGAGCTATAGGTATTGTATTTTTTTAATAAAAAGACAATAATATATTGCATTAAGGAATATTTTCAAAGCCACACTGTTTAAAGGACAATCAAATGAGTTAGAATTATACCCGGATTCTGTACTTGTAAAATGCATACCCCCCAGCACCAGCAACAGCCAAGATCAGAATAACCATCCAAACAATGCCCCCACCGCCCACGGAAGCAGCATATTTTCCTGCATATTTGTAAGATGCAGCAAGTGTGAAAATGAATAAATTATTATATTTTAAGTCTCAACAACCGTGCAAAGTTATCAACTTAGATAATTAGAAAGCCCAGTATAAAATTTAGATCCTTAAGATACTAAATACAGTATAAATAGAAATAAAATACCAAAGTGGCAACCAGTGCAAAGTCATGTTTTCTATGAAGAATCATCTATCAAATTTTAACGATTGAACAAAATCTGCTGATCCAGTAAGTCAGGCATAAAAAATGTCACACAAAATAAGTCAGAAAATGTTAAAACTAAAAACTCACCAATGCACATATCATTTTCTCGCGTGTAGAACAAACCATCACTACATGAGCATTCATAACTTCCCCAAGTATTTTTGCAGTGACATTCTGGGCACTGGCAGGCCAATTTCTCCTTGCATTCATCCACATCTACAACATAATCAAAACAAGAAATATTAAGAAACAAATTTCAGATTTGCAGAATAGCTAATGGCATAACTATTTACAATTCTAGCATCATATTCAAACATTCTCACCAAGATTAGTTCATGATTGATGCATTTGCCATTCAAAGGATAGATACTAGAAGAGTAAAGTTATATATTCCTACACTAACCTTCCTGTTAATTCTCCTAATATCTGATAATGTATTAAGAGAAAAAAGTAAATACATTTTTCTCATGAAAACAAAGACATTCAATACTCTTTTCATTAAGTTGAAAGTTTTATTGGAAGATGTTGTAAGAAGATTATTAACTACTTAAACTAGAACAGGTCAACAAATTTTGAATGTCAAAATACCTTGACAGGAGTTGACTCCATCTCCCCTGAAACCAGGTGGACACTTGCAACCTTTGGTGTGGTCATCCTGCATAATCATTCAAGAAAGAAGGCATATATCAACATTAAAAGAAAAAAGGGACACATGCAAGATAATGTAAAAGAGGATGCAGAGGATTACTTACAATACAAGCAGAGAAAGTCGTGCTACCTTGAGTTTCTTTCCAACAACCTCCATTGTTGACTGCACACCTCAAGGCTCCTGTAGCTGCTTAGAAATAAAAATATGTGAAGGTGAATTTATATTTTGAACTTCATAGCGTGGAGATAATCACATGAAGCAGTTTATCTAAATTAGAGAAAGTAATTTACCTTCACAATGGGTATATCCATCACCAACAAACTGAACATTTTGTATAACTGGGCATTCACATATTCTTCCTCTGAAAGTGTCCTATAATTTTGGAAGTGATAAAACCAAGCCTTACTCCACATGTATTGAAGTGCAGTAATATAAAGATTCACAAAAATATGGCAGACAAGATTGAGTTAGCCAAATACCCTGCAGGCAGTAATGTTAGCAGCACTGTCCTGCCAACAACCACCATTGTTTTGCAAACACTCATTGGTTTCCATGTCTGCAAAGGATAATCAAAGGTACCTGATATCAATTCTTCTATCCAAAAAGACAACACGTATTACAAAATGGCAGTTGAAAGATGAGTTGATAAGATTTAATTTATTGGTTCTTATACAAGGATGCTTGGGAGAGGTACGGGGAGAAAGGAAGAAATGCCAAAAAAAGGACCTGGAGTTAAACAAATTGATGGCTCGGTAGTCTCTTGGAAACCTGAACAGATTGCCTTGAGTACTGCTGCTTTTGATAGCTTACCTAAAAGTGGTTAAAGAAATATTATACAGCAGACAAGGTTAAACAGCCATGAAGATATACAGAAAGGTTGTCAGACCTCTATATTGTCTGTTGTTTATAATAAGAGTAGGTAGTATTGTAACATCCCCACGATCGCCGTTACCAATCTGAAACAAAAATTTATTAACCAACAGAAAGGCCTAATTAGAGAACAGAAACAATCCTAGAAGAAGGCCATATTCTCCTATAAGACAAACCTGTGAATCCTGTTCATTATTGAGAACAGGGTTGTCCACATTTGCATTAGGATCTCCAACACAATCTTTAACTTTCTTCAAATCAATACCTGTAGAGTGTATGAGGAAAAAGTGAACAAGCATGCAACATATCCGTATAATTCAAAATGAAACAGCAAAGAGCAGCACAAGTCCAGTGCAAAGTGTATCCAACATACCGAGAGATTTAATAACTTGATCTGAGCATTCTTCAGTATACTTATTCTCTCTCATTGGGCAGCGGATTGAAAAGTCAGTGACGTAGTCCCACCATTGCCAAGGCTTTCCACTTTCATTTGCCACTTTAAAGAAGCATACTTGACGTAAGTTTTGGATGACAACATCTCTACCACTGTAGCCTCTTTTGTAATCTAGCTCAGGATCTGGTGCACAGTATCTCCCATTATTTATGCACTGTGACTTGCACTGTTGGCTCAATATAAATGCTTCTGGACAATACCAAGTTATATAGTGAGGGGTAAACTTTGCGAACCCTTTCTGCTCTAGTAGTTGAGCTGCCCCTTTAAAACTCTTGACAAAGTTAATTTCACTTTCACACTTTGGTCCACACTCATCATTGCTACTTGTCCAAAACTCATACTCAACTCTCTCATCAGGGTGAGGAAGAGCCTCTCTCCAATCAAGATTTACATTAACCATTTCCCCTTTAGAGAGAGCACTCTTGATTTTATCCCCTAGTGATTTGCTGATAAGGGCAGAAGGAATGCTGATCTTCTCAATATAATCGTCATTGGTATTACCATTTCCTTCTTCGGGTGTGTCCATGGTGATCAATGGTTCTGTCCTATCATCTGCAACAAGAATGGCCGCTGCTCCACCTTTCTGTGCATTCCACGCCTTTAAAGTGAAGAAGCACTCTAACAAACAAGTTACAGATTTTATCATTAGTATTGGAATATTTCTGTCAACCAATGATATCAACAATTCTGTACCAATCACTCCACAATAATGTAAGCAAAATCTTGCACAGCAAGTTTCATTGAACTTTACACTGTATTGAGAATAATACCTTCTAAGTCTGTGATAAAAATGCAGTGTAATGCACAGAAGATTCAAATTTTCCATACTTAAAACACACCATGGACACCAATGATCCTGACAGTGACTCTCTTAATAAAAGTCCGTTCATAGAAAACAAAACAACACTAAATAAACCAACACATTTTACAACACAACAAAACTTAGATGCAAATCCACGTGTTCTTCTGATAAAATTCCAATTACATTAATATGGTTCAGTAAAGATCACTGTGACGAAACTCTAGTTCTAATTGAACAGGCATGCTAAAGCACTTTACGAACTCCATCTTAAAGTACTTAATGAACCCATCCAAGTCATATCTTATACTTCTTTCCTTTGTTATGTATGAAAACTGAAGAGCATTTATAGGAGTAAAGGGTAGCTAACCTCCTCGATCAATAAGAACAAAGCTGGGGAAGGTTCCGGGCTTGGAACTCAACGAGGATTCAAAGGGTTTACATCCATTCTGATTGGTCTTGGGGTACACCACTGAGCCAACCATGGTTCCTCCATACTTGGGCACCCCAAAATTCCCAATTGCACATTCATATATACCTTTCAATGAATTTGGAGAAGTGATTTTCAAATTGTTCTTCTCCACCACAAACGTTCCCACACAAGACCCACAAAGCAAAATCCATACACACCACAAAAAACTTTGCTTTGTCCTCATGGTCATCATATATTGAACTCTTCCACTTCAATAGAGAAAGATCTCTATCAGCAAAAAAATGGAAAGCTTAGCTAAGTGCAATGCATGCTAGGCTGAGAAGGAAACCCAGATGAGAAAAATGAAAATGAAGACAAAAGACAATGGCTTTAGTGGTTGTTACGTGGGAGATGAGAAAATGATCCAAATCTAGAACCAATATGCGAAAGAAATGGACAATGGGGTGGACGGGTTAGTTACATTCAACGGTAATTGCACTCACTGCAAGACATAACACAACTTCATATGATTACAAATGGACCAAATATGGTTCAACATGTTTTTTTAATATAATTGTTTTAAGTTCTTTGTGAATATAATATATATATATATATATATATATATATATATATATATATCACCTTAACATGGTCACTGCACTGAATATAGTATGATTAGATTTATGCCACTAAATAATGCCATGATCGTTTATAAAAGTTTTAAAATTTACACGTAAAACTAAAAAAATGGAATAATTAAAATAAAATTTAATCATATTTTAAATTTATTAAAATTAATATATTTAAACTGTTATTCATATACTTTAATGCAGAAGCTAACTTCAAGAGTTTAACTTGAAAAAAAACAATATAACATTTTAAGTAAACAAACAAGAAGTTGAAATATTAAACTTGTGTCCAAATTTTCATGATTGATGACGTACATTTCTTTAACAAAGTCACACCTGAAGCAAAATTTCATTCTATATTCTTTAAAGTTTTTTCTTAACTTTTTTTATTACATAACTGATGCCTTTTTAAATATTTTTTTTTTCTTATTTCTCTCTTGAATTGTAAGAATTAACATGAAAAATATGTGGAAATAGAATAATATTCCTTTTTTCTAGATTATGCATGGTTTAAAAATGATAATTTTATATATAAATGCTTATTTAAGTGTTTTTTTGACAGCATAAATGCTTTTTATAGTTAAGAATTATCCTTTTGCAAATTTACCATTAGAGCAATTGATGTGACTGTAAAATATTTATTTATGTACAAGTTATTACTAATCTTAACATTTTCTAATAATATAGATAATTATATAATTGTTATCTAAAATAACAAAGAAATCAAACCAATTCTGATTTTCTTTTTCAAGTCAACCAAGCAAAAATCATTAATCACATTATTTTCTATATAAACTGTATCAATTAAAAGAAAAGTTAAAAAGTTAATTCAATCTCATCAGAATATATGTTTAAATAAATTTCTTCATAAGAACTTATAAATGAGAAAAGTAAAAATGAAAATATAAAATTAAAAAATTTTCTTAATAAAATATAAGCTAATTTTAATTTATACCAAAATCATTTGATCTTATTTATTTATTCTAAAATTTCTTAGGAGGAGCATATGAAATCACACCAATATTCCACTTTGGAAATATCAATCTGAGTCAAGCTGCGTGGTGTCAATTGTTTTGTGGACAGACTTCTCTTTGGCGTCTTTTAGACACTCATTTCTATTGCTTTTCTGTGTAATGTCACACATTTCTTTTAATTCTTAGTCTTTGCACATAACTCTGTCAAAGACATAACTTTGATGACTAGTACTTGAGAGCATGATCCAAGGTTGCAATAACCAAAAAAATTGCATCTATATGACAATACTTTTTGAAGACTTTCAATTTAATATTGTATTTCTGTGTAATGTTTATTAGATATTGAAAGTGACATTATTATAATTCAGACTCAAACTTCTTGATTAATCAAGACAATTGAAGAAGAGAATTTGTTGTGTTATATTGATCATTTGGCTATGCTTATATAGGAACTGATATAAGCTAGACTACAAAGTGTAACAGCTAAGAATACACTAAATAAAGTAAACAGCTAATAATACCACCCTAACAACTAAAGCATAACAATCTGTCCTCCCTAAATAATGTTTGACAGCTATACAATAATTATATTTAACACTCCCCCTCAAGCTGGAGCATATATGTCTGATGCAACCAGCTTGTCACATATGTATGCTATTCTAGGACCTCGTAAG
>Ga0209489_105724_pt1 | contig 21094 bp, 13 predicted proteins | sample SiratrowhiteBW_FD_187527 | JGI IMG/M metagenome (GOLD analysis project Ga0209489, IMG submission 187527) | Root nodule microbial communities of legume samples collected from California, USA - Siratro white BW (SPAdes) (version 2) | ecosystem: Host-associated > Plants > Roots > Nodule | place...
TCACCGCCTTTTTTCGACATATTCTGTAACTGCAGTCTATCAGGAGCCATATCGACATTATACTTGTATTGTTTCAAGAAAACATCTACTAAGTCGTTCCATGATCTAATTCGGGTCGGTTCCAGATGCATATACCAGCTTAGAGCAGTGCCTGCTAAGCTGTCTTGGAAAAAATGTATTAGTAGCTTTTCATCACCAGCATGTGCAGCCATCTTTCGGCAATACATAGTTAAGTGATTCTTTGGAAATGAGGCACCCCTATACTTCTCAAAATCAGGTACCTTGAACTTGGGAGGAATCACAACATCAGGTACCAAACGTAGACCTACAGCGTTCCCAAACCCAAAACTGCCTTCTCCCTCGATGGCTCTGAGTCTTTCTTCTAGAAACTCTAACTTGTTCTTGGCTTCTTCTGCATCATGAGCCATTCCTTGCAGAATACGAGGTTGAACAATGGGTTGTGTAGCCGTAGGGACTACTGGACCCCCAACATTTATTCCAGTTATGCCGACATTTGGTTGTATATGAATCGAATCGAGTTGATTCACAAGTGTCCCGGAAGGATTCACCGAAATAAGTGGTGGTGGTTGTTCTTGCTCCACTTGACCCTCATAAGGAGGACTATAATTGGGAGGGAGACCATATGGAGGCCAGCCAGTATGATCAAGTCTTGGTACCGGAACTGTTCCAATCTGTTGCACCACAGGATTGGAAGAGGTTGCTTCTTCATTTCTAACCACTTGACTTTCCCTAGTGCTTTTCAGAGCAGCCAAGGCCTCAAGTATTTGTCCCATTTGGTCCTTCAGTTGGTTAACGTCATTCTTCACAGATTCAACTGCTTCGCCCAGGTTTTCCATCCTTTTGCGATTTGCACGAGTTTCGTACAGGTGTTGCGAGAATTTAGCCGTTATTATGCTTTTTCTGTTATTTTATTTTAAAAAAGTTAGAGAGAAAAATGCGAAAATATAAGATGCAAAAATGTTATTATCATTATTAGTAGTAGTATTAGTATTATTATTATTTTAATAATTACTATTGTTTTTATTAGTTGGATGGGGTTAATTACAGAGATGAAAGACTATGCAAAATGGAAAAGGAGTACAAAAACGTGAACTATAAGAATTGTAGCATACGCATAGAGAATTAATAGGAAACTGAACTTCATTCATTAATGGGAAACGGGGCCGCCGACTGACAGCCTTATTACATTCAAAACAGGAAAGGGAAAAACAAACTAACTAAACTAAATGTTGTCAAAGGACAACTTTATTACATTGTACTATAGAAAAGAAAAATAAAAATAAAAACAAGAAACAAGCTAACTAAATCCTATTACGGGCAACCATTTTTTTCATCAATTCCACCAATCCCTTGCAATGCTCTACAAAGCTTTCTACTTCCTTTGGTACTGGACGGAACATCAAAGATACGTCATCCTCCTTTAACATTCTAGGAACATCTTCAATTGCCCCGTTAGCCAATGAGGCCAACTGAGAGAAATGAGTCTTCCAATACCCGAGGGTTTGCTCACGCTCCTCTAGTGATTCTTCCAATTGAATAATTTTAGCCGTGTAGTTCATCTCTTCCTCTAGCCGTAGTTCAAATTCCTTCTTTGCCTTGTCCTCCCATTCTTCGACCAGGCACTCCATATCATTAATACGACCTTGGAGATCATGGGATTTCTCCAATATTTCGGTATTCTCTCTTATAGACTCATCGTACATAGATATCCACTTACTCACTATGGAGAATGCTTCATCTATTTCATGATTCCTTTTTAATAACTCAGCATCCGCATCCTCCAAGTCTCGCTGGATTCTTTGAGTGTGTTTTTCCTCTTGCTTCAGTTTCTTCGAAATCATTACATTCTTGCCTTTCAATTCCTCAATCTCTCTCTTCAACTGCCTTGTTTCCTCTGACTTTTCTTCTTCTTCTTCTGACTCCTTTTCTAAGTAAGTTTCCTCTTCCAATAAAGTTGGGGAGTTCAATTTGAAAGGTAATTTAACCGTTTCTACTCGATCCGCCAACCAACGCTGATATGGTATTTCTGTATTCATAGCATAGGGTCTAGTGTCTTTCCCCATGATGATCCTCTTTTCCCAAGCTTTACGAATCTTAGGTACTACCTCATTAGTTGAACCATCTTTATATAGAAACAAAAGAGGTTCCATAACATATGAGGTAGGAGCCCCTCTAATTGGATGCCCAAACTGCCTTTGAGCCAATATTGGGTTGTAGTTAATACAACCCTTAGTTCCTATGAGCAGCACATTGAAGAACTTGGCGCATTGGTATACCAATTGGGATCGTTGCTGCCATGTCGGTTGCCACTCAATTTTTCCTTGGATTAAGGACGCCATATACTGAGACCATTCATCCTTGCTTTTTATTTCTAGCCTTTGCTGCTTGACAGATTCTACAGGGTATTTGATTCCAACTACCCTTTCCTCAAAACGCGAGGCTAGCCAAACAAACAAAGCAGGCGAGCAACATGTCATCCTAGTCTTCTTTCTCGGATTGCACGAGTTGAGGGCTAAATAGGTATCAGCTAAAATTGCAGTGATTGGGCTTTCGCTCCGAGTCCTATAAGCAATATAAACACTGATTGCAGCATTATCCACAAAACATTGAGTCTTGGGGAACAGCATAATTCCAAAAAGACCCAAAGCAAAAACATCTATGAAAACTTCCAAATCTCTTTCCTCGCCTAACTGATGCAAGTATTCCATCAAAAAACTCAGAGAAAATCCTTTCTGACCCTCCCAGACAAATTTATCTTCTAAATCTCTCGCAGGTAACCTCATAATTGCTGCGAGAGTAGACATGGAGATAGGTTGGTCCTAATGTTGATAAGGTATCACCTTATCTATGGGCATATCCAATATTTGGGCATACTCTTCAAAAGTTGGCACCAACTGAAAATCACAAAAGGTGAAACACCTCAATGGATGGTCGTAATACTGAACTAAAGCAGTAATGGCACGTACTTGAACTTGCACTTCCAATAACTCCAACAGGTTTCCATATCTACTCTGGAAAATGGTTCTTTGCACCGCCCTTAACTTTTGCCCTAGCTCTCTAAGATCAACCAAATCATTTTCCAAAACCTTGACTCTCATTTTCTTTTTCGTGTTTTCCGTCTCACGAGTCCTATCAGGTTCCATATTAAACTCCATTGCGTATGCTCAAAGGTTATAGTTCGACTGAAAAACCAAAAATAAAATTTTTTCAAAAATAAGATAATAAATATAATGTCAAAATAATAAGGTAATAAATATAATGTCAAACTAAAAACATGTCAAATATGCGTGTGTATATTTTTAACTATACGAAAACGAGTATATATATGAAAACGCATGCATGAATCTTTTTTATGAGAGTATGAGAATGCAATCAATGAATTTTTCGTTTTATTTTTTGAATGAGAATGCATATATTAATAAAACTCTTTTTTTATGCAAATAAAGACGTAAAAATGAAGGAAATGCATAAATGCAATTATATGTATAGAAATTTTTTTTTGAGAATATGCATAAAGATGCCTAAATGCATGTAAGAAATACATATTATATATTTTTTTAAAAAAATCTTAACGCTTGTTGTAGTGGATAGTTAAGCCGCAAAAAGTCTCCCTTAGTGTCCTAATTAGGGTTTGCCCTAGTGAGGTTAAAGTTCTAAGCATATAAATGTACTCACAAAAGGGTGGCTTATCCTAATTTCCTAATAAAGGCCACTAGAGCTATGGCCCCCTTTACCACACATTCATATCAGTCAGTAATGACAATCTTTATGGACATGAGAATAAAGGGAACAGACTATAGCTGGAGTTTTTGCACACCTGGGTTAGAAAGTACATCCGCCCAATTTTGCTACACAACTCCTCTATTTCTAAAGCTCCACAGACCCGGGTATAGGGCCCCACTCATGATATGCAAAGGTGTGTGTGAAGGGAGAACAATGCATACCCAACCCCCACCTGCAAAACAATCAAAAAATTTCCAGACAGATATATATGACATGTCTTCTACCCTAGGGTTCAATATTCCAACAATATACAAGCATATATGACATACAACTATATTTAATAATCCCAAGATTATAAACAAATATATACAACAATAAAAGAAATATAATAAGCAAGGAAAAATAAACATTAGAAAACCACACAAATTTTCCTTATTTAATTAAATTGGCCTGACTCTCTAAAAAAGGTCCCCAGTGGAGTCGCCATCTGTCGCAGCCGGGACGGCAGTCTTAAAAAAAAAGTGTTTTAAAGTTTTTGATAAAAAACAGAGGAGTCGCCACCATAATTTATTAAAGGAAAAACTATGGAAAACCAAAAATTAGATAAGACAAGTTTGCAAAACCGGATTTAGAGTCCGGGAGTCGGTTACGTGTGGGGAAGGTACTAGCACCCCCACAACGCCCGCCCTAAGGCGGTACCTTTAACTAAATAAGTAAAATAAAAGAGTGTGGTTTTTTAAAATATTTATCCTTTCCAAAAGAATATAATGCAAATAATAATAAAACAAAACATTTTTTAGTTTAAAGGGGAGCCCGACAAGGATTTGACCTTGCTCCTACGTATCTCTATAAGGATAGAGAATCAGGGTTACGTAGTTCTTTAACTTAGGTATTTGTAAGAGATAATTTCGGAATTTTGAAAAATGTAGGATGTGGATCCTAATTAAGGGAGGTGCAGAAAGTAGTTCAACTAGTCAAAAGGGTATTTTTGGGATTGTGAGGAGTTTGGGGTGTAGGCGCAAAAGATGGGGTTTAGAAAGCAAATCCCTAACTATAAACCCACTTGTGTTAAGGGCAGTTTGGTAATTGAGTTGCAACACAGGTGCAGACTCGAATCAGTGGGGTGCAAAGAACAGCTCTACTCCACCAGTAACCAGGGGCATTTCAGGAATTGTAAAAATGTGGGTACAGAACTTAATAAATGGAGGTGCAGGAAGTAACTGCCACTAACTAAGGCTTGGCTATTATTAAAGGGTTGTTTGGTAATTGTAGGGATTGTGGGTGCAAGGCTAAATATGTGGGGTGCAAAGAGCAGCTCCACTAACCATGAACCATCTAGGGTTCGAAGGTGGAGGCACGAGACCCTGCTGCTGGCGGCGGCAGCCATGGTTGGCCAGAGTCGAGGTGGCAGCGTAGGCGGTAGCCGCCACGGGAGCGGCGACGACGGTGGAGGCCACCGACGGCGGCGGCGGAGTCGTTAGGAGTGGGTAAGTGGCGTTTTTGTTGCGATTTTGCTGCTGCCCATGGTGGTTACTTTGGATGGAGTTCGCCGTTGTGGAGAAGGCAGTGGCAGAGCTTCCTGAGGTGGTGGAGAGGCGCACATAATTAAAGTGTTGGAGGTTGAGAATGGAGGGTTGGCACTAGTTGGGGTTGTCATGGAGTGCGTGGGGTACGACGAAGATGGCGAAGGAAGCGAAAGTGGTGGCAAGCTTGGAACGTAGGAGATGACCATGGCTTTGCATATGGCGGAGGTTCCCAATGGTGGCACAGGGAGTTAAAATGGAGGCTTCATGGTGGCGTTGACATGAGCAGAAGGCACGGTGGAGGCTTCGTGGTGGCATTGACGTGAGTTGGTGAAGGTATGTGATGCCTTAGATTTGGGTACATGTGGAAGGTGCTTGGTAGACATGGAAGAACACACGGTGGTGGCCTCCATGATTTCAAGACTTGCGGGGTGCTGATGACGCTGTCGGATGGAAGTGACTTCTGAGGGGGTGGCTTGCGGTGGTTGTGTAGCTTAGGTTGGTGTTGCAGCAAGTGCATGAGTGGCATTATGTGATGATGTTTGGCCTGAGGTTTGGTGACGATGAAGCGTGCGTTGAAGGTGCTGTGATGGAGGGGCGACCGAGAACAAAGGAATGGAGTTTGAAGGTGGTGGCTGCTTCGTTCTGCAAGGTGCAATGGAAGTGCGTGGAGAGGGTTCATGAGAGATGGAGGTAAGATGAAGACACTTGGATTGCGAGATGCAAGGTTGCGGGGTACATGGAGAATGACGAAGGCCTGGTGTGGCTGGTAGTGTTGAACGTGTTTGAGAGGTTGATGTGCCAATGATGAAGCATGGCACGAGGCATAATGGTGAGTTGAACCATGGTTGCTGGGAACGGATTGGTGGTTGGCGGCCAAGGCCTTGATGAGACACGATGGTGAATGCGTGTGAGGTTCGTCAGAGTGCACGTATCAGATGCTAGAGGCAGACCCCTGGATGTTGGCACGGGTTACTCATGGCAGTGATGGTAGTCTTTGTCATGGAGGGGTTGTTGGCTATTTGGAGTGGATTGGTGGAGGTGCGAGAATGATGGCGATTTTGGACATGGCGGCAGCGAGCATGAGTGCCTTCTTTGGGTGGTAATGAAGGTGCTTGGTTCACGGTTTTTAAATGCTTGGTAGAGAGTGATAACAATGGCTTTTGAGGCTTGGCCAGTGGAGTTGCATGGTATGGAATGAAGGGTGCTGGAGGTACAGGGCAGAGTGGAAAATGCATGCGAGGCCAAAGGTGTTTGGGTATTGTGGAAGAGCTCTTTTCTCCTTCTACTTCTCTTTCTCTCTCATTCTAATTAAAATATCAAGGATGGTGAATGGCTAGGGGGAAAGGCGACGGTGCCAGACAGTGTGTGATATGAGGTAGAGGATGCTGGAGGCACGGGAGATGATGGTGGAATAATTTGATGGATTTGAGTGCAAAATGTTATGCATTTTTTTCTAAAATTTTGTGAAGTGTGTGCAGTGATTGATTCGTGGTAACTTGGTCCAGTGGTGAGGTGTTTAGGGATTCGGGAATGCATGGTGCAATATTTTTTTATCCCTATGAAATGGGTGTATGGTAAAAAACCTTTGAAATGCATGATATTGTCTCAGAATCAAAGTCATTCTTTAAAAGAAAACATACCTGTCTTGTACCTGATTCTTGAATATTTTCTTCCTTTCTCTTCTGGCTTTTCTTGCTCTTCTCAATGTCAATATTTTTCTTCTCTCTCTCTTTCTCTCTTCGTCAAAACAATGATATGTGTGTTCCTCTCTTTCTCCCCTTCTTGACCAATATATCTTTTTTTTTCATTATTTTTAATTGATATATCTTTAAAAATTCAGTAGTTCAGTTTTAGAAAGGTTAAGAGAGGTTACTCTTTGACTCATTCACATTTATGTTTTTTTTAATTAATTATTATTATTATTTAATTATCACATTTTTTAGTTTTCTCTTAATGGAAAAATTCAATATATTTTTAATTACTACTATTGTTATTATTTTTTAACAAACTCTTAATAAACTGATTTTCGGTACTATTTCTTTTCTTTTCTTTTTTATGAATTTTATTTTATTAATTTTATTCATTGAATATAAGGGAACAAAGTCTCTCTTTTTTATTATTTTAAATGATAACAATATAATAAAACTAGATAACACACCCTTTTATTTTAATTTTTTTGTATTGTTTTATAATATGAAATAATTTACTTGCCCGGACGAAATTGGGTGTTGACAACCTTCTCCTAACATATCGACTACTCAAGCTTGAGGTACACTTTCGACCAAGACAGTGCTTAACCTTGACAGGTTACCAATCATAATTCAGGTCGACACATGTACTATTCGACCGAGGCGATGCTTGGCTTTGATAAGATACTAATCATTATTTAAGTCAATATGTTATCGACCACTTCCATCATTACACACCTTAGATTCTGAGTCACTATTTTGATAGCATAACAGTGTTTCGTACGCTTTACGTTACCTCTTTAACAAAAAGCAGATTTCATATGTTTAACAAAGGTTAATTATTAGGCGTGCGAGCAAACATAACTATAAATAACTAAGAAACATAAAAGAAAGAGATACATTTTCATCTAATGGAGTAAAATATACTCTAATATTTGAAAACTGACTTTGACGTATTGGTCTTTCATTCGTATCTGTTGTTGGAAACTGAGAAAAAGTTTTGAGTCCTGTAATAACTGAAACAATTATAGAAATTGAGTGTGATATAAAGTGAAAAGATGATGAAATGGGCTTACGAGATTTGAGAATGAAGAGCTATTGCAATTGGGGATATAGCTCTTTGCTAAAGGGGTTTAAAGATTTCACATGGTATTAGTTGAAGGATACATTATTTTATTTTGTGATTATGCTTTATCGTTAACTGTTTTCGTAAACCTTTTTTCTTGTTTAAATCACTGCTTCTTCCTCCACACACCCAAACAACCGTGATGCTTCTTATAATGCTGGTAATTAAATTTTCTCCAATTACTAAATTTTGTATTAGTTTATAGGTATACAAGAGTCTGTGACTCGCAATTCCATGTTTTGTTTTCTTTTTATTCAGATTATTAAAAAGGAGGTGGCTGCGAAATTGTTGTGAGCAATTTTTTTCATAATACAAATGTGTTAGGTATTCAAGTATGAGTCTAAGTTTCATATTGGATAGGAATGAGAAAGTTGAGCAATATATAAGAAAGAAGACCCACAAACCTAATGCGTTAAGGTTTTGGGTTGAAGGTGGTGTCATTCCCTTATATGGGTTGGACTCATTTCTCATTCTTGTTTGAGATCTCCCCAAGGTTTTCACCCTCTGATACTCCTAGCAAGTGGTATCAGAGTCGATGGTTCGTCTTTGTTACTGGGCGAATGGGCTCAATTTGACCCTGTATCGAAAGTCTTCCTAACAGAGGTTTCAGGTAGGTGTGTCCCGTATAAGTGTGTGAACGTCAGTACAAGTAAGGGGTCGGTTGCTTCCGCTCGAGGAAGAGTGTATCAATGTGTAGGAGGGACTCTCACTTGTTGGGGAGATTGTTAGGTATTCAAGTGTGAGTCTAAGTCCCACATTGGGTAGGAATGAGAAAGTTGAGAAATATATTAGAAAAAAATACCCATAAACCTAATGCCTTAAGGTTTTAGGTTGAAGGTGGTGTCATTATCTTATATAGTTTGGCTCAGTTCTCATTGTTTGAGATCTCTCCGGTTTTCCCCTTCAGATTCTCTCAGTAAGTGGTATCAGAGCCAATGGTTCGTCTTTGTCACCTGGCGAATGAGCTCAGTTTGACCCTATATCGAAAGTCTTTCTAATGGATGTTTCAAGCAAGTGTGTCCTGTATAAGTGTGTGAACGACGGTACAAGTAAGAGATCATTTGCTTCCGTTCGAGGGGGAGTGTATTAATATGGAGGAGGGACTCTCACTTGAGAGACAGATTGTTAGGTATTCAAGTGTGAGTCTAAGTCCCACATTGGATAGAAATAAGAAAGTTGAGCAATATATAAGAAAGAAGACCCACAAACCTAATGTCTTAAGGTTTTAGGTTGAAGGTGGTGTCATTTCCTTGTATGGGTTGGCTCTTATCTCATTGTTTGAGATCTCCCCGGTGTTTTCTTCCTCAAGTGGTATCTGAGTCGATGGTTCGTCTTTGTCACCGGTAAATGGGCTCTGTTTGACCCTATATCGAAAGTCTTCTTGACGGAGATTTCAGGCAAGTGTGTCCCGTATAAATGTATGAACGATGGTATAAGTAAGAGCTCGAGGGAGAGTGTATTAATGTGGAAGAGGGACTCTCACTTGAGAGAGAGATTATTAGATATTTAAGTGTGAGTCTAAGTCCTACATTGGGTAGAAATGAGAAAGTTGAACAATATATAAGACAAAAAACCCACATACCTAATATTTTAAGATTTTGAGTTGAAGATGGTATTATTCTCATTTATAAGTTTAACTCATTTTTCATTCTTATTTGAGAACTTCTCAAAGTTTTTTTCTTCAAATATTCCCAACAAACTGAATTTCAATATGTCAAAAATTGTTATTTTCAGTTTTATCATCATCAGTGCAACCATTGTTCGAAGTCAGAGGTTCATAGTAAGTATGAATACATCTCATTTCTCTCTTACTACAAGAAAAAGCTATTTAGAGACCAATTTTTAGCTACAAAATGAAATGGTTGCTAATTGTAACCAAAATAGTTACCAAATTAAATTTTGGTTGCTAAATAACTACAAAATATGAATTTAGTGATTAATTAAGTCAAGATAATTGATATCTAACACTAGTTACCAAGCTTTTAATAACACACACCATTAGATTCTAAATTAGTTTCTAACTTAATTATATACCAATTTAGAATCTAATGGTATAGGTCACTAAAACTTTGGTAGCTAATGTTAGATACCAATTATCTTGACTTAATTGGTAACTAAATTCATATTTGTAGTTATTTAACAATCAAAATTTAATTTGATAAATATTTTAGTCACAATTAATAATCAAAATTTAATTTAGTGACTATTTTAATCATAATTAGTAATCATTTTATTTTATTTGATAGTTAAAAATTGATTTCTAAATAATTTTTTTTTATGTCTCTTCCATTTAGCTGACATGATTGTTCCCCGCGAAACTATTTTGCATTCAGATCCCGCACGAGTGGGAGTTTTCCAACTCAACTCCCGTTGTTAACATCTAAAATTCTATAAGGTGACTAAATCTTAATGGAACAAGTGTTGGTAATAATTAAAGCAGAAGATTCTTCAAATGCAAATTCATGACTCCAATAAGTTGGAAATTGAATTGAAAGTCTGTGTTTTCTGAGGTTTTAGTAATATTTTTTTAGATTACAAAAACAGTCTTGTCAAAATGAGTGTAGTTGGGGTCCGCGCATTGTTTTTACATTTATTTTTGTCTTTAGGAATTTTTATGGAAAGTGTTTGAAATTCGAGCTGATAGTTTTGTATTAGGTATGGTGGAATACACTGTTTGGCAGTCACATAAATTATTATTTTATTATTATATAATATTTTATTAAAAATATTGAATACAGTTATTTTCTATCAAGATAAATTATTATTTTATTACTATATAATATTTTATTAAAAAATAAAATGTTAGATGTACTTACATAAATTATTATTCTATTATTATATAATATCTTATTATAAACGTAATTTATAAACATAGATGGAAAAAATATATTTTTCTTATAAATATGGATATAAAATTAAATTTAATATTAATTATTAATATAAAATTTAAATTTCGTAACTTATTATGAATTGAAAAATCTGTATATGAATTTGAATTTACTGTGATAAATATTTATTGATTTTTTTTTACTTTTAACAAGTTTTATAAATTTAATGTTAATTAGAAAAAATAATATTTAAAAACATATTTGACTGAACCTACAATAATTATATTATGTTTATTAGAAAGTATTATTTTTAAGTTTGTAATATTTATTGAGAGAAAAAAAATTATTTTCTAATAATAGACATATATTTTTAATTTTTTAATTCAATTTTTTGAATTGTTTACTTTAGAATGGTCAACGATGTTTGAATTATTTATTTTACGATAGTTGATGTTAGGTACATCTGGAAACAAAATACACAAATAATATATTACAATGTGTTATAAAAAAACATATCCATGACAAAAGTTCCATACGATAAGAATATTTTATATAATTGTATGTACAGTGGGAAATTTTCAAACAACTGAAATGTGTTTTTTATGATTTAATATTTTAGTAATTCATGTATAGATTTCGATTTAATGAAAAAATAAAAATTAAAATAATTGTGAATTATTTTTCCTGCATAATAATTTTTATATGTCAGATTCGAAAACTAAGATAAATTTGGTTTCCATTGTTTGTGCACCAAAATTGTTAATAAACAAATGCATTAGGTTTTCAATGTGGTGTTTAAATGATTATATGGTGTAAATTTCAAGTATTTTTGGTATTGAATTTAAAGCAAAGTCTTAATTGTTTTTGAAAAAGTTTGGATTTCTTTTTAGTTAATTTAAAATAAATAAAAAATAAAATTGGACAAAGGTTCCACCTAATACATTTCTTGACTAAATACATAGGATTCAAAGCTTTTATATCTTTTCATGACTTTTTTAAAGGTGATTTTAATATTACTATTCATCTTCTACACTCATATAATTATATATATATATATATATATATATATATATATATATTATTTTATCAAAGAAAATCATTATCAAATATTGTAGGTGTACTATGAAAAGTAGTGTTAACATAACTTTTTTTTTTCTTTTGTTAAAACAATCTAGTTCTTATCTTTAATATTCTAAAGCAAAACTGCACATTTGAAAATTTTCTTTTTAGTTAATTTAAAATAAATAAAAAATAAAATTGGACAAAGGTTCCACCTACCACATTTCTTGACTAAATATATAGGATTCAAAGTTTTTATATTTTTTCATGACTTTTTTAAAGGTGATTTTAATACTACTATTCATCTTCTATACTCATATAATTATATATATATATATATATATATATATATATATATATATATATATATATATATATATATATAAAATATTTTATCAAAGAAAATCATTATCAAATATTGTAGGTGTACTATGAAAAGTAGTGTTAACGTAACTTTTTTTTTCTTTTGTTAAAACAATCTAGTTCATATCTTTAATATTCTAAAGCAAAACTGCACATTTGAAAACTAAACTAAAGATTAGAGAGAGATTAAAGTATTGGTTCATATTTATTTATCTTTGTTAGGACTGAAAGAATGGGCAGACTTGCACTGGGAAAAGGTATGAAATCACATGTTCATAGGTTAATTATGTCTCCTTTAAGATTTGCCAAATAAAACACATGAAGTGATATGAGACATCCACTTTTATGTTCATTCCTAAGGAATTGCTATTAAATAACAAAAAGTGCACAATAGTTTATTCTTTGGAGATTAATTGCATGAAATATCAAACCATACCCCCTCTGTATACACGGTAAAATGACCATTATATTTTTAATAAAAAATTAAATAAATCCTACACTTCTTAATTTTTTTTAAATTGTACTATCTAAATTACAAAAATAATATTATAAACAAATATAATATTTCAAATTATATAATTTAAAATATAATTTATTTATTTCAGATATTATAATATAGAATATATTTATATTTTGAATTTTATAATTCGTGATATAAATTTTATATTCAAGATTATAAAAAAATTTATATTTTGAATTTTTTTTTCTGTTTTAAAGTTCTTCATGCACTAGATTTAAATATTTGTATAAGGCCATTATTTTGCATCCATCAAAATCTTAAAATATTAATTTTATCCTTGACCACGGGGTGTAGGATGTATTTTGGAATGAATTTCCGAAAGTTAAAAATTATATTTCTAAGAAAAGAATTTTCTAGAAATCAATTGGGTGTAGCAATTTTATTTCGAAGAGTGTTTCAGAAACAAAATTATACATTTCAAAAGGGACTTTTCAGAATTGTTTTTTTCCCTGGAAAGAGTTTTGTAGGAGTTTTTTTAACATTTCATGAAAGATTTTCTAAAAAGTGTTGTATTATGTTTTGGAAGATTTTCAAGTATCATATTTTCAAAATACAAAAAAATATGTAATTCTAAACACTAAATTACTTTTTAAATAATACTAAACACAAGTCTAACCAATTTTTTTATTAAAATCTAATCTTAAATCAAACTCAAATTAAATCAAAATAAAATTTCATAACTTATAAAACAAAGGGAGCAAATGGGCAGAAACAGACAACCACACTACTCTACCTTCAATGACTTACTTCCACCTTGAACAGCTATAAGAAATTAAAACCTCATTTATATATATATATATATATATATATATATATATATATATATATATATATATACTTTCTATTTTTTTATTTTAAATTATACAATCTAAATTATAAAAATAATATTATGAATAATATAATATTTCAAATTATATAATTTAAAATATAAAAAAATTTATATTTTAAATCATATAATTCACAATATAAATTTATACTTCATAGTATACAATACCGGAAATAAAAAATTATATTTTAAATTATATAATCTAAAATAAAAAAATTTATATTTTACGTTATATAATTCAAAATATAATTTTTTTTATTCAGATTTTACCGTCTATGTTTTCCGTATTTTAAAAGAATATGGGTGGAGGGAGGTACAGGAAAAACACATCCATTTATGGAAATCTGTCCTTCAAGTTGTTCCATCTTCTCCTAGAATTGTCTATATAAGCATTGTAAAACCCTCATTACCAACACGACTCCGAACCGATCGAGCCCTGGTTCCCTTCCCTTGTAAACTTTTCTTTTTTCTTAAACCCATAATGCTTCTTATAGAGCTGCTATTTGATTTTTCACAAGCTGCTAGATTTTATATTGGTATAAATGTACATGTGAGTCTCTGGCTCGCAATTTTTGTTTTCTTTATATTCAGATTTTCTAAGGGATTGGTACTAAAGAAGAGGACGCAGGTTCCGGGGTTCCTTACGAGAGATTCTTTTAATAATACCAATGGAATTCAATATTTCATCAAAGTTAACGTTGGGATTTATGATTATTATAATTCTTATGGTTGCAGTCAGCAGTACTTCGGTTCAGTGAACGTTGGGATTTATGATTATTATAATTCTTATGGTTGTCTTTTTCGGGAAATTATTCTGCATTCAGATACTGCAATCTTTGAAATCTGGTGAGTACGGAAGTCTGGTGCCTGACTTGTCTCTTTGAAATATCCCCTTGAAAGAGCTTTTGGTCTGAAATTCTATGTTGTGACTGTATTTTAATGAAGGTACAAGATTCTTCAATTGATGTCAATGAGCGAATTCATGGACTCCAATACACTGAAGGTGGGTTTTCATCAGATGATATGGTGATCTCTATTCAATGTGTAGTTTTTGGGTCCTAATCCTATCTGTAACTTTCTAGCTTTTGTGGGTTTCTCATTCTTTGGATTCCTAACATCCTAAGCTTTTCTTGTGTTTTCTGGGTTTTTCCTATATTTTGGATTGCTCACATCTTTTGGGTTTTTTAGGGTCTTCTCGTGTTTTTAGCCTTCTTTGGGTTTCTTACGAGTGTAAATTTTAGGGACTTAAAGGATTATTTTGCTTGACTTGCAGCTTGAACTTGGAGACAAATCTAGACAGTGTGGTGAGCTTTCCATGGGGACCTTGCATCTCATTCAGATAGCTTGGACTTCTCATACTCCATCCGGCTTCATACGGGTTGGTCTCCATTCTTGTTTAGATGATGATGAAGCCAAGGAATTTGCCACTGCCAACTCTGGAAAAGGATTTATCTGGATTGAGATACATATCATGTGCTCGGACTTGGTCCTCTGGATGATGATGAAGCCAAGAAATTTGCCACTGCCGACTCTGGAAAAGCATTTATCTGGATTGAGATGGATATCATGTGCTCGGACTTGGTCCTCTCTGGTCGATGATCAAGTCAAGGAATTTGCCACTGCCGACCCTGGAAAAGAAAAGCATTTATCTGGATTGAGATGCATATCATATGTTCGGACTTGGTACTCTCTGGATGATGAAGAAGCCAAGGAAAACACAACAAACGTTTCTCGCCCAAAACTAATATAAATTACAGATACAAAATCGAAACCCTGAGAAGAGGGAATCAAGGTAAAACGAAATTCCAAGCATCAATGCCGGAGGAAAAGGAAGGAAATCGTACTGTTATAACTAAGTAGCGAGTGAGAGGAAGAATCGGTGGCGGTGAGAGGGTGAGAGAGTTTTGGAGAAGCAGTGAGCGGTGAGAGGGAGTAGAGACTCTGAATGTGTCTCCTTCAGGGGTCAGGACTGTTTAAACACAAGAATTTGGCAAAAAATAAATAAATGAAAAATATTAGTTTGAGATTACTGTTACAAAATACTTCCATCTCACCGTATTTGTTATTTGTTGTTAATAAAATATTATATATTAATAAAATAATAATATATAATAATGTTAAATAAAAATAGATGTAAAATATTATATATTAATAAAATAATAATATATATTAATGTTATCATTATTCTAAATAAATTTATATTAAGAAACTTAGTTTCAGTGAAAAAATTCAAAGACGAAATCCCAAAAACAGTAACCCAGATACAAAATTATATATGATTGTAATGGATCGTATATATCAAAATGTAATGGCAATGGCTTCTGGCAAGATACAATTTGTTGTTATATTTAATAAATTTTTAGTACTCGATAATATTTTTATTATGCAAAACTAATTATTAACATTATTTTTATTATTATTAAAAAATAAAAAATAGAGATACTTTTTATATGTGAAAAAGAAGAAAAAGTTATTTAATAAATAAATTTTAAAATAAAAATAATAAAAATAATAAAAATATTACTGAAATATTTAAAATTTATTAAGTGCAGGAAATAATTTACATTTTACAAGCAATTGTCAAACCTAATTGATTATTTATATATTTTAGTTTATTATATAATATAAAAATAAAATAATGTTTAAAATAAAAATATTAAATACTATATAAAATTTTATAATTAAAATATCAAATAATATTATTAATAACATAAATAATAATATTATAATTATAATTTAATAAAAATAAATATAATTATTCAAATAAAAATAAGTTATATCATAATAACTTTCATTATTATAAAATAATAATGTTATTTAAGTTTAGTATAGAAATTATTTTAAAAATTTCTAATCTTATAATTGTATATTTTAAAACATTAATAAGTCTGATCTAATAAATTAATTATATTTTAGATTTTTAATTAAAGATAATTACATAATTTAATTTTTTAAAATAAATTATCAATTACATTAAATAAATTAATTATATTTTCTTTTTAATTACTTTTAATTATAATAATAAATTCATAATTTACAATTTTATATATTAAAAAATATTAAAATATCTTTCATATATATCATATCATTAATAATTTTTTATAAATATTTTATTTAAATCTTATTATTTTTTTCTTACTCTAAATAATTTAATTTTTTATATATTTTTATTTTAAATCAATTTAAGTTCGTTTTTTCAAATCTGTTTTCTCATTCAAACAAGACTTAAAACACTTATTAGTAGAGTGATGGAAAGGATCGAGGTCCTTTATAAATGTATAAATGTGTGGGTAAGAAAAAAAAATTATATGAGTGAAATTGTATATCTAGTGCTAAGAAATGCCAAACAGTTTAGTATTAAATGTTGATTTCTTGTATAACTGAATTTTTCTATGATGAAGTAGAATATATCTAAGGTTAAAGTTAAGTTAGACAATCACCAAATGAGTGTTGATGTTTCTGCATAACTGATAAATGATTTTTCCTTTTTTTTTTTGAATTTTTGTATCCGTGAAGTGGAATGTATTTTGGGCTAAAACTAGGTTATAGAGTTAATAAATAACATTATAAAAAAAAGTCAAATTATCTACTAAAATTACATATAGATGAAAATCTGTATGTAAAATTTACATTACTACGGAATTTTATCTACGGATTTATATTCATATGTAAAATCAGCATTATATATGGAATTATCTACGGATTCAAATCCCTATATAAAATCAATATTACATACAGATTTTTATATACGGATTTGCATCCAGGATATTACATACGGATCTAATTTGTATGTAAATTCATATGCAATATAATTTATACTAAAACTCAACATTACATACGAAATTACATACGAATTTTTTTCCAAGATATTACATACGGATTTAATTCGTATGTAAATTCATATATAATATAATCTATATTAAAAATCAACATTGTATGAAATTACATACGAATTTCTATCCAAACTTATTACATAAAAATTAAATTCGTATAAAAGTTCATATATAAATATTTATATTATTATTTTTAATATATTACTATTATAATAGTATTATTAATATTATTATTATTAACATTATTATTATTATTATTAATAAAATAAATATTATTAATAACATTATTACTAGATATTTTAATATTATTTATATTTAAATAAAATTGTTGTTATTATTAATAATATTATTAACAAAATATTATTGCAGTTATTATTAATTTTATTATTAGTAATATTATCATTATTATTACTATTAATATTATAAATATTATTAATAATGTTAATATTAGTATTATTATTAATTATAGAAATTATAATTACAATAATAATAATAATAATAACAACAATAATTATAATAAGAATACTAATAATCATATTATGATAATAGTGTTGTTGTGGTTTAGTGGTAAGTTCAGTTCTGTCGGTAAATTACATACGGAATAAATCCGTATATAATTACCCACGAGCATATTACATACGAATTTTTATCTGTATGTAAATCCATATGTAAAATGATTACATACGGATTTTTGGCTATTACATACGGATTTTGCCCGTATGTAATTTCAATTTTTTTTGTAGTGTGAGTGGTATTAAACCTAAAAGTAAGTTTGAGAGTCTAGTAAGTGTTAATTTTTGTTTTTCATAACCTATAAATAAATAAATTGAGTCAATTCCTAAGTATACAGTAGTCTGAGAAAAAAAAATAAAAACATTTGTCTCTCACGTACTTTTCGTTCATATAACACAACAAACAAAAATCATTTATCCCAAAAAAATACAACTTATCACAATTTTTAAATAATTAACATTGACATTAGGACAAATACCTTTGATCCAGAACTTAGAGCAGTTGTCATTGTTATGCTTGCAAAAGACATGTCAAGAAACAAATTATGTCATTAGTCAATATGTAGTGTGTAATGAAAAAAAAAATTGCAGCATGTGGAGCATTAAGTGGTTAGCCCAAGTCACATAAGTGGTTCGCTGGACACAATTTTGAAACACCCACACACATGTCAGGGGTGAAAGCACTAAGTGGTTAGCTCTGGTCAGCTAAGTGGTTTGATGGGCACAATTTTGAAACACCCACACATGCCCCAGGGGTGGAAGGACTAAGTGGTTAGCTCAAGTCACATAAGTGGTTCGCTGGGTATAATTTTGGAACACCCACACACGTCTCAGAGGTGGAAGGACTAAGGGGTTAGCCCTAGTCACTTAAGTGGTCTGCTGGGCACAATTTTGGAACATCCACACATGCCCCAGGGGTGAAAGGATTAAGTGGTTAGCTCAGGTCACATAAGTGGTTTGTTGGGTACAATTTTGGAACACCCACACACGTCTCAGAGGTGGAAGGACTAAGTGGTTAGCCCTGGTAACTTAAGTGGTTCGCTGGGCACAAGTGGTTTGCTCAGGTGACCTACGTGGTTTGCTCAGTAAGAATGTGGCATACAGAAGAAAACTGAACAGAAAACCCCCCAAGAACTTATCTTTTTGGTAGAAGGAGGACATTGGCGTACGTAAAAGAAGCAAGGATGGAAACCAACAACCAAGATCACCCAAGAAACCATTTTTTCGCACACATGCATAACCAGTAAGGAAAAACAAATCCTCTGAACGAGATCTAAACATAAACGAAGCAAAGATGGACACCAGCAACCAAAAAGCACACCAAAAAGCTATTTTTAAACATATACATGTATCAAGAACGAAACCGGAAACAAAAACAAGTCAAGCACACCAACTAAAACAAACAGGAAGCATGATTCATAGCAACAATGGTTTCAGTTTAGGGTTCAAAGCATATCAAGAAAGCGAACGATGGAGCTTCGATTCACGGACGAAAACACCACAACGACGGTGGATGCTTGAGTTGACAGTTGAACGAACGCCCAATCACACTTTTCCTTTGTTCTCTCTCCTTTAGCGGCGGGGGAATAAGAGTAATGTGAGAATAGATTTGGCTTTCACTCTCAAATTGACCTAAATAATTTCATATTACAAATGACAGAATAGCTCCTTCTAATAAGACAAACTATCACCACGTAAGTCAAAACAGGTATCATTTCCTTTCTCCTTATCACGCAGGACGTCATTTGATACATAAAAATGTCAAACAGAAGTAGGATGAACAGTAGTGTCAAAATAATATTTTTTTTTTAAATATACATGACACCACACAGAAAGATATTACGCACCTCGGTAACCGGGTTGAATTTACAGACAAACAATACATTGTCAGGAGGCTTAATCTCAGCATTCAGAGAATGTGAAATCCTTTTGAACAGTGTGAAATAAACACCCATTATAGTACTTAATCCTGGTGCAACAATTCCAAACCCACAAAGAGACATTATGATTCATAAAATAACACAACACAAACAGAGCAAAACAAATTCATAGCGACAGAGAGCATGTTGTGATTCCGATCAAGCACCCACATACGCAAACACCATACAGCACATTAAAAAAGGCTAAGTTTGGGGATTTTTATGTGAAGAACAAAGACCCAATAAGGGTTTTCAATTTATAAAAAATTAATAAATTAAGTTATTAAATTTAATATCAATAATTAATATTAAAGTTAATTTTATATTCATATTAATTTGACATAAGATGAAGTAAAATGTGTGATTTGTTAAAACAGACTAGACAATTTAAACTGTAAATAAACATAATATTCACTTTGTACCAAAAGATCCACCATAGGCTAACATAATGCATAAGTTATCTCGTTTGAGACCTTCATATTCAATCTATTGCTTTATATTATAATAATTAAGCAACTTGTCATATATAACTCATAATCCAGCTTTTAATAAAGGAATCAAACACATTAACATTATTTGTCATAATGGTTCTTGACAAACTACAAACTAATTTCTTCTATCTTCTTTTCATTTAATCTATGATAAACTTGCACACATTTATTCTAAAACTATTGACAATTCTTCTTTTAAATATATATATTTTCTTCTAGGAATTTTACATCGAACCGTTTCCACCAAGTCACTTTTATTTTTAAGCACAAATGTTGAGGAAATGGGACCGGGCGATGTTGATGGAGTTCGAACATGTGTTGGGCTATCCAACCAATTTCCGCACATACTTCTTTTAAAAATTCTTTCTCTATTTTAAGTATATCCGGACTGTATGTTTTAATTTGTTGTTCAATTTTTTCATATTTTATTTCTTTTTGTAATAATTTTATTTGTGAATTTTTTTGATTTAATAAATTTATGAATTCTTCTTCTGATTCTTGTATACTTTTTAATTCTTTGGTTTTTATGGGGGTTATAAATTCGAATAAATTTCCCCGACTTATTATTCCGCGGCTGTTGACGGTGAAGGGATAAATTTGAGTTAAAAAGGGGTACCTAAAATTACTTCTTCGGTAATATCTTTTGTTAATATAAAACT
>Ga0209489_105725_pt1 | contig 21092 bp, 7 predicted proteins | sample SiratrowhiteBW_FD_187527 | JGI IMG/M metagenome (GOLD analysis project Ga0209489, IMG submission 187527) | Root nodule microbial communities of legume samples collected from California, USA - Siratro white BW (SPAdes) (version 2) | ecosystem: Host-associated > Plants > Roots > Nodule | place: USA...
ATATATATATATATATATATATATATATATATATATATATATATATATATATTCTATCTCTAAATGCCCAAGACACAATATTAAGATTATCATTAAAAAAATTTATTACAAGCATGAAATCACTTACTAACTACAAAGAAAATCCACCTAATAACCACCAATTCAACTACAGTTTCAGTATTGGTTAATGGAAGTCCAACAGAAGAATTTAAACCTAGGAGGGATCTTCGACAAGATGATCCATTAGCCCCGTTTATGTTTCTTATTGTTGCGGAAGGAGTTACGGGACTAGTTAGGGAAGCAAGACGTAAGAATTTATTAGAAGGTATAAAGGTGGGTGGGAAGGGAGTGAATTTTGACTTGCTTCAGTTTGCGGATGATACACTCTTATTTTGTCAACCTACTTATGGAAATGTTTTGACCTTTAAATATTTTGAGGAGCTTTGAATTGACTTCAGGACTAAAAGTTAACTTTCATAAAAGCTAGATGGGGGTTATAGGAGTTAATAAGGTGGATTTACAGGTGTTTTCCAATTGTCTGAATTGTAGGCAGATGAAGCTTCCTTTTAAGTACTTAGGAATGATTGTTGGGGGGAATCCTAGGAGGGTGTCATTTTGGGATCATGTGATCGATAAAATCCAATCTAGGTTGTCAAGATGGAAGGGAAGACTACTCTCTATGATTGGTAAAGTATGTTTGATAAAATCTGTGATCACTGCACTACCTTTATTCTATTTGTCCTTTTTTAAAGGCCCTATTACTGTGTGCAATAAAATTATGAAACTACAAGCTAAATTCCTTTAGGGGTGGGGTCACGAGAGTAAATGAATATCATGGGTCAGTTGGGAGAAGGTATGTAGGCCATTACAAGAAGGAGGATTAGGGATTAAAGATGTAGGTAACTTTAATGTAGCCTTGTTATCTAAATGGAAATGGAGGCTTGGTGGGCCAGAATTGGGGTTATGGAGAGAGGTACTAGAGTCTCGTTATGGATCTTGGAGAGAATTGGATATTAATATGATTAATAGCACACAGTCATGGCGGTGGCGTGATCTAGCTAAAGTATGTGGGAAGGGAGCTAAACATAATTGGTTCAATGGACAAGTCAAGTGAGTTTTGGGGGATGGGAAAAAGGTGAAATTTTGGGAGGATATTGGGTTGGTGATCTTTTTCTAAACGATACATATCCTAGATTATTCTCTATTTCTGAATGTAAGGAGAGCACAATGGAAGAATTAGGGGTAGAGGAGCAAGAGAACCGTATGCAAGTATCTAGATGGAATCTGGTATGGAGAAGAGCTAGGTTTGAATGGGAGAAGCAATTGGGAGAGCAATTGTTGAATAGTATCTTAGTAGTACAGAGAAGGATAGGTTGCGAGGATGAGTGGGTTTGGCTAGGGGAGGAAGAACAATGTTATATGGTTAAGTGTGGGTACATTATCTTGAATAAGGAGGGTATAGTGGAGAGGTTAGAGGTTTTCCAGCAGCTTTGGTCTTTAAAGGTGGTGCCTTCAACACTAATGTCTGTTTGGACAGCATTGTTGGACAAATTGCTTACTAAGGTTATTCTCTTTAAAAGAGGAGTTCAATTGGGAACATATTTTTATCCGTTGTGTAAGAGGGTGGAGGAGACTGCTCAACATCTTTTTATCAATTGTGTAGTGGTGCAGGAAGTGTGGGATGCTTGTGAGAGGTGGATTGGGATAATGTCTGTCAGGCATGAGTCTATTTTGCCTCATTATTATCACTTCCATCTACCAATGTTAACCACTAAAGGTAACCAACTATGGAAAGTTTTATGGGTGGCTATTGTGACTGAGACATGGGCTCTTAGAAATAAAGTGGTTTTTAGAAATGGGGTTGTGGACAATATGAAGATCTTTAGCGTTGTCCAATTTAGAGGCTGGTATTAGCTAAAGCATAGAGTTAAGAGAACTCAATTTACTTATTCTGATTAGATCTTATGCCCTCTACACTGTTTGAAATACTTAACTTAAGTGGTTGTAATGTTTTCACTTGTTCTTCTGGCCTAGATTGAGATGTGGTAATAGGTAATTTTATAGGTACAACTAATGGGATCTCCCACGACAAATTATGACAAGGTTGCATATGATATGTTTAGATTATGTATGAGATGGGGAGATCATAGATTTGTAGACTCGTTATTCTGTGGATGTTTATTTGTACTTCTTGTTGGTGTAATTCTTTTGTGAGTTGTTGTGTTGTCTGTAGGTATAGGGTCAGTACCCTTTTTAAAATATTGTATATGGATTGAGGTATCCCTTAAGTACTTCACATTTATATATTTATTTATTTTTGGCTGTTCAAAAAAAAAAAAAAAGCTTTTATAAACTTAGTTTTCAAGATAGTATCAATTCTCATATACTCATATTGACTTTCTTTAAACGCACAAGAGTCATATTAGGACATTTATGAATAATACCATCAACACTACATTTTACATAATAATTTCCAAACCACATTAGAATTTGGAGAATATGTTGGAGAATATATGCAAACATGAATATTAATATTGAAGTTTCTAATAATAACAAACTCCTCATTATTATTGACCATGATTCTTTTTAAAAGTATTATGAGTCATGTTAGTCCTATAAGTAATAAGATCTTTTATTGTATTAAAATCCAATTATGAATAAACTAATTATTAATTAATGTTTAATCACATGTGATTATACTTAATCAAGGAGTAAACTAACAACTAACTAGTAATTAATCACATTTATGTATGCTCGTTGAGGGTTTTCATAGCTCTTCAAGCTTAACTTTTTGAACGTCATTATTTTGTTGTTTAACCTTTTAAGTCGTGCAAATTTTCTTGACAGTCTATAATTAACTTCTATATTCATGTAGGGACGATAATTACATTCATGTTATTTTTACTCTTAAGTTTGTGTTATTCTAAACCATTGCTGTTTCATCACCCACCTTACTTCTCACGTTATACATTGCCATCAAATTTTGCAACACAACTCTCACGTTATTAAACCTAATTAGAGGCTATGCCAGTTTAGTAAGTCACTTTATGTCGTAAACTTGGGGATCACAAAATCTGAAGTACCAACTATATATTAATCTATACCTTATTTTCTATAACAAAAGTCTTGATCTCTTTCTAAAGGAAGTTAACCGTTACATTTGGGTTTACCATTTTCTCTACAATTTTGTACTGCAGGAAGTAAAAACAAAAGAAGAAAGTGTAGTATTGAAGCTAAACTTTCAATATATATACCCTTAATACAATTTATTTATAATTTTATATTTTAGTTGTACATATCAATTTCTTTCCTGAAAGAAAGTAAAGGTGTTCAAAAGGGAGCGAGTTCAAAAGGTTGCCCAACTAGAATGAAAATCGGGTTGATCCATACCTGAATGCCATTGCTTTAACGAAGTGGATTCGTGAGTTGAGTAATGCTGTTTGGCAATTGATTCCTGCATCTCATCAAAATATCATAATACTAGAAAAACCCTTGCTAGAATATTCAAAAGGAGAGTGGTGTGGACATTCTTCGAAGATTGTGTACTTCAACGTGAGTGGGAGGTAAATAAGAGTTCTGAAAAATAAATTCCAGAATAGATAGGGGGTGTGAAATGTCTTACAGAAAATATTTTTCTTAAAAGGTTTTTTAATATGAAAAATATTTTTCAAAAGAGGGGGTGTAAAGACGAGTGGTTACGAAAAAACGTTTTTCATAATATAAAAATCTTTTATGAAAAATATTTTCCATAATACAAAAACTTCTGACAGAAAAAGTTTTTCATAATACAAAAATCTCTTACGAAAAAAGTTTTTCATAATATAAAAATCTCTTACGAAAAAAGTTTTTCATAAGACAAAAACCTCTTATAAAAAACATTTTTTATAAGACAAAAACCTCTTACGAAAAATATTTTTTATAAGACAAAAACCTCTTACGTTAAACATTTTTTATAAAACATTTCACACTCCCACAATTCAGTCTCTTATAAATTTTTTTTTTTGAAATATCCTAAACTTTTTTGTCTTTATTAACAGGATATAAATGTCTATTTCACATATTTTGAAGAGGTGCCAAACAAATGTTGAAATGTAAGAAGCAATTTTCATGTTAAACCCTAAACCCTAATACAAATACTTAATGAAAAAGTTGTCAAAAATAAGATAAGATTTGCTTTTGCGAAAACACCGTTATATTGATTTTTTAATTTTTTTTTTTTTTGGCGACATCTTATCACTTCTCCAGAAGTTTAACAGACTCGATAAATGCTTGACCATTGAAAATTTTAATGCTAAATTTGCAAATTAGTTGTCTTGATTTGCAAAGTGATGCTGATCAAGTAGTAAAATATGCGTATTTTTATTTTCATTTGAAATTTGTTCCTGTATTCAAATCTTAACAATAGAAAATTTTCTGTGCTTCAACGTTGCCTCTTTATCTGGTGAATAAAATTACGTAATTTTTCGCGTTTAGGAGGAATTTATTTCCAAAATAGAGGCTTTTGTATGATTAAAAAACAATTATTTTATATTATTAAGAGGCACAAGCTACTTGCACCTATATAATTATCAGATTGCATCACTCTTACGCTAATATTCTCATCTATAACTTTCTGTGGAGAAAATTGACTTTTACATATTGCTGAGGATAAATTTATACTTGATCTTTGAAATATTCTTTAGCCTAGAATATGATACTTTTTGTTCTTATTTCTTTTTAATGATCATATTTGATTGATACAAAATATTTATCAATTTTATTGATGATTAATTTTTATTGAAAATATAATTGATAAGGAATCAGGTATGAAGGAGTTTCCTATTAAACCAGTTTGGTAAAAGAAAAAAAAAAAATATAGATCAAAATATCCGATAAATCTATTTGTGGTTTTATTAGCACTTTGAAGAAATTGATTGCTTTTTTAATTTGTTTTCACAATAAGAACTTCAATTTCATAAGTTTGTATTTGATTTGGTCATTTATGTATTTGAATCTTGTTTAGTAATAATGTACTATCATATTTTATTATTTTAATTTTCTCTTTTTCTTTACTATGTAATGAAAATATTGAATTATTATTGTATTACGAGTATTATATTATGCATATCTGTTATTAATAATTTTTTTAATATTATCCTTTATAATAGGTAAACTCTTGTAAATTGAATCTATAGATCGTTTGAGTTTAACAACCTTGAATTTTTACATCAATACATCTTTCACACCCAACCCATTTGAGCACAAGCACACTCTTATGAATGAAACTCTTACTTCCAAATCTCTTATATACAAGACACAAGTTTAACATTTAACTGTATATTGCAGTGCAAGTCTGAAACATACCAAGTACATGCTAATTATTGTTATATAGAAGTACTAATGATAATTAGAAACTATGAAAAATTGCTTTCCTCTATCCTAAATTATGTCTTTTTCTTTCAGAACTACTAAGCATTATGTGTATTCCAATTAACAACAAGTAACAATCTTTGGTTTTCATAATTGTATAGTAATCACCACCATGAAACAGTAAACCATTGATGAAAAAGTTTATTGCAATTCTCGAGGACAAATTGGAAAGCAAAAATTTCCTATAGGAGATATTACAATGATGCCAAAACTGAGAGTCATGGAATAATGCTTAATTGATTTACACCACAACAATAAAATCCCATATCCCCAGAATACAGAACAGTTACTATGGTTGATCAAATTACAGTTTCATCTGTTCAAATTCACAGTGCTCAAGATGTACAATGAATACTATACTATTCTTATTCATTCATGTTGTCTTTTGTAAGATGTTGTACAGTGAATACAATAATACAATGAGAATGACATTTTCTGCCACAAAGTGAAATAACTTGTAACTCCCTAGCTTCGTGGTAATATACAAATCTATGATGGTGGAAAAGCCTTCACTTACTGAAATTAAACTCTGTCAGCAGGGGAGTATGGAGGAATTGGATTATAATATAAAGGTGCTTTACCCTGAAGTTCATTGTTGCTCTTGGAACTGAATTTCTTATCGATTGCTTCTTGTATGTTATTCATTTCCAAGGAACTTGGCAATTTCTGGTTGCCTAAAACTACCACAGACATGAAGAATGCTTGTAAATGATTGATAGTTGAACTGTATTCGACAGAATAGAATCCATCCTTCAATGGCACCAAAGTAAACAAGGGAGTGTTTTCCTCAGCTCCTTCCTGAAAGTTATGGCATAGATGATATGAACTGGCTAGCCATTATATTTATAATTGCATATACTCATGGCCACAGGGAGAAAAATAAAAGCATACCTGAACAAAAAGATGAAATCTCTCAAGGTAAGATTTTGAACTCCTTGGAATATTTGAAGTAATGTTTTGGTTAGAGAGAACAAGCAATTTGCAACCAACATCCCAACCTCCACAATCACATGATCCCCCCAACTTCCATCTTTGGATCAATGGTGAAGGTTCTCCAGTGTTTGGTGAACTATGTACTCCACCAGGAAGTATAACTTTAATGCTGCCACAGATATCATTTTCTTGTGCGCTGCAAAAGCATTTTTCATATGCCAAGCACTTTAGGCATCTCTTACTCGGCAAATTATGACTATATAGTAGTCCTTCATGATTTATGTTTTCACAAGGAATCTCAATAACAACAGCTGCAAGCTCCTTGCTCATGAAGAACTGTGGTGTTTCTCGATCTAGTTGGTCAACTTCAACTCCCATTAGGACATATTCTTTCACCACTCTATCTGTCTTGGAGTTCTCATTGTTTGATTCATCGATTTTAGAGCCAGAAACCCTCATCTTACCAACGATATTGTAGACATATCCACAGTTTTTTTCTTTACTCCAATGACTCATCCATTTGCCACTCTTTTTCTTTATTTCATTAACAAGATAGAATGTAAAATAGCAGTCTAAATCATCCTTCTCCTCCAATGCTAAATTCTTCGTGGTAGCTGCAAGAACCTTTCTTTCACTGTTGATCACAAATTTAAACAAAGGTACTCCATTTCTTATAGTTAGCTGCAAAAGAGCCTGGAAAGATGATTCCTTACTCTTTTCATCAGGCAGATTAATTGACCTCAAGCTGATCGAATCTATGCTTCCTTTTGATGTCACACTGTGTTCATCTGAAAAGCGTAGGCTTGATGTCTTATGCTTTAATATGGGGTCTAGTAACCTCAGCAAGGGGCTGGACCTGGTTCTGTTATGACCTTTTACTTTGTATTTGCTATGGTTTTCCAAACAAGCAGAAGATTCTGGTGTCACTGAACCAGACTTTGAACTCACATACACGGAGCTAAGTTTTGGAATAGAACTTTCCTTGAAACTGAAACTTCTCCCAATCCGACTTAAGCTTAAGCTAAGTCGACGATTAGATGAGGGATTCACATGTGTCGGCTCAGGAATTTCATGGTCCCGCGGTTCCAGCAAATTACTGAAAGCACACTGATTTTTTAGCTTGATATCTAACACATCCTTTTCAGTGCAAGTATCTTTAGATTGGAGACTAGATGTGTTATTTGAGCAAGATGCTTTCTTATGCACTCCAGAAGATAGACCAATATCTAGATCAGTATTATTATTCTGTTGCAGTGTTTGATAGGAACCAGGCTCAGCCACAGAAGGCAGTACCTTTGAATGTGGAATTTCAGAATGTAACTCTTCAGTGTAAACCTCCTCAGGAATGGACATATATGACAAACTACTCCTGCTTGATTCCACAAGGTCTTCATCGGATGAGGTTCTTGATTGAGAATGCTGAAAATAGTCTTCAGATTTCAATTGCAAAACTCTTCGGGGACGAAGCAACACGATATTACTAGGCATCCTTTGACTTTGTTTATCACCAGCATCAATATCTGATTCCTGCCACTGATCCATCTTGTTCTTGACTTCACTGCCGCTTGAACTCATTTTCTTCTGCGAACGAAATGACACACCTTTATTTTTTGATTCTGATGATGAACTAGACTTCAGATTTCTCTCCTTTTTCTTGAGGCTATGTGGAGGCAAACCCTGCATTCTCTTCTCATCTTCAATATTCCTACCACTAGAATTTTCATTAGAAACTACTGCGACCCCATGATGCCTGGATTTAGATGCAGAGCTTCCAACTACTGAAGTTATTTCATCATAGTCATTAACTTTCACCCTTTGAAGTGATGTAACTGACTGAGTTTTGCCAAATTCCGAGGGTGACATTCCGAGTTCATCTCCAATTGTCCTTGTTTTAATTTCAGAATGTTGATACTGTTTGACATTCTGAGAAGACATTTTAGAACTTATAGCAAGGTCTTCTTTATAAGGTCCGTTGCCTCTTGAAGAACTCAAACCTTTTTTACCATCAAGCCTTTTATTATGGCCAACAGAAAGGGTAGATGATGTGATGGCTGCCGTTGATGATGATTCTTCACTGCTATTGAAAGATGTGAAATTGCTAGCTTCTGCCCTTGTATGCGTTTGCTTGCTCTTCCATTTTTCAAGTTGTGACCAATCAAGAACCCCAACATTTAAAGCCTTCCCTTGAATGCTTTCTCCTCCATCAGAACGCTTGAGAAATTCAGGCAAACTAGACATGTACTTGACAAGTTCATCAGGTGGAGTTGAACTTCCCTTTGCAGTATCCAAGTTTTGAACCTTTCTTACTACATCATGCTTTGCTTTATAACCAGAATCACTGCTTGCTTGACCAACAATAAACTTTGATTTTAAACTAAGTGAGTCCCTTGGAGATGGATTGGGTTGGGGCAAATTAGAACCATCCTTTGCTGACTTTGACCTGCTTTGCTGTTTTGAGCCTTTCTTTCTAAGGGTTAAGCCAAACCCCATCTCTTCAGATGGATTCAACAACTCATTATATTGAAGGATGGTCAATGATATGATTTAATATATGCTAAGATTTCACTCTGAAGTTTCTCCCGTAAACTCATGCTGCAGAGGAGTTACTCCACTTGATCTGGAGATGTTTACATTTAGATCAATTTGTAGAAAAACAAAAAAGAAATCCAAAAAACATGGTGCAAATATTAAATTCACAGAATAAGGATTTCGCAGGAGGAACTTAGATGGCAACCAAAGCAATTCAACAATGATATCAAATTACATTTTACAACACAACAATAGTATGTGTGGATAAACAGAATAACATGTAACATATATTACAATTTATAATATCACATACGTACTACATATTAAAGGGTATTAAACAATTAAATGATGTTAGAGGAGAAAAGAATCGTCATTTGAAATGGGTTATTGCTTTCTTTCTTTAAGTATATTTTGGTACCAAAATGCAAATAGTTAATTGTTGCTTGAAAAATAGAAATTTAGTTTTGAGCTGAGAAGAATGAATTGGGAGTTGTGACAGAAAGCCACGTGAAAGGAAGTGATTGAACTGTAAACATCCACGTCTTAATTCAGTGAACAAGAACGATGGATATCCACCACTCCTTACTCAAGAAAACAACAATGAACGCATTTCCTTACATTAACCTATGAATACGATGCTTCTGAATTAAATGCTAATTAATTTCACATAAATGCACATCACTATCATGACATAACCTCTGGTTGGAACCCAAATCAGAACAAAAACCACAGAAGTAAGCATAGCCTAATACTTGTGCAAAACTTAGTCTATAACATCAGAACCAATTAATTTGTAAAACGATGGGTAGCCAATTTAGTAATACACAACATGAGTCCACAATTGGAAACAGAACCCAAATTTACGAATGACATCAGAAAATTTATTCCTGTTTGGCTGCAGAGAAAAAAAAAAAAAAGATGCAGTCACCAAAAGTAAAACGAAAGTCAAACACCCTCTTCCTGGAAAATCAGGACCAACAAAACCCACATTTTCAATGAAACAAAGGAACCAAACACAATGATCAAAAAGTTCCCTTTCAACCCTGGATTAAATTATTTCAAGAAAAAACAAACAACAAAGATAATACACAGAAGAAGGTGATACAAAGATGGAGCAGCTAGCTGAATCTCAGTTTTCTGAAGAACTTACCAACCCAGAGAAGCAAGAGTGAAAAAGAAGAAAATTTGGCAGAGGGGAGAGGGAAATCCTCCACGTGGGTATGTTATGGCGGCAAAGTGGAAGAGGAACAGGCTTCGGAGATCCCGAGGAATATCGAAAGGTGATTGGGTGAAGAATTCAATGCAGGAGGAGATAGATAGGTTGGAAGCAAAGCTCAGAAATGGAAATTAACGGTGGCAGCACGGTGCAAGGCGTGTGGAATCATTGTTCCACGTTGTGGTTCATCATCACAAGCATCAATATCACCATCAAAATAATCCATCTCTTGCTTCTTCTACGTATTGGTACTTAGTACATGTACATGTATGTGTTTTCTTCATTGGTAAACAAAGAGAGAGAAAATAATCATAGTTCCAACAATTCTTATGTAACAAAACACACAGAGGAAGATAGAGAGGTGTGTGTGTGTGACAGTGAGATGAAAGTGTGTGTTGGGTCGCTGCGTGGGCCCCATGACGGGGAAGTTGTTTCCCTTTCACGATTGCCTATGTTCGAGAGCTGGGGCCCACTAGCCTCCAACTAATTTTTGTTTATTTTAATAAATATGGTAAACACTTATACCATGGCAAACGAGTAATGTTTTTATATAATTAAATAATATTATTTTATTATATATCACATAAAATTAGTATAACTATAGTTTCAAGTCATTTATATATTTTTATTGCAGCTTTTATTGAAAAAATTATTTATTGAATAAATGTTTAAATTTTTTTATTTTTATAATATGTGGTTGTTTGATTTTTTTATTGATAAAATGAGTTTAACTATTATTTTTCTCCTCCCATTTTCTAATTTGATGATAATTTTTAGAGAAATATTATTTAACTTTACAATTATATATATATATATATATATATATATATATATATATATATAAAAATATATATATATATATATATATATATATATATATATATATATATTAATTTAATGATATTTCTAAATACTGTGAGATATGTAACTCAATTCTTTGTACGACAATAGAAAAAAGTTAAAAGTAATATTGTAGATGTAAATAATATTATTAGAATATATGTTAACATGTTTTGATGTAATTTTAAAAAGTAAAATTCAACTCTAATTCAATCTTAAAAGCTGGTTTGGTAGATTTGATAACATCTTTAAGAAATATAAAATTTCTAATAATAAAAGTCAAATGATGATGTCATCTTGTTCATCACAAATTTACAATGTATTAAATTTAACTAAACTTAATTATTAAAAGAGCTAATATTTGTTAAATGGGATTTATTCACCCACTTTGAACTTTTGTTTCCTAAATTAAATCACTCATGATTGATTAAAATTTTAATTAATTAAAAAAAGATGTTTACAATCATGTATAAAAATTGTGAATAAACTAACAGAAGAAAATTGACAGTTGGGTGTGGGAATAGGACTGTAAAACACTTTGATTATGCTGTTTTGCAAAAAGGTAAGATTAATCGATCCTCGTACCGAATCATAAACGATTTCGACAGAGTGACGAAATACCATGAACGTAAAGATTAATATAGAAACTAATTATCTCCTTTTTGGTGTTTTGCAACTCAAACTATTCTAATACTAATACTTTAATAATGAGTTCTTACTAATTGATGCTGAAGTTAACTGAAATTTATCCAAGTGTTTTGACCACATTACATTTTTCTCTGAAAAAGATGAATGATCTAAACTGAAATTATTCGTTTCCTTTTTTTAATGCCATGCCAAATGATCCACGCCTCACAAAATGCTAAAGAAATTTAAAGGTGATTGCTTTTGTAATCATCAACTTTAAATTCCTCGACGATCGTGCTGTAACCTAACTTTCAAGATCATGAAACTAACTCAACTGAATATCAAAGAATTAAAGTTTTGAACATTTAATAAAGAAAATAATTACATAGGACTATAATAAATTAGTTGATAGCAATAAAAAACAAAGAAGCATTCATATTCCTTTTGAATTACCACCCAACAATACTTTCTTTTTTGGCTATTAAGGTTATAGTATCGTGAAAGGCAAGCATGCCATCTTTGTCTTAAGAGTATGCTATACAACAGGCACGAAATATCACACTATTTTTATATAATAAAGGTTTTTTCAGCAACTAAAAAAACATTTTACTTTTATATTTTAAATACAGTTTAAAATAAATTATCTATATACCTTCTTCAGTTTTTTATTTAATGTTCAAACAATTTTTAATGCATTATAAAATAGAGCTAAGAATATTTAAAAAAAAAAGCATATTATCTTAAAAATTAAAAAATAACAAATAAAACCCAACAATTTTTTATTAAAAAAAGGCCATATGAAAGAACAAAGGAATTCTGTTCATCATGCTCTTTAAAAGCATTTTTTTTTTTTTAATTTATAGATTGGAAGAGATATGCAACACTTATACTATGACATCAGAACCACTATAGGACTTTTGATGACATTTATGGCTTTAGGATTCATTTCTTTATGTTTCTTGGGCATTTGTATACAATATAGATTTATTATTCGACTTGAATATTATTATAAAGTTCTTTTCTTGACTAATTATAGGTCGCATAACTATATTTGAATTTGTCTTGAATTTTCAAGAATTCTGCAAGTTCTTTTAATCACTCATTGTGTCACCAACCGTGTAACATTCCTTCGTGCAGGCAAGTGGAACCTATACTCAAAAGCTATGTGACAGATCCAATACGAGGGAATAACTCAACATGACAAAACTTTCTCCCACTCCATCTTCGTGGTTTCTTTTATTAATTGCCGTGGTCAAATATTTTAGTTATCCACAAGAAGAATAGACACTTCATTAATTTCTCTATTGGGCTTAGTACAATTTTCAGTGCGGCACAACTTCTTGAAGGCTTCTTCCTGCACCTCCATATCTTCTTCCTCCATCTCTGTATATATCTCCAAAATTTTTAAACTACTCCTACAATGTCTGATTTATTCTCATCCAACATGCACCTTTATATATCCCAACCCTCAAAATTTTCAAACTATATCGTCACTGTAAAGAAAAGTCACCTTAAAAGAGAGTTATCGTCGTGTCGTTTATATCTGCCGTATCCATATCCATCGTCAATTACCATTGAAGGTATTGTAGTGTTTGTTAATGGAATAAATAATGGAAGGAGAAGGGAGAGGGAAGTAGGTGACATTGTGCGGCAGGGTGGAGGGAGATTTTGCGTTTGGTTCCTATTTCGGGTGGAGGGAGATTTTGCATTTGGTTCCTATTCCGAATTGCTCAATCTGAAAGATTGAAAAACTTATAAAAAAGATTAAGATGAGTGAAAAACTTAATTCAATCTACTATTCAATATATCATCATATTTTTTCTTTAAAAGTTTTAAATGTTTGTAATATATCCCAATAAAAAACAACAAAATTGAAATAAAATAATAGCATAAGCTAGTTACTCCACTGGTATAGGGTGGCAAACACTCGCCTTAATTTCAACATGGATACAAAAATAAAATTTATTATAAAGAAAATAAAGAAAGTGTAAGGAATCTATACAACCTGACTTGATAAGCAGATTAATGCAGAAAAACAATGAGTAGTTATGGCTCGAAGTTAAGAAAGAACTTCAGACAATGCTGGGTAATCTTCAAAAATTTTTGGTAACGCTCCTTCAAAGTGGCGGCACAAAGCTAGCAGCGCACCCAATCCACATAGTGGCAGACGACGACAACAACAGTAGTAGTGACGAAAGACAACAACGACAACAATAGTGACGATGAAAAACACTCCTCATAGTGGCAGTACAAAGCTGGTGGCGCGGGTTCAGTGGCGGCGCTGGTTAAGGTGGAATAATGTATAGAGATGCAGAGTTGAAAATGGTATAATTGACTTTGCAGTAAAATAATAGGGACAATATGAAAAATCTATAATTATAATTGTATGGAGGTACGTGAAGAAAATATGAAAGTGGAGGAAGAAGTCGTCCAACTTCTTTTTGACAAATTTCAAGATAATTTTGAAAAATGATCCCTGTAATTACATATTTTAAATAGGAAAAATAATAATTTGACACTACTATTTTTAAAAAACATTCATTTAACACTGTTTATATTAATAAAATATTATATATTAATAAAATAATAATATTTTTTTTATATTAAATGAGAGTAGAATGTGAATAGTGGTATTAAAATATCATCACCCTTTAAATAGATATGCAACAACTCATCATTATACATTAATGAAATATGCTAATTATATTTAGCATGATTAAAATAAATTAAAATTTAGATTATAGTCATATTAATATTTTAATATATTAAAATGTTAAGAGTTTAAAGTTTAATTTTATTTTAATCTATTAAGATAGCTTTAATAAATTAAAAGAATTATGTAAAAAATTTTAATATAGTTTTTTTTTTGTTTTTTTCTTAACAAAATCACAAAATCAGTTTCATTAATTCATAAATCTTTTACTAATGAGAAATACCTTCTATTGAGATAAACATAACTTTTTGAAGCTACCTTGTTTTATTTTTATGATCAAATTTTTGATTCAATTTCTTTGATTACCATTATTTTATTTCTTTGTTATACTCAATCAAACTTTCAAATTATTTTACTTTTGTATGTTTTGTTTTTCTTCTCTGTTTGTAAGCTTAGATAGAGTTTTAAAGTTGATCTTCTAGGATTTTAAGGAGTTGGTCTAAGATTTTAGTTTTTGGATGTTTACCATTCTATTTTTTTTATTTTATGTGTTTGTTAAAATTTGAAAGATTAGTGAATTGATTTAGTTAGGATGATTGAGCAACTAAATGTAGCCCCTTTCAAGAGTCAATCAACCAATATAAATTTTGGTGTGTTTCTCTCTTTCTCTCACTTGTTATATTGATCATCACATCTATTATATATCTTGCATTTTGAAAAACATTCAAATTGACTTGGTTATGCACAAAATTAGTTTGCATTTTTTTTAATAAATCAATCTTTTAAAGATTTGCTATGCTACTTTGAAAATTGGTGATGGTTTTATTTACCCTCTCTACTCAATTTATCAATTTTAATAAGAAGATCATGTCTTCTATCATGTAAAAATTGATATTTGTAACATATATGTTGATGTGCTCATGAATTCTCTAGTGTCATAGTACCTATCTATAGTTTGTCTCTTTCCACTTTAAGAGATGAGTTTCCATGGTATCGTCCATAAAAGGATGTTAGTGATCTTGAGACATGGAGGTGTAGGCAAAGGCATGATATTTTGTTATGATTCTTTAACTATTGTCAACTTGATGTGCTCTTGTCATAAAGGGTGAAAAATGTGAGTAACTTGGGACATCTTTGACCTTGTTACTACGCTTAAGATCTGGATGATATGATGTATTTTATCTTTCCTCAACTTTTTATCCTATTTAAGCATTCTTAGTGCATAGAGCTTCCTTCACAACCTATATTTTCCTTACTTCTTCCTTGATTAAGAGGTGTCTTTCCATCAATGCTCAAAATGATGGGTGAGTATATTGTAATGTCACTCTGACACTCAAGTCAAATCAATAATGAATGAGGTAATAAATGCTCAATAATAAAACAATATATATACCTTATCATCACATTTTATACTATTTTAATGAATTTTTACCATTGTAGGTTTCAATGATGTATCCATATTTTTAACCTTTAATCAGTTGTAGTAACCTAACTATTCATCATCATGTAATCAACTAGTATTTAAGACTTTATATTATTATTGGTAACAGAATATATTAAATTACAATTAAGACAAATTTATAATATTTGAAAAAACAATTGTAAGATTTGTTGGCTTATGAGACAATATTGTTTATTGTGACAAACATGATCATGTTAAACTAGCATACAATTATATTAAAACAATTTAGAATTTTTTGTTTTAAATTTACACAATACGGTCATGCTTACAATTAAGATGATGGTGTGTTTTTTTATTAGCAAAGAATAAATTAATATTAATTGGAAGACGCTCCAACCTTTATACAAAATTAATATAAGATATACAACTTTCCTTGTCCTTTTGTTTACTTAAAAAAGTGTTTACACTTTTCCAGCTCTTAGCATATATGACATCATCGGATCACGCCTAAGAAATCTAGAATTACATAGAACAAAAGGTTTACATGACGAAAAAAAGGCTCAAGATGTGAATTGTCGTCCTTTCAAAAATGTTGTACAACATATCAATAGCTAGAGCCTCTCAGAAAGATATTATTATGGACTTTGTCCTAGGTCTTTCAAGAACCCAAAAGGGATATGATTCTCTTTGTGGTGGTGGATCGCTTTAGTAAGATGACTCATTTTATCCCATGGTCCACAAGACTACTAATCTTTCTCTTTTTAGGTTGTATATGGCTTTAATCCTTTCACAACTCTTGACTTGTTACCTCTCTCTGATACAACTTATTTATTTCATAAGAAAGAGTATCTAGAGCAAAATTTGTCAAAAAGTATCACGAGAAGGTTAAAGAGCAATTTGAAAAACAAACTCAAAAATATGTTGAATACAACAACAAATGGAGGAAGAAAATCACTTTTGAGGAAGGGAATTGGGTATGGATGCATTTGAGAAAAGATAGATTTTCCTCTCAGAGGAAGTCCAAACTTAGTCCAGAGAAGATGACCCATTCAAAGCCCTTCATAAATTCAATTTTTTTTAATCAGCGATAAAAAATAACATTATTAGGGGTAATAAGGTTACCCCAACCTATTTACATCAACACATGCACACATTGACCAAAATAACTTTCGTACTAAAAAAAATTCCTCCTCTCCTTCCCCCATTCCCCTTCTTGGTAACACCGCCTCCAATTAATCCTACACAAAAACCAACACCCCTGTCCATGTCCTCATAATTGGTCCTTCCCAAAAATGTATTTTGTAGTTCCACTTACAAAATATACAAATTGTAAAGCAAAAAAATTGGAACATCACAGTTCATAAATAAATGATAATGCGTATTGGTTAAACTTCCCAACTAATTATGGAGTTAGTCTCTTTCTAACATTTGTGACCTTTACTCCTTTTTGAGGGACTGATAATGAAGAAAAGAAATTTGGATATGAGGACATATCCTTCTTTGTCTTTTCTTGTAAGTCTTGTACAATGTATAGGAGTATGACTAAAATCTTTTGTATATGAGTAACTTTTTCTTTGTATAAAAAAATAAAAACTTAGGTGGAATAAGTTTTGGGCCTAATTGAGAATTTGAGCTCTAGGGTGTAATCCTCGTCATTAAGGAAGTCAAAGCCTTAATCGAGGAGGTCAAAATAGAGTCAATCACGACCTACCACTGGTCTACATGACTATGCACACATCAAGGGAGTTTTGGAGTTTATAAATACTTGAAAAATGCAAGATTTGAGTAATATGAGACTTCAGACATGTGCATATGTAGAATTACAAGTACATCTACACTTTGCACCTTTTAGTCTTGGGTCCCCTAGACTAATGAGTGTTAGAAGCTCCCAGGCCTATAAATAGAAGCTTATCACCTCCTTTTTTGTATTCACTTTGAAAATTAAATGAGAATTTATTTGCTAAAAACTTGTCTTCTCTTATTTAAAGTTATTAAAAAATTTGGGGGTAATATTCTCCTAGATTCACCACAAAAAACCTTCCATAAAAATGAAGACCCTTATATATTGAATTTCTCTCTAGAAACTCGAGAAAAAGTGTGACGATTGGAGTCTTTGGCTAACTCTAATGTACATTTAATTGGAATCCTCCACTATCTCTAAAGGTGCTTCCATCACCCTCCCTCATCTCTAAAACACTTTCAACATTTTATATTCTCCATATGCAACCGAAAAGTGAAAGAAGAAGAAAGTTGTCCCCTTATCATCTTTGGGTGATTAATGAATGATTAATATGATGGTGGTATGTTGGAAAGTGTATGTGTAAATTGAAAAATGTTCTTGAATCTTTCATAAATTCAAAACAGGTTCACAAAGTTTAGTTTCATCCCAAGGTAAAAAAAATGAGAATGAAGAGTTAGAGGAAAGAAAGTTTATTCAAATTAAGCTAGTCTAATTATTCGTCAGAAAAGTTCCACTAACGAAAACGTCAAATACAATAAATGTTTTTAATTGTCACTATTGATTCTGAACAAAGTAATCTTTAAATCGCGTTTAATTAACTTATAATCTTAAACCGAGACAGGAAAACACTCAAATATTTTAACACAGTTATTCCTAACTTTCACAAACATAAGGTTTAAGAAAATTACAAAATTTACTTAGAAAATGAAGTTATGTGAGTGTATCACAATACAGAACATTTTGGCACTGCAAAGAATTTAGTAGCTAAGCAAAACTTGCTTTATTCAAGTCATATATGCAAAGCAAAGTTTCTATCTATTAATTTGAACACAGTTCTATGTAACAGAAGGACAAGTTACAACTGTGTTTGATTCAATGTAATATAGTTTGCATGGCAAGCTTAGTTTAATTTAAAAGGTTTTCTAGGACAATATTTGAATAATTAACGTTAATATAACACGAATTTACCGTAAATATAGGCGTTAACACACTTATCACTAAGAAGTTAATTATGTGCTTCCTTTATGCTTCGTATTTAATTTTAATTTGATGGACGATTAAAAAAATCACTAAGAAGATAAGGAACATCAGGCAGGAAGTATGGCTTCGTGGAGACAACAATGGATATGGTCACAGTATCAGCAAGGAACATCATACTTCTTCTCCCACTTCCCTGTTAAATATGGAGAGTTTGGGAGGGGTGAAGGGTTGGTCTGAAAGGGAAAGGTAGAGTGCGACATAGGCCATCTAGATTGTGTGAGAGTTAGATGCATTTGTAGCTTGTAGCAAGGTTCAGTGAGTAATGTCAGCAGCAGGGAAATACTCATAGTAGGCCATATCACAAAGATGGAAAAATTGGGATAAATAGGTAGTGAAGAGGTATCTTTAGGGAGAGTGCAGGACAACAATATACGAACATTGTCAGAAATAGCAAGAGGAAGGTGTAGTGCAACAAAGGTGGTAAGCTACAGGCAAGCTTCAACAGCAATGCAGCAAAGCAGTACAACTTGAATAACATGAGTCAAAATATATATGCAATCTGGGAAAGCAAGCACTCATAATGCCAAAGTAGAGAGGAGTGACAAAAGTTGTGTACTAAAATTGAATTTGAAAGAACCATGGGAAACTACTGTGAGGAATGATTTGTGTTGATCACTAAAAGATGAGGGATATTGAACTTGTTTACAGTTTGTCTGAGAGGATTGTGGCACCTAGTGTCACTTTTATATTAATTGTATATAAAAAAACACCTTTTACTAATTTTCCTAATATATATATATTGTCATGTATACAGATTTTGAATAAATTAGAGTTTTTTTGTACTAATAATATTCATACAAAAATGGAAACTATAGGTATCAAGTGCTGTGTAATTGCTTTGTTTCTTCCTGCATGCAGCAAATGTTAACCACCAATTCAGAGTTCAGAAAAATATTAGAATGGTTGGATCATTGGTGAGAGTGACACAAATGAATTGTAGAAACATTCACATGCAGTGGTTGTGGGGTTCCACACCATGTGTGCAGTTTTAAATGTTGCTCTATGCTGCCCTACCGCTCAATGAAATTATGTTGTCGCCACCATCACATCGCCCTCATGGAATATCTTTTATGTATGATGTGTTCATTTCCTCACTTTTCAACTCTGTGGCTGAAAGTATCACTAATGAGAGCTTGGTAATTAATTGTATTATGAAAATAGAGAAATGAACAAAAATGAATAAAGGATGTGAGAATGAAAATATTCTCTCTGTTTTTTTTTTATTTTTCATTCAAAATAGAGAACTGAATATATACAAATATTGTACCCATTCTAGGTATATCTAAATAAAGAAAACAAAATAAAATTATTACAATCTGATAATGTCATAAAAACAAATAAACAGAATTGATGATAATTTGATTCTATCATAAAGACAAAATCGCATAATTAGTTTCCTTCTAGAAGCCTTCTATCCATATCCTCTGAACCCCAGCAAGTTGGGGAGCAAATATTGATGAGACCCAATTTGGAACAAATATTCTTGAAAGACTGAGGACCTAAGGCTTTGGTATAAATGTCTGCTAGCTGCTCTGTGGTGGAAATGGGAAGCAAATGAATGAGACCCTTCTTCAACTTTTCTCTAACAATGTGACAGTCTATTTCTATATGTTTGGTGCGCTCATGAAACACTGGATTTGGTGCAATATATCTTGCTGAGTCATTGTCACAATATAAAAGAGATGGTTGCTCAAAAGGAACTTTCAAATCTTGAAGAAGATAGACTAATAATTGAATTTCACAAGTAATAGTGACCATTGTCCTGTATTCAGCTTCACAGGAACTTTTTGATATTGTTCCTTGCTTTTTTGATTTCCAAGATATAAGGAAATTTCCAAGATACACACTAAAACCAGTCACTGATTGTCTTGAATCACTACAGGTACCCCAATCACTATCACAAAAAGCTTTGAGATGGGCAGAACTGCTGGATGAGAAAAATAAGCCAAGACTTGGAGCTCCTTTAATATATTTTAGAATTCTAATTACTGCATTATAGTGAGCAATTGTAGGCTTATCAAGAAACTGAGAAAGTTGTTGAACAGAAAATGTGATGTTAGGTCGGGTATTAGTGAGATAGATAAGTCTTCCAATCAACCTTCTATAGGCATGAACATCAGTAAAAGGCACACTTTCAGTAGCAGATAATTCAACAAGATTATCCATAGGAGTGACGGCAGGTTTGCAGGCTAAAAGACCTGCATTTGTTAACAATTCCAATGCATATTTCCTTTGATTCATCATTATCCCTTTCTTACTTCTTGCTACTTCAAAACCAAGAAAGTATCTTAAATCACCAAGATCTTTGATCTTGAATGTCTTATTCAAAGCTTCTTTGACTCGATCAATCTCTTTTTTATCATTTCTTGCCAAAATTATATCATCTACATACACCAATAATGCTGTAAAAGATCCTTCAGAAGAATTAATAAATAGGGAATAATCATTCATAGACTGAGTATATCCCACAGAAATAAAAAAG
>Ga0209489_105726_pt1 | contig 21091 bp, 10 predicted proteins | sample SiratrowhiteBW_FD_187527 | JGI IMG/M metagenome (GOLD analysis project Ga0209489, IMG submission 187527) | Root nodule microbial communities of legume samples collected from California, USA - Siratro white BW (SPAdes) (version 2) | ecosystem: Host-associated > Plants > Roots > Nodule | place...
GAAAAGTGAGAGATAAAAAAAAAAAAAAAAAGTGATTAATTTGAATGGTATTAGGTTTAAGGAGGAGTTTGTGAAATGAGTGCATGTTGAAAGATGCCTTTTATACTTATTTATTATACTTCTTATTTATTAATTTATTTTTCTGACAGAAAAAACACATTCTTTTGAAATAACACTCCACCCATAATCATCTTTTATGTTCCATCAATGAATCTAAGATGTGAGTATGATAATTCTTCTAAAATGATATCTATATTTTTTCATTTTGTTATACTTGGTATTTTATAATTAATTTAAGGAAATTTTTAAATAGATTTAGTTGAGAAGAATATGTATTTAGTATCTATTTGATTATATACATAACTTTATAATTATATAAGTGAGATTTACTGTAAATGAAATCATTATAATTAATTAAAAAAATGACATGTTTTTATATCAGTTGTTAACTAGAAGGAATGTAGAAAATAGTATAACATTAGTTGGAAACTAAATAAATGTATTATGTTGACTTTCTATCCATGGTTCTGATTAATAATTGATATAGAAAGTCTATTTATAATGTATTTCAGTTAACTTAAAAACATAGAATATTGATTTTAAAAATCAATTGATGTTGTATGTCCATTTTCTACGTTGATTGATTAACAATTAATGAGAGAACACTTCATTTCCTATATATCACCTGTATAACCAAAATATAGTATTCAGGATAACTATTTAATTTTAATTTATGAAAAAATCATTTTCTTTACTTTCTTATAAATACATAGATTGTATTAACTTTCTATTGATTACGGATTGAACTGAAATGATATATCCACTTTTTATATTGGTTTTATTAATAATATATGTAAAATGTTTTCTTTTATAATGTATTTAAGTCAAATGAGGAACATACCATGTATGGATTGTAGAAAACAACTTAGATATGTTCACTTTTCACAATAATTAACAATAAACTAAGAGTGTCTTCAGTTTTCACATTAGCTACATCTATGTTAATTATACAAATATAATTGAATTTTCAAAATAACTAGTATAAATTACGGATTATGGTGTATTTAGAAAAAATCCCCTTAAATATTTATATACGACTTGATCCTAGGCTTTTACTTTGGCTTCTTCGAGTAATACACAAGACTCACCTTACGATGGAAGCCAAACATCGTAGATTTTGCTTAAATTGCAAAACTAACCCGAAAATATTGAAGAAAGTACATATTAATATTAAAACAAATAACCATTAATTAATTCATTTTTTCGTCCAACAACCTTCATATAAAAAACAATCTTTAATGAATTATAAATCTATTTAAAAAGCTTCTGAAGATACTTTCAAAAAAAGTAAAAAATAAAATACAATTTTTCACAAGTCAAAATTAACTCACAAAAAAAGCTTAAAACATATAAATTCAGAAAAATTATAACTCATAAAAATTTTCTCACTTAAAGTTTAGAAAAACTTATTTTAGTTTCTAGATTAATTCTTACTTACTAATATATCTTTTGAGTGTGTACAAATCAAATTATAGGAGAAGATGGTTGTTGTTTCACAAGGGTGATTTACATTATTATTGATGAGGGTTAGGTTGAACAATAGACTACACTTTAGATCAAATATTCAGATTTTGAAACTTTGTTTAGATTTTGAAATTTTGATACTCCAAAAGTGAGAGTGCAATTAGAACCCTAGCTAGGTCTCAACCCTAACTCAATGAAAAAAGGGTTTTGCATATACTTTATTTCCCTAACATGAATATGATGATTGATTAGCAGCCTTTTGTGAAGCTGTTACTTTCTTACCATAATGCTGTCAATTAGCATGTCCAGTGGCAGGACTGCAGCAGTACTACTTCCTCCCATTTTCCTACCCATCATTTTCCTTCTTCTTTAACTGATCAAACATTTTTCTAAGATCATTCTGATTCCGCCCACGGAAGCTTCCTTATATAACTACTTTCCACACATAACCCTATCAGTACTTCCCATTAACTTTGCTGCAAAAATTTTCACCCTTAACAACACTTTCCTCACCCTCTCACATTCACCATTTCCTCTATACAAATCATTCTCACCACTGTTATAATATCTGCTTAATGTTCTTCCAAACATGCAACCACTTCTATTGTCATTTCCTTCTGTCATTAGAGACTTTGAAGACGTATATATCACTATTATAAACAATAAACTATTATTTCTGTGTGTATAGTAAAAAGAACTATTTTTTTTCATAAACAATTAAAATTTGGGAAACTATGTCTAAAGGATTTGTTTATGTTTAAGTTAATTTTAACTTATAAAAAACTATTTTTTTAATTAGCTTTTAATCTGTGTTAATGTTCTTCCAACCTTAACAATCCAAACATGCAACCACTTCTACTGCTATTTCCTTCTATCATTAGAGACTTTGAAGACATATAAATATTATAAACAATAACACTATTATTTCTGTGTGTGTACTACTTAATTACAACAGAAAAACGTAAAAAAAAGATTGTTTTTTTTCATAAACGAAAAGTTAAAATTGTGAGAAACTATACATATATGCAAAGGTTTTGTTTATGCTTAAGTTAATTTTAACTTATAAAAAAACTACTTTTTTAATTATATAGAGAAATGGGTCAAGAATAATCGTTAATATAGTTAAATATCCAAACTGAAACATATGATATATCATTGAGGTTAAATGATAAATCGATGAACAAATGTTGGGTGTGTTTGTTGTTTAGTAAAAACAAGTTTTTACGTGGATTCCTAGGAAACAAGAGGGTCTTATACTTTTTGCATAATGCATTAACTTTAACGTGATTTTGTGAATTATACGTGTGGTTTAGATAGGTTTCCAAAGAGCCAAATAATTGGTAGTGGAAGGGGACTAACTTGCAAGTTCATGAAGGGAAGTTAATTAATTAACATTGACGTGAGATATATTGCAAGGGAAAGTTGAAATAAGGGCTAGGGAACCCTACTTACTTGACCTCTTCCTTTTCTTTTATCTCTTATTGTTCTTTGTTCTCGTCTCATTTGATTTTGGCATTTTGGTTTCTGCAATTAGGTGAGTTCTAAATGCTTTGGAATGGTACTTCTTTTGGTGACGCTTGCCCTATGTAATGTTATTTTGCTTCTTACAATATGTGCAAAGGCCAAGAGAATAACATATGGTTGCATACAATAATTTACAAATTACGGAATACGGATGAAGAATAGATAGCATCCAAGACATTGATATTGAAAATAGCTACGGATTAATTAACCAAATGGGTAATTGAAAATAGCTATAGGGATATTTGTCGTAGTTTCATAATAATTATTTTAATCAGAAACAACTTGCAACCTTGGTTGGGTTATGTGTAAAAAAAAATTTCTATGATTAAACAACCGAGTTAACACAACACACACTTTTTTTTTTTTTCCTTTTTTTTCAAATTAAAAAAATTTTTCGACAAATAATTAATGCATTGGAGTTTAAGAAGTCTCCTATTGAATAAAGATAGATAATTAATCACAGCTTTATCTTTGGATCTGTCTTATAGCTTTACGCATTGATTAACAAAGACTCGTGTAATTTTCTTATAACCTCTCTATTTGGTTTTACATTCCCACATTATTCCGTAACATAATGTCTATCTTTTTAAGAGAAAGTTATTTAACGTTAGTTATCCAAATATAAAAATAAAAAATAAAAACCGCTAGCTATAAAGAAATAGCATGTACTAATTAAGGGAAACATGTTAATCATTAAGATTATTTATGTCAATATAAAATATTGCCTAGAAAATTAAGTTATTTGTAGAAGCATTACAATTCTACATAAATGTTATGAGAAATATCGATAATATATGTATTGTATTTTTATATCAACAAAATTTATTATTAAGAAATATTATTTTATTATTGTAGAGTTTTTTTATGAGTAACAAAATTATATTAAATTGAAATACTTTAAGGTATTTCAACCCTTATATAAATATAAATATATATATATATATATATATATATATATATATATATATATATATATATATATATAAACCAAATTATAACAAGTGATGTCTTTCTAAAAAAAATTTTATACTCTGACAGCCGATAACATAAGTAGAAGTTAAGGTAGTAACAACAGGTAGTGCATTACATAAAATAAAACTAGATTCACTTTCAAATGTGATAACCTATCCCAACTTAGTCACGTTATGTAAAATTGTCATTCGAGCACAATTACAACTTTGCATACCATGAGGTGAACTTTGTTTTATTTATGTAAACACTCATTAGACTAAAGTAATCTTACATATCAACAATCAGAAATATAGTTAGTCATCATGTTGTCTTTACTTCATAGATTCATCGACCATACTATTATGTTTGAATTTGGTATATGTGTCAACGGGAAGAGAACCTCATGATCTGCATAAACAAAAGACGCATACCCTTTGTGCAACATCTTCTCATCAAACATGAAATATACAACATGACAACATCAACCGTATCAATTGAAGTCAATAATTTACAGTTTTAATTACCTAGCACTATCGGTAGACCAATTATGATTTAACCAAAACTACCTTGAGTTATAGATCATAGATGCACTTTATTTTATCTAACTTATCCAAACACCTACATCTCCCTCTAAATTCTTTTCTCGTTTGTACACATTGATTTTAAACAAGTCTTAGGATTCAACCATCAATCTGAATATACGAGTCTAATTTTTTTTTTATATATTCCATTAATCCAAGTCTAAGTTTTAATCTAGACTAATGTAAAGACCTCTATAGGATCAAACTTCTCATTCCTAAAGACAACCTTATTCTTGTGCTTCCAAATACTCCAAATAGTTGTTATCCATACAATTCTCCGCATGTTGTTGCATTTTCTAATCAAACCTGCTAGCTTAAAATCGTGGAAATGGCTTTGATTGTGTTATGGTGTACCAATTACACTCTTACCCATGTATCGAACATATTACATATTGTAGTTGATTCCCTACACATAAAGAATAGGTGACTTGTTTTTTCTGTAGTCAGCTGACATATTGCGCATCTCTTATCTATCACTTCTTAGTTAGATTATCAAAAGTGACAACTTTATTTTGCAATACAATCCACGTGAAAAATCATGTCGCTAGTAAAGCTTTAATATTCCATAGCTTCTCACACATAAGCATGTCTTCCCATTTACTTCTTTCTTTATCTTTCTATATGCAGACCTTACTATATATTAGAAAATTTCCTCTCCTTTTCACACCCGTTCAACATGTACCTCCTTTTGCATATTGTAGCCCTAGATCTGTTGCATAAATTTCTCTACCATGTGTTTCTCCGAATCAAACTAATTTCTTCTCTAGCTAAAATTTCAAACCCATCAATTTCATTCTAGTAACCCAATTCTACACCAATGTTATGAGAAATGTTGATAATATATAATTGTATTTTCATATCAACAAAATTTATTACTAAAAAATAGAATTTATTATTATAGAGATTTTTTTATCAACAATAAAAGATATATTAAATTGAAGTATTTTAGGAATGTTAAACTCTTATATAAAAATATAAAAAAGTATAGTATATAAAACCAAATTATAATAAATGAAACCTTTCTACAAAAAATTCTACACCTTGACCGCCCCTTCCCCTGTAGGTATATTCCTATAAAAATCCAATCTAAGTAGAAGTCAAGGTAGTAACAGGTAGTATATTACATAAAATAAAACCGGATTCACTTTCAAATGTGATAACCTACCCCAACTTAGTCTTCTTATGTAAAATTTTCATTCTAGCACAATTACAACTTTGCATACCATGAAGTAAATTTTGATTTGTTTGTGTAGACACCCATTAGACTAAGATAATCTTACTTACCAAGAATCAGAATTGTAGTAAGTCATCATGTTGTCTTAACTTTATAGATTCATCTACCATATTATTATGTTTGAGTTTGTGATGCGTCAACAGGACAGGAAGTTTGCTCATGACTTTGACCATATCCTCTCTTTCGAATCAGTGGCTATTGTGTTCGCTTTGCTTTTCCATCTGCTTGACTTAATAGCTTGACCTGCATAAACAAAACACATAACCTTCGTACAACATCTTATCATCAAACAAGAAATATACAACATGACAACACCAAAAATAACAATTGAAGTCAATAATTTATAGTTTAAATTACCTAGCATCTGTAGGTCAATTATGATTTAACCAAAACTATCCTGACTTAGAGATCACTGATGTCCTTTATTTTATGTAAGTTATCCAAACACCTACATCTCCCTTTGAATTCTTTTCTCGTTTGTACACATTAATTTTAACTAGGTCTTAGGATTTAAGCATGAATATGAATATGTGAGTCTAGCTTTTTTATATTTTTCATTAATTCAAGCCAAGTCTTAATATGGACTAATGTAAAGACCTCTATAGGATCAAACTTCTCATTCCTAAAGACTACCTTGTTCTTGTGCTTCCAAATACTCAAAATATTTGTTACCCATACAATTCTCCACACATTGTTGCATTTTTTGGTTAAACTTACTAGCTCAAAACCTTGGAAATGGGTTTTGGTTGTGTTATTGTGTACTAGTTACACTTTTGTCCATGCATTGCAGTTTCATGCACTACAAGAAAAAAGTTATTTAGATACCAATTTTTAACTACCAAATAAAATGATTGCTAATTGTGACCAAAATAATCACCAAATTAGGTTTTGGTTGCTAAATTACAAAATAAAAGTAATGATTGAATTTAGTAACCAATTAAGTCAAGATAATTTGTATCCGACATTAGTTACCAAGGTTTTAACCACTTATACCATTATATTCTAAATTAGTAATGTAAAAATTTATTTGGTAGCTAAAAATTTATATACTTGATGCCCTACCCATAAAAAATAGGTGACTAGTTGTTTCTGTAGTTACCTGACATATTGCGCATCTCTTATCTATCTACGTGGAAAATTGTGTCGTAAGCAAAACTTTAATATTTCATGACTTTTCATACATGAGCGTGTCCTCCCATTTACTTTTTTTGTATCTTTCTATATGTAGACCTTACTATATATTGGAAATTTTTTTCTTCTTTTAATCATGTATCTTCTTTTGCATATTGTAGAGTTGGATCTGCTACATAAATTTCTCTACCATGTGTTTCTCCGAATCAAATTAATTTCTTCTCCAACTAAAATTTCAAAACCATTCTCTTTACCTTTTTCACTTTGATAATTTTTTTGTTTTCAAGCTTATGTAATTTGTTTGTTATCATTATTTATACACTTTGTTTAATAACTTTATGTTGTCTTTTGTTCACTAGGTTTTTTTTTGCGTTTTCTTATTATTTTGTTACAATGATATATCTTTACTATTCAAAATTAGTTTTTAACTTTACTTATTTTTAAGTTTGGAAAATAAGATGGAATTGTTATTATACAAATCTTTTGAATAGTCGTTTAAGTGTGATCTTTTTTTTTTTTTAAAGTGGCATGACTTTATCCTAGTCTTTTTTTTGTTTAAAGTGGCATGACTTTATCCTAGTGTAGACATTTAAGCATACTAGCTTAAACATGACTACTTACTTAGACAATTGTCATTTAATTATGTATTGTATGTCACCTTAATTGTGTGGTACTTTTAAGTGACATTTAACTCACTTGACATGTTTCTCTTAAGTTTTACATTTGTCTCACTTAAGCAAGCCCCACTTCAAGCCATTGAGATTTCACTTATACACTTTTATTTTAAGGTTAAAGTTATACTTTTTTAAAATATAGTGACATATTGACTTTTTAACATTGTTGTGTTTTAACAAATAGTAAAAGTTTACGTTGCACAAATAGTGAACTTTAAAATCATGTACATTAATTTACTAGTGTCAACTTTTAAAAATTTATTGTATATAATATCGGCTAAGCTAAATTTATATAGTGTTGGTCAAGCAAACTCTACGTAACGTCGCTCAAGTCAGACTTTATATAGAGTCGACCAAGCTGACTTTATGTAGATATGTCATCAAAATTTTCAACACAATTTCACATTTGTTTTCTTGTTATCCAAACCCTAAATGTGCCTATAAAAAAAACTTTGAAATATGAGAAAGTGTCTCTCGTGTCAAGAACATGCAACAAGAACGAGAGTTTCTTCACCACCATCATCGTCATGAAAAATAAAAAAAACATAGCCAAATGCAAGAAAAGTCAATGCAACTCGATATCGAAAGCATTTTTATGACATCAATGACAATAAAATTAGTTCCAGGAACTAGAGGCAAAAATCTCAAACAAGAAAGTAAAAAATTTTAGCAAAAGTAATTGAAACATGCTGAGAGTTTTGTACATAACATTTTCTTTTGCTAATTTATTATGAGTACAAGTGCGTTTCGATTCACTTCTGTACATAGATTGAAACATCCTATTTGTGTTTCTATTAATTATACTTTTTTATTATCAATAAAAACAAAAAGATCTTCATCATCCATACTCATTTCTTTCACTCATTCTCATCTCTTTTATTTACACTCATATCCTTCATTAATATTATTCTCCTCTATTCATACCCATTTCATTTATTTATATTAATCGCACAAGAAACTTATTTCTTAAATTATGATATTAATTTCGACTAAATAAATACAAATTAAATTAATATTAAAAATATATTTTATTTAGTATTAACATTAATATTATATATTAATAAATAATTAAATCTTATAACTTTAAACCACTTAACTAGTAAATAATTAATTAATATTTAATATATAATCGACGATGATGATAATGTTCATTATCAAGAATCAAAACTAAAATATAACATTAGCTAATACAAAATAATTTTTTTTAATTTATAAAAAAACCGTTTGAGCTAGCATTAACTATTTATCATTTGTATTGATTTTTTTACCGATCTAAATTTCAATTTTCTTTTAATAACTTTTTCCTACCTTAACTTTTTCTTAGTCTCTAATCTAATCCTCCTATGTAAGTATTATGTAAGTGTCCGTTGTTCTATACACTTACTTTTTATACCTTCAAGCTGTCTTAAAACATGCATTGATCAGTTTTGCAGCAAACCTAGTTATTACTTTGAACATTATAAATTTTGTAAGTGATACAAAAACAAAACGCATTGAATGGTAAAAAGAATTTGCACCAACTCTCCCGGTGTCATGCAGAGAGCTAGCCACGTGATAATCTCAGAAATTCCAGCAGAATTTGGTTCCCATGGATGCTTTTTGGGCCTCACAAGGTCCCAACATTTGACTCCTTTTAGACTCTTCAATTCACTCTCTTTCCTTCTTAATGTGGAAGCATCATCACCACAAAATGCAACACCATCTTCACTACCCCTCCTCCATTTAATGACTGCAATTCTCTCACACACTCACAACATCTTCTCTTTCTATTGTGAGTCAAATTCAAACTTAACATTAATCTTTTAAGATATTCAAGAGGGATCCTTTTCAACACACATATCTTAAGGTTGACCTCTTTCAACATATTTTTTTTCACACAGACTAACCAAGATATTTTTTGATGTATTCAAATTACTAAATAAACTTTGGCTATATATTTAAAAAAAAAAAAAAAACAAGTTATGTACCAACTTGCTATATATGTTGATTTTCTTTTGATCTATTGAGGCTTACAGAATGGTATAAAGAACACTAATGAGTATAATAGTACAGATGAAATGAAGAACTTGGTGTAGCTAGGTTGCATGGTCAGTGAGTGCAGTGAGTGAGAGGGAATAATATATTTTGGTGCATGCATGTTTTTGTGTACATAAGTACAATTAATTCCAATATTGACATGATATCATTTTGTTTGTTGCTGGGTGGAGTTATAGATAGATATATATAGCTTGATGGATCTGCTGCTGCAATGCTGCATGAGCTTGTATTATGTCAAACTGACTATAGTACTGAAGATGTGTGCCTTTGTTTTTGTACAAAATCAAGTGCACACACACAGAACTTCTGCATGCTGCCTAGATCAGTATAATAGAAACTTAACTCTCCAAGGTAAAGCCCAAGTCAACCAAAACCAAACACAGTGCATCTTCTCATTGGAATCTGTGCATATTCAGATAATTAACCAGAGCTTTAGGTACAGAATGTTCCATTTCAAGTTTAATTTGCTTCACATTAAATTAACTTACACATATTACTAAAGTTTGGTTGAAAAATTAATGTTACTTTAATATTCAAGATGATTACATTTTTAGAAATAAGAATTTAGGATATATGCACTACACTGAATACATATGCTTATATAAATGTATTTTAGTGTATACATTGTATTACCAAAATTCATATAAATTATACTTTGGGTTTTGAACAAATAAGTTAAATTATAATAAAAAAAATATTTTTGACTATCAACGTTTGTTTTGAGAAATTGTTACCGTTCAATTTAAAGTTAAAATAAAAAAGGTTAGTAATAGGAGGCAGTTGAAAGAGATTTTTTTTTTCTTTAATTAAGAAAGTTGTGTGTTACTAAGAATGTTTGATTGAAAGTGTGAGATTCTTCAATATATACATAAATGTTGGATTATTGGGAAAAGTTCTTAGAAGTTCAACATTTGAGGCTCATCATATCATATTTGAATTCAAAAAGGAAAGGGAAAAAATTTTGCCATCCTAAAATTCGATTTGTTTACATATTTTGGTGGATATAATAAAAGGGGCCATTAAAAGTTTGGTTTGAAAGTCATTTACTCATTTTGCAAACCAGTAGGTTGATTTAATGGTGATTTTGAAAATACATCTCAGTTCTTGCAGTAACATTGTAAGATAAAGAAGAGAAAGGCTTTATGTTTTGCAGTATAGTCTATAAATAAAGTTGTTCGTATTTAAGAAGTCAAGTAAGATCTGATTTATGCACTGACAACTTTTCCTTTTTTGATTTTTGCTCCTCTTAGGTGGAATTAAATGGTGCCAAATTCAGAACTGAGCAAGGAATAAAACTAAGCACAACCATGACATTTAAAATTTTTGTTTAATTAGAACTTAACAAGAAGATACAAGGCTTAATCAAAACTTGAGAGGGTCGAATTTGAAAGTGGTGGAATCATTGGTTTGGAAATTAAAATGAAACTAAACCGTTAAGATGTGTAATAAAGTGAGTGTGTTTAGGAGAAGAATCACATGGGTTGAAACTTTTAATGTAAAAAACATGGAGCTATTTACACTGAAATAATGAAACAGATGCAGTTGCACTTGTTCTAAAGAGTCCCTTTCAAATGTTCAAAAACGAAATAAAGGGGTGCGTTTGCAAAAGCAAGAAAGCGAAAATTCAATTAAGCAATCACAAAATCCACCTAGCCATATATCAATTAATCATCACCATCATCTCCTCTGGGAGCCACTCATCAAACGGACCAAACTCAAAATCAGATTGTGGGTCCAAAAATTTATTCTCACCCTCTTCAGTTTATGAGCCTATCTCACCAACAAAATTTTTAGCTTTCACAAAAAACATTAATTTAGATGGTATGTTGGTGTAAATACTGGTTCTGATTTTTCTAGGTTTTCATCTTGTTGAGTTCAGAATTGGATGAGTTTTTGTTTTATTGGTTTGTCTACTTCTCCCATTGCTAATTAATTACTGCTCCCACCATCACCATGCTCCTTCTTCCTCTAACTTATCTGGTACAAAAAGCAGGGTAATTGCATACCTGTGGAGAAAGAAAATAAAATATCTTCAGTTTCAATGTGTCCGTACATTTGCATGTTCATTCCATTGCTTGCACCTCAATTTATTTTAGATTAATCAATTCAATAAAAGAAATGAAATTCTTGTTTCTTTCATTTCATAATTAGATTGCCCACAAAAACTTGAGCTTCAATTTTTCCTTTTAGAAGAAAAAGAAACTATATATTAATAATGTAAAAAAAAAAAAAAAAAAAAAAATATATTAAAAATTAAAAAAAAAAAAAAAAAAAAAAAACCTTTTACATTGTGTAGGTGTAAGTTTCTTAATTTTTTCTATATAGGGTAAAATTGATTTTGTGCTATTACTAATTGAATCAAAATAAAAACTTTACCTTTATAATTTAGTAGTACTAAGGGATGAAGTTGAAGTTAATTGGGTGAATTATATATGAAGGTGATCTTAGTTTGGAGATAGAGATGATGTTGGAGTAAGGTTTTGTTTATAGCTTTTAGAAAAAAAGTGAAAAGATGGAATTTGATTGGATTGTAATGGTAATTTTTCCATTGAAGTTGTAAGATATATCCCAGTACAGATCACCCACCAATTACCCACTGTCTGCAGAAGCCGCCTCATAAACTGAGTTTCTCTCACACACACACTCTCACACCACACACACCAATAGAGAGAGGGAATTAAGGAGCAAGAGTAGTAACTTTTGTTGGCATAGAGAGAAAGAGAGAGAGAGATGGAGAAAGGGGACAAAAGGGTTCAGCTTTTTGAGGGTGAAAGTGAGATCTTTTAAGCGCACATCCATTTAGCAAGAGGCAGGGTCTTAAACCACAAAGTGTGAAAGAAAGAGAGAGAGAGAAAGAAAAACACACACACACAAGAGAAGAAAAGAAAAAAGACTTAATGTGCACGCCATTGTGGTGAGATGAGATAGATAGAAAGAAAGAGAGAAGAAAATGAAGTTCCAAAGCTAACAACACAACACAACCTCTCCAAATTAGGGCTTTTATTCTTTGCAATCATATTCCACTCTTTCACTTCACTCTCCAAACTCCCACAGGTAACACAACCCCAACACTTCTTCATAAACCCTTCCTTAAAAAAACAAAACCCATGTTTTTTTTTTCCTTATTTTTCTCGAATCTCTTTTTCTTCTTGTTCCTTCCAACTTATTTTATTACAACTTTTTTGTGTTTTCAGTGCTTCAGACATGTTGGACTACGAATGGGGAAACCCGTCTTCAATAATGCTAACGGGAAACGAGGAGACCGCCGCCGGAGCTCCCGACCAAACCCACCGTCAAATCTTCGACCACTACGCCTCACACTCCCTCATCCCCGACCACTTTCTTCACGCGCCAACACACTCCGCCGTCACCACCGCCGCGCCCGCCACCGTCGACTTCACCAACCACCACCACCACTTCAACCCGCAACCCCACCACCAACACCACGTCAACCACCACCACCACCCCTTCTTCGACCCACGCGCCTTCCACGGCGCGTCCTCCACCTCCTACCCCCCTCCCCCTTCCATGCTCTCCCTTGACCCGCTGCCCCACGTCAACGCCGCCAACTGCGGCCCTGGGCCCGGCCCCGGCGGCCTCCTCCTTGTTCCCAAGTCCGAGGACGTGGGCCGGCCCATGGACTTTGTCGGCTCACGAATTGGCCTAAATCTCGGAGGCCGAACGTATTTCTCCTCCTCCGAGGATGATTTCGTCAGCCGTCTCTACCGTCGCTCTCGGCCGCCGGAATCCGGTTCGGCCGCTTCCTCCAACTCCCCGCGCTGCCAGGCCGAGGGATGCAATGCTGATCTGTCTCAGGCCAAGCACTACCACCGCCGCCACAAGGTCTGCGAGTTCCACTCCAAAGCCGCCACCGTTATCGCCGCCGGGTTGACTCAGCGATTCTGCCAGCAATGCAGCAGGTTGTGGTGGCCATCGTCGGAAAATTAACATCAATCATTGAGTTCACCTCTTCCAGGGGCATTTCCGTCTTTTCGTCCCTTCTCGCGTAGCAATTTTATTTCACTTCCAAACACAACACACTGAACCACCAACGGGTTAAACTTAGTTCAAATTAAATGTTCATTTAATTGGGAACTTCTTGAAATGACCAAAACATCCTTCGTTTTCGTTTATATTTTTTGCCAATGCCAACACTTTGAAAAATTAAATCATGATTAAATTTTTTGAAATTCTTTATTTTTTACCTTTGTTTCTTAGAAATGGATAAAATGTTGATGTTTTTTCCATGGATCGGAGGTGTGGGGGTAGAAAAGACGAAAGTGCCCTTGGGAGAGTGGTGATAATGATTGAGTTTGCCGTACGTGGGGAAATCCCGAGGGCATTTGCGTCCCTAACATGTTTCTTGTTTGCTCTTACTCTACTTTCAGTTTTGCAACCTACGTACTGCATCGTTTTGCTCCTTTTAGTTAGTACCATTAAAAACCGCTGCATAGTGCATTGCATCAACAAAATAAAAACTATATACTACAATATTATTATTATTATTATTATTATTTCTTGAAGGTACGTGTTTGCCTAATTAATTAACTATTGTTTGATTTTGACGTACAGGTTCCATCTTCTCTCTGAGTTTGATAACGGAAAACGTAGCTGCAGGAAGAGATTGGCAGATCACAATCGCCGCAGAAGAAAAACTCAGCAACCTTCTCAAGAAATTCAGAAATCTCAACCCTCTTTGGATAATGTTGCAAGTACAACTTCTTCTTCTTCTTACTTTCACTGTCTTCAATTAAATAACCACCCACTAATCAAGATCCAAAGTATCTTCTCATCAAACAACGAAAAATCAATCCTTTTTTAAATCTACACAAACCATGTTTCCAATCTCTCACCTTTGGACTTCCTTTCTCATAAACATGCATGATTCCCATGAGGGTTTATTTTCTTTCTGCTTTTGCAACAACTGTGTTTTTTTTTTTTTTTTTTTGAAGGGTCTCCACCTGACTCCGGAGCTCAGTCATCGTCGGTGACGGTGGCGGTGTCGCCGCCGGACTATTTCCGGCAGAGGCCGTATCAGAACACGAACCCTTCTACAAATGCAAGCTCAATGTTTTTCTCTAGCGGGTAGTGCATGTCGGAGCAGTTTAATTTGCATGGCTAATCAACATTTGCAAGGAATTAACGAAGCGGCGTCAACAACAATAATGATGATGATAATAATCATAATATATAATATAATATATAGTGAACTAGTACTACTACTTCTTCTTCCACTTGTAACTCCCAATCTTATTAGTTTCAAAGTTTGTATTAATCTGAAGTTATTAATTTGTACGAATTGTGATTTAAAGCATCTATGTTAATTAATCAGCCTCTTAATATGAATAGTTTGGTGTTTTTGTGGTGGTGGTGGTGATGGTAGCTAGGTTTATAGTAAGTAGCAAATGGAATTGTGAGGGCATGGCCCCTCCCTTTTTATGATGTGTTCAGCTTTATTTTCACTGCTGTAAAATTTAGTTATGGTAAACCGTAGAAGGGAAAATTGGACCCCTCTATTTGGATTTTCCCGGAAATAGGACCTGTTTGGTTTCTGAGGAAAATGTGGCAGCTGAGCACGGGTGTTCAGGTCTATACACATATTCATTTTGGAGCATTGAATTATTTTCCTTTTGTCTGGCCCTGGAATTTTTCCAGAAAAATGAAGGGATGATGTGAATTAATATAATATTACGAATGTGAAGGTGTATAAAAACTATATAGTAATAATGTTATTGTATGGGAAAATAAAAGTGGTAAGAAAATGGGGTTGGGATGTGAATTTGTAGCTAGGAACATTTATTGGAATCCCTAGCCGTCAAGCTGTCTCCTCTATGGAAGCTATATAGCTGTACTAAACCCAGTTAATTGTTTCCAATATCAACCTGCAGATGCCCTTTTCTCTCTCTCCCTCACTCTCTCTCTCTCTCAAACAATGTCATCATACATGTGTGGCTATTCCTTGTTAAGTACCTAACGGTTGGGTCTACCTAAAAACCAAACCAAAGTAGAGGGAGGATATCCTAATCTTTGAGGTGATCTTAGCATTTCATTGCATGGGTCCATAATGCTAAGTTCAAATGCTTAAGTAATTTCCTCTCTCTTCAAATAAATACATAATACATCATGAGCAAGTTCTAGCCACTATGTAAGTAATCTTAAAAACAGTGAAAATTCTTCTTACTAAATGTCATGTAATATATATTAACATAGAGATTAAGTTGATAGTTATTTAATAATTTGATATAATTTCCATAGCAAAAATGTAATATAGGTCGAATAGGGCAAGGTTTTGGATAGTAGATTAATAAAAAAAATTACTTTCTATATCGATTCTAGATGACATACTACATTAGTTCCAGAACTGATGACGTAATTAATATAAAAAATCTTAATTTTAAAATCAATGTAATGTAATATATTAATAAATTATGTTAGGTGATAAATCATCAACGTTAAATAAGTATCGAAGTATTTAGCATCTAAAATGAGTGTTGAATAGATATCAGGAAACTCTATCAATTAGATTAACTGATATAATATTTGATAATAAAAGATATTTTTTTCATTAGTGATTAATACTGAAGAAAAATCATTGAACATGAGGAGTTATTCTAATTTAACAAAATGTTATATAGATTGTCTTTAACAAATAACACATCTGATTTGAAGAAAAAATAAAGACAAAAAAAGAAAAGAAATTATATTGATACCTACTCTACTCTATGTGTGTTTTTTTAAAAAAAAATCATTATATAGTATATAATGATCGTGCATATGCATGATTTGGATAAATCTTGAACATGCCATAGAATTGAGATTTGTAATTTTACTATTCCAAAAGGATATTAAACATGGATTCTTATACCGATGTGAAGAAATTAATGAAGTATAGTAAGCATTAGCATGAAAAAATTTGTGGAAACTATGATGATGGTGTGTTTGGTGGGAACATGGTGACTGGTTAGGCTGAGGGGCAGATGAAGGTGTGGTGTGTGTTTGGGGTCTCCCACACCCACCCATGTGGTGCATGTTTTTATGGATAGAGGAAGCAAATAATAAGAATGGGAAGAGACACGTAGCCATAGCCATATCAAGTTCTCACTTCCATCAAATTATCATTAGTGCCCTTCAACCATTTCCAACCTTTTTTTCACACATCATTTCTTTGAGTTTTAGTACTCTCATCAAATTAGGTAATGTGTGTGAGCACCTCGACAACTTTTGTCTCAATTATTGCCAACAAATTATCCCCTTTTCTTCACTCTTCACTTAGGGTAAAAAAAGTAATAATACTAATATCTACCCACCAAATTAATCACTGCCTTATTTATGCTATCTCGTCACCAATCTTAGCTTCATTAGCCTCATCATTCACTTAATTTCAGTTCCATGTTGCCTGGCCAAAACTTTTGTAGAGCCTAGACTTTTGTTTTCTTCTTCACACACATGTGTACTTTGTCAAAATTTTCCATTCATTCTTTTTTTTTCAAAAAAAAATAAAAATTATCCTTTTATGTTTGAGGTATTGCTACCATTTCCTTATATTTTTTAATGTATGGAAACAAATTTTTTCAATCGAAGTTATAAAGGTGATTTAGATAATATTTTAATGTTATTATTTTAATTTTAAAACTGTTGTCATTATTATTTGTATGCTTAATATATGTGTCAAGATTCTTTTATAATTGTTGAAAAAAAGTAATCATTATTGTTGAGAAAATAATTGAAACTGCTAAGAGTAGTTTCTATCCAAACATGTATCTGATTATCCATAATTGAGTGTTTGTGGCCGTGGATTCGTACCTAAAATAGAAAACCCACTAGACATGGTTTCATTGATCTTATGCTTTAATTTGCCAGAAAAAAAAAATAAAGTTTAGGGTTATATATAGATATTTTACAGATTTTAGAAATGGATCGAAGGATGATCGAAATATTTCAACAAATTTGGAACATATCTGATCAAACATAAAAATCGTCGTTTAATTGCTTTTACAGTCATATATGACCTTCTTTCTTTACTTAGTTTCAAAGGGTTTTGTTTTTTTTTTTATTATTTTTTTTTTTTACTTTTTACTTATGAAATGAAATATTTTGTTGACACATCAAATCTAATTCATTAGGTGGTTTTAATATTTTGAAGTTTGTACTTCAATCCCAAAGTCTTATTCGCTTTTTTCTTTACATGATATTGATCTATATTGTCTTTAACTGAAAATAGAGTTTGTGATGTGATATATTTAGAAATGTCATCATAACTTGAAATATAAATCGTGTTTTTAAGTAATGAGGACACACACAATTCCTAATGTATGAACCAAGTAAAAAAGGAATAAAAATTCTCTCTAACTAGGAGACCTTGGAATCATCATAATTTTTTGGGAATCAAAATATTATTACTATTAGGTAAAAACAAAATAACAACACGAGAGCTAATTAGCTTGTGATAACTTCATTAAGTTTCAACCTTTCTTTCAATTGTGTTATATATGACAATTTTCTTATTGGTATTTAAAATTTTAGTAGAAATGTAAGGAGTATTTTAACCCATGTTTTTAAATATTATCCTTTTTCCATGGATTTCAAGTTTTTGATATTTTTTTCTTAACAGGCCATGTGTTCTTGAGTTGTAGTATTTTTTTCATTAAAAAACAACATGTGTGATATATAAATGATTGTGTGAATATTCCAACCCTTAATTGTTTTATACACATTCTTGGAGAGACTTGAACCATAACTATTTTTAATTAATATAGCCTCTTTCCAACTAATCTGCTATGCTTATTAGTATAATGCAATCTAACATTAATTATGATCCTCCCAAAAAGGTAAACAGTATAAAAATAACTAGCACACATCAAAACAATTAAACCATTACATATGTACCTAACCCCAACACGTTCCACCACGTGGTTCATTCCTAGTTTTTTTTTTTTTTTTCCTTAGGCTAAAACAATATTTTAGATAAAATAATTCCTTTCAAGTTAGACTTTCTTTCAAAGACTTCATTTTTTTTTATCAAACTGAAACAATCTTATATCAATATTTCTCTACTATTACATTTTTCTGGTAAATCAAGTAAAAACACTAATATTATTTATTGCCTTAATGAATTATTGTTTAGAAAGAAAAGTGAAAAAAAGAAGGAAAAGAAACGAGTCTCCCCATGCACACGTTGCAGAAACGCAGAACATACGTCTTGGTTGCATGCATGATAAGATAAATGCATATTTTATTTTTGTTCCGAAATGGGTGTTAACTATTGAGAAGCACTATTACTTGAACAAGACATGAATTCTTTGATATTTGCTTCGTAGCAAACGATGTAATGGTTTGGTAAGAGGGAAGAAGTGTTTGAGCCTTTTTATGATATGCCATGTTGTTGTTTCCTTTTATGAAGTGGGTGTGGCTTTCTTTGTGTTGGGGTTGCCATGAACCTTCCAAGAAAACCATGGTGGGGCCGCATGCACTTTCATTGGCTCTCTTAATTAATTTGCTTTATTTCCTCCATCAACCTCTTTGCTACTTCACTTTACAAGAATGAAAGCACCATTTTTTGTAGTCACTATAACTAAGAAATGGAAGTTGATGATACCAACAACAACAAAAAATGTGAGATATCGCCATCAACAATTGGTGTCGTGACAAAAGTCTAAAGCACTATTCAAACTCGACAACAAAATTTTCATTGGTCATTGGAGATGCGTTTTGTCTACGAAGCTTCGTACGAAGTTAGCCTAATCTTGTATTAATCTAAACGGCCAAAATTTTCAAACGTTATAATGAAATCTCATGTATTGATTCAATTTATCCCATCAATTTTCCTTTCTCGGAAAATTTAAGAACACAATTCACAACAACAAAACATCTCATAGTCTCTATAATATGCATCTCGAATTCTAAAAATTTCACGTAAAAAAACCCCCTATGTAGGTCAAATATTACCAGCTTGATCTCACCCTAATTTGTTCTTTACATATTTTTCATTTGGTTGTTACTCGTGTGGTATATTTTACTTTATTTTCTTTAGTTATTGTATTAACGATTTACTTTTAGTTTATCCTTTAATTATGCATAAGAGACAGATTAGTTTTGTCACATATCTCTAACTTTGTGTGTTTTTCTTTCCCTATAAAGATATTTCCTAATATAAATTATGTAAGATGCACGTTATATTAATTACTGACCATGCCCAAAGTTTGAGTCATGTTAGATAATAAATACCTTTCACTGTTAGTAAATTAGAAAAATTCACTGTTCACAAAAAGGTTCTAACATATATCAAACTGTTAACAGAGACAAAAAAAATTAAGTCAATTCATTCACCAAACGTGTGAATATGAGATTATGAATGTATTATGTTATTATCTAATATTTCGCTTCAACAAAAAAGGAAGAAAATATAGTTCTTTGCTTAGCTAACATTTTTTTTTTATTTTTAAATCAACAATTTTGTTTTTGGTAAGTGATATAGTTTCTTTTTCATTAATCCTTTCTTAAAAGAATAAATAAAGTATGCACGCATGTATCCACAATAATTTTTCATTACCATCATAAACCATGTTAGATTGTTGTCTTGTATAATAATTATTTTAAAAGATATAATAATCATAATAATTATTATTATTTTATTTATTGAGTGTGTAACAATATATAAAAGATAAACTCAAATTTCCTATTGTTCAAGCCATCCTTAATTAGATTGCGAGAAACAAAAGGTTTGAATTCCACTAAGAGAGGTTTGATATTAAATGTGTGAAAGTACTTCAAATAGTCTCTGTTTTCTTCTCTATATTTGTTTCTTTCTCCACTCTCCCCTTTTCTCAATATTCTAGCATTTTTTTGGGTATGTTTCATAATAAAAATTCAATATCTTAATTTTTTTTCATATTATAAAATTAAATTATCATCCGAACTAAAAATTTGAATTGATTTATCCAAATAAACTATCTAAACAATGGAAAGAAATTAAATTAAAAAATTCCAATTTCAAACATTTCAAATTCTCTAATTCCAAAAAAATAAAAATTATCTGCACACAACCTAAGTGGGAATTCTATAGAAATATGCCAATATAAAATGATATTGCACATTAGTCTATTTCCATTAACTATACAGAAATTTGTCACATTTACGTCAATCCAAATTTTGGAGTTGCCATGATTGTTTTTCAGCGACTCATGATCAATTTATACATAGACAAGGAAAATATAAAGAAGAAAAAAATAGATGTAATGTATAATGTTATAAAAAGAAAAAATATAAGAAGAAAAGAAAGTGAGAGAAAATAAAAATACATATGTATTTACAGTTATCCTTTATGAACATGTAAAAAAATAACTTTATATATATATATATATATATATATATATATATATATATATATTTATGTTTATTATATATAAAATATTTATTTTTTATTTTTGTATATTTTT
>Ga0209489_105728_pt1 | contig 21089 bp, 7 predicted proteins | sample SiratrowhiteBW_FD_187527 | JGI IMG/M metagenome (GOLD analysis project Ga0209489, IMG submission 187527) | Root nodule microbial communities of legume samples collected from California, USA - Siratro white BW (SPAdes) (version 2) | ecosystem: Host-associated > Plants > Roots > Nodule | place: USA...
GCAAAACTGAACCAGAAAAAAAAAAAAAAATTATTATTATTTGTTGTAAAAGAAGAAGAAGAAAGAATATAGCATAATAATAAAAAAGTATTAAAAATAAAAAAGAATCCGTCACAATAATGATACTCTTCTCCTGTATGAGCTGTGCTTTGGCAAGAAAGAACTTCTCGTTTTCTACTTTCGAATAAACGAAAAAGACTTCACCGCTACGGTGTTTGTGTGCGCGCTTTGCTTTGCGTTTCTGATATTCTATTCTCACCTTCTATAGCTATTCCTTTCTTCGTCTTCTTCATTTCACTCTCTCCGTCGTCGTTTTTGTCTCTCAGCATCACCACAACCGAAACCAGGTTTCGTGCGTTTGCCATCTCACTATCGCTCGCTTATACATGTTTATGTGCTTATTCCTGTTTAGTTTTCATTTTCGTCTGATTTCTTTTGCTCTGAGATACGATTCAACGTCAAGGAACTGTCTCTGATGTTGAATCTGAAGCTCTTCTCATGTATCATGTTCGAGATTCGTCGTTTTGCTTTGTTTCCTGCCTTGAAAAATTAAAGAGGAAGTTTGAGTTGTGCGCATTTGTTTTTTGTGGAAACTCTTTTGCGTGTTTTTGGCTTGGTGTAATTAACGGTTTTGTAGAGAGCAGAGTAGTTATGAACAGAGTAAGGGAATACATTGACTTTGTTCGAGAGTGTGGAATAGTGATGTAGGGTTACTGCGAGTGCTCCTTTTCTATAGGGAGGGTTGTGTGAGAATGTGTTTTATTCAATAGACAGTGGACTGTGTAGTTAGGGTTCGTTACTTGTTGAAAATGTGGGATTCCTGAAAATTAAGAAGTTGTAGGAACACTCCTGGGTCGGGTTTGGCATCGATTTCTGATTTCGTTCTTGCAACATTTCCCTGGATAATACCAATTGACTGCTAGTCCACTACTACTGCCATTCTCTTCAACTGTGCCTCTACGTTTGTATTTAGTCATAAGTCATGAATTAATAGATTGAGCAGTTGTTGTGCCCCCAGTGATTCCAAAAAAAAAAAAAAATTGATAGATATGGGACTCTACATGTATTTCTTATTGAAGTTAATATTGATTGGCTTTTGCGGTTAGAGCTTAAAGTTATGTTTGTGTTTGATTTTTCTTACTGAGCTTGGGTGAGTGAAACAAAAAAGTGTTGATGGATTTTTCTGTGGTAACGGTACTTTTAAAATAAAAGGTTGCACATATTAAGCATTTATTGCATTTTAAATTATGTTTTATGATTCCAGAAGTAGTTTATCGGATATTTGGTTCATATTACATAAAGCATATGAATAAGACTCGTCATCTGTACTTTTTTTTTTATAAAAGCTAAAATGGCTAAATAATGGTAAATAATTGATATCCTTTGCTGTGAGAAGATCATGTAGGTATCCTAATGTTGAAACAGATGATTATTATTCCAACTGGTGAATGATACTTAGTGATGAGTAAATATCACAGTACTCAAACGGCTGTGGATGATATGGTTATGGTGAACTATAAAGATCTCTATTGGATTGAACTAAAAAAACTTCAATCACTGGAAAAGTTTATTTAGCTAAACTTCCCTGCTCAAAATTTATGTCTACAGTTAGTTACCTTCATATATGTCATGCTCTTTTTATCTTCCAAGCTTGAAGCTGATTTGTTCAAGTTTTTTTGCTTGGAAGGTCTACAAATTGAATCATATCTAATAAGTTATGCTTCATATATATAAAGGAGTATATTTCATCTTTTTTACTTTTACAGGTGTCTACTTTCTGGCTACGCATGTGCTGTTCACATTGTCTTCCAATAGGGTGAAATTTGATTGAAGACCAATGCAGAGGGATACTAGCACCACTGCCCCATCAACCACAAGTGGTCGGATTAGGCACCGAAAACGCTCAAATGAGGTTAGTTAGTTAAAGTTTGATTTATCACTTACTCATCTTTTCCTTTTCTCTGTTAAAAAACATTTTGTATTAGTAGATTTCATGTAGAAATTGATTTAACTTACTCTGTGTCATCTTGAAATTTGAAGAGAGAATGAAAAAGTGTCAAAAGTATCTAATTATGGACAACAAATAATTGGAAGCATGGTTAAATTCTAATTTATTTTCTTTTTTAAATTTTCTGTTTTTTTATTATTACTATTTTGTTCTTTCTTAATGTTGCTGTCTCAATAGATGAATTTGATGTAATAAGTTTCAATGACACGACATGAGAACTAAATCCTCGCAGTATCATTCTAGAAGATTTTCTGTATACTATTTGAAGTTAATTTTATGATGCCTTTATCTAAGGTTATTCCGGAAGTTAGCAAAGCAAATGGGACCCAGTTACTTGTTAACGACAAAAGCAAATATAAGTCCATGCTAATTCGAGCATATTCATCAGTATGGATGATTGGCGGCTTTGTGTTGATCATATATATGGGTCATCTCTACATCACTGCAATGGTGGTGGTTATTCAAATCTTCATGGCAAGGGAGCTTTTCAATCTACTCAGGAGAGCTCATGAAGATAGGCAGCTGCCTGGATTTAGGCTATTAAACTGGTATGTTCGTAAAAATTGTTACTCACATAGCAGTACAATCATTCTTTTTATGATGACTTAGTAGCTAAATGGACAGGACATTTTAAAAAAATTCATTTAGTGACGTTTTTCATTCACTTATATTCTTTCAGGCATTTTTTCTTCACTGCAATGTTATTTGTTTATGGACGTATTCTGAGTCAACGCCTGGTTAACACTGTAACTTCAGACATGGTTTTATATCGGCTAGTGAGCAGTCTTATTAAGTATCATACGGTTATCTGCTACGCCCTGTACATTGCAGGTAACTTACTTTACCTTATAATGTTCATTAGGCAGTGCTTCTGCAATGTCTCTATTAGATTCCTGGCAAACATTAAGAGAGTTATTTACATTTATGATCTTACTGGCCATTCTTCAAAATTCTAGGGGGAGCGAATACTTTGCTTATGCACTTTTTATTGATTGAATGCAGGATTTATGTGGTTCATTCTCACATTGAAGAAGAAGATGTATAAGTACCAATTTGGCCAGTATGCTTGGACACATATGATTCTAATTGTTGTATTTGGCCAGTCCTCCTTCACTGTGGCTAGCATTTTTGAAGGGATTTTCTGGTAATATAACCTTATAAAAGGAAATGATGATTAATTAATCGCTATGCTAAAAATTTTCACCACTTTTTGAGGATTCTCGTTTGCATGAAATCATATTATTCTTCATGATGCTATTCCTCATTTTTGTGGTCACTTTTTTGCCTATTTTTTTTTTTAAATGTTATTTTTCTGGTAGTTGATGCCAAAACAATCACCTTAAGGAATTGTTTAACGAATTTCATAATTTGTGGGTTTGTTGGCTGAATTGCACAGGTTATCTGGTCTTGCCCAAATGGTCGAATCAAGACCTTAGGATAGAAAAGATGGGTAAAATATTAGGGTGGTGACCAAATAATTATATTCTCATCAAAGGGGCCTATAAGAGAGACAATAAAGCTGTAAAACAAGATCGATTGCCAACTTTTCAAAATGCAGGGGGCTGATTTTTAAAGTATATTCCCATTTGTTTTTGCTTGGGTTGATTACGAAGGGTATTATTTTAACTCTTTTCCCCAATAAAAAACTGTACTGTTTATGATGATATCTTAAACTGGTATGCGTTAAACTGATTTTATGCGTATATCTATGTGCTTCCATAGAATCACTTTGTTCACACATTTTTTTTAATGTTTGATCACTGCTATTATAGGAATAAGACATATTCTGCCCTCATTGTATTGATGTTGATGCCTTGCTTGTTTTCTTTATCATTTGGACTACTGTACAGGTTTCTTCTCCCAGCAACACTTATTGTCATTAATGATATTGCTGCTTATATCTTTGGTTTCTTCTTTGGAAAAACCCCTTTGATTAAGTTATCTCCAAAGAAAACCTGGGAGGGTTTTATTGGGGCATCCGTTACCACCATCATCTCTGCATTTATGGTGAGCACAATTTCAGTTTGTTAATGACCGTATATGTTGGGATATTTTTTGGGAGGGGGGTTGTCACTTGTCACTGAACCTGAGTCATTTATCGATGCTTTATATTCCTCTAATTATAGCATTATTAATTGGTTGCAACAGCCTAAATAAACTGTCCAAATGCTTGGTCAGAATCATCATTTGTGGCAATTACGTTCTTGCTTGAGGGTTTATACATCAATAAAGTTGTTATGAGCTGGATGCTAATATTATCTTTGAAAACTGATTTTGTAGCTTGCTGACATCATGGGTCATTCTCAGTGGCTAACGTGTCCAAGGAAGGTAGCTGTGTAATACATACCATGACTAACTTATATATTGTGAAGCATTATTATTCAACAACAAACTGACCAACGCTCACATCTCGTTGGTAATAATATGCAGGATTTGTCAACTGGTTGGCTTCACTGTGATCCTGGTCCTCTGTTTAAGCCAGAATCCTACTCCTTACCAGGATGGATCCCTCATTGGGTAAGCCCTTGAAATTCTGCTTAATTTTGTATCTTACGACCTGCATCACTATCTACATGACAATGTAAGTGTGCATGGCCATATTGGTAAAAATATTCACCAAAAACACAATTTGGATGCCTCAAATAACAAAATAAATCCTCAAACTTTACTTAGAGAATAAAAAACTTGAAAAATATAGAATGTGAGAATTACTGATAAGGTTGAAGACAATTAACTCAATGTCGGGCAATGACTCACTCAAATTGGCCCAGTCATTAGGACATTAACTAGGCAAATTTTTAGCATGAATATAAAGAAATCCAGATTTGGATATTTCATTTTAACCTTCATTGTTCTTGGATAAAAGGGATATTTGGAAGAGCTTATGTGGTCTTATCTTATGAAATAAATACTTGTTGTAAACCTATAAAAAGAGCTTATGACCTGCAGTAAGTTATTTTCAGTTTATTTCAGAAAGTTTTACAGAATAGATTATGGAACAGCCTAAGCGAGCTTGAGTGCCCTGTCCCTCTTTGATTTCCATATAATCCCTTAAGGCCTGTTTGGGTATGCTTCTTTTAAGTACTTCTAGAAGAAGAAAATAAGAAAAATATGAAATAAAGTTTTTCATAAGTAAAAACTAGCTTAGAATAAATTAAAATTCTAATTTTCTGGAGAAGTTAAATGAGAGAGCTTTTATATATTAGTTTATGCATGAGCTAGTTTTCATTTATGGAGAACCTTATTTGATTTTTCTTATTTTTTTCTCTTAAAAGTACTTTAGGAATATTTCAACCTAACAGGCCCTTGAGCTTTTTATGTAATGAACACTTATTCAACAAGCGTGTGGTTTAGTTGTTTATCCAAACACGTCAATAGTTGCCACTACAAAACATATCTGTTCTTAATAGGATTAGAAAATAAAATTTTCTATCAACCACTCTGTTAGATTTTCTATTTCGATATTACATTTCAGTGTATAAAATGTGACTATTCTGTAATCATGAGTTGCTAATCCAGATTCTTGGAATATCTAAAAATCATAACTTGCGACTTGTTGTTCTATACAGTTTCCTTGGAAGGAGGTATCAATCCTACCAGTTCAATGGCATGCTTTATGTTTTGGCTTGTTTGCTTCTATTATTGCACCTTTTGGAGGTTTCTTTGCTAGTGGCTTTAAAAGGGCTTTTAAAATAAAGGTATGCAATTGTTTTTCTGGCATGGAAGTCAGCAAATATCAGCCATTTTGATCTAGCATAAACAAACTGGCCCTGTGTTCCTAATTTTGCAGGATTTTGGTGATAGTATTCCAGGACACGGTGGAATTACTGACAGAATGGATTGCCAGGTAGACTATTTTGATGTTTCAATCTCGAAAATGATTTTAAATAAATAATTTTTAACTACTTGGGATTTTATGTTTTTTGTCTCTGTGGGCAACTTTTAATCATCATATTACATAAACTAATGTTTTTTGCCCAAATAGGGGTGTGATATATATATATATATATATATTTGTCATGTCTCCGTTTTAAATTACTAAAGCACTTTTTGTTTATTTAATACTCTACTTTAAAATTTGATACAATGATAATTTTCTATTTAGTGTTGAAGAGAAGATGTGTGTTCTTCTGACATTGAATTATTGACAATATAAAGTTTCTTTGCTTTAATTTTTATTTTTTATTAAAATTTATTTAATAAATATTTGAGCTATTAAAAAAATCTTTGATGAACTTTAACTAAGAAATAACATCAACCAAGATTTACTAAATAAAGTTATCAATATTGATATTTTTGAATTATTAACAATTATTTAATATTTAAATAACTTTTTGCATTTGGTGGTAAATAATTTATCCAAAATGAGAAAATTAAAATTTTATAAATTTGAATTGTCTCATCCAATATCCAATATTAACAATTTGAATTATCTCATCCAATATTAACAATTTGAATTAAATTAATAAATTTGCATTGTCTTTTACAATTTGAAATGAAATCAATTCAAATTCAATGTATTTGAATGTCTTAAAAATTATGAAATTTCTCTCAGACAAGATAAGTGTGAAGTTAATGAACTCAAGAAGGGATTTTGAGTGACAAATCAAGACGTGTAATTGGTAGAAGTTTTGGTGGTCCAGTCTTAGTGAGTATGAATGTCAACTGCATACTGCTTAGGTCCTGGCCTGATTTAATATATTTGTGAAAGTGGTAATGGGTATTTTATGCGAAAGTATGTTTATTCATATATATTTTTGGTGCCAATCGAATAATTATAACCGGCCAAAATTTGCCCCTCCCTAACAACTTACTAACTTTTCACTCACTTTTCCATTCTGCTGCGTGTATACTATTCGTATCTTTAGTCCTGTTCATTCCTTTGGCTGAGGGGCTAGCATTGGAAGTTAAAAGCTTCCTAGTACCAAGCTATTATGCATGTGACGAGCTAAATTTGACCAATTTGTCTTGCTGTAGATGGTTATGGCCGTGTTTGCATATATATATCATCAGTCCTTCGTTGTGCAACAAAGTCTCTCGGTTGAAATGATTTTGGACCAGGTATTATGTTTATTTTACAATGTATATTTTGTATTTCTATCAATTAACATATTATGTTTAATTTATGGAACTACCGCTGGTCGTTTCAGATATTGATCAACCTATCGTTCGATGAACAAGAAGCTCTATATTGGAGGCTTGGAGAAATTTTACAACAGGGGATTCCAAGGAAATCTTAGATTCATGGCGAGGTGTATTTGTTCTCACCTTCTATTGTATTCCTTTGCATACATCTGTACAAGCGTTTCCTATCTTTTTGAGTGAAACGAATCAAAGGTCCGGAAGCTGTCGAGATGTGCATAGTGTATGTTTACCGTTAGTTCCATTCTGTTTTTCTGGCTCTAGTTGAATAGTTAATTGATGGCTTTGCATGAACAGCTACCGTTCACTCATGATCTCAAATATGAATAATTCACATGGCCAATGGCTGAAAATGAACGCCTGTGCTGTATTTAATTCCTGGAGGTGAGGGGTGTTAATATTTTTCAATTACCTTAAATGTAGTTTGAATCACGTTTGATAATAATATTTAATGCGATCGACAATTTATTTTGTTCTACTATCAAATGTTGCACCAACTATATGATAGGATATAAATTGTTTTCCATTTCTATGGTACTCTTTTGTTTTTATTTTGTTGACAATTAGTACGGTTTTGGCATGCCTCGGATTCCTTAACAGAGTGCAAATTTGGTTAATTCTCTGGTATGTCGATTTGTGACTCAACTATCAGTACTGTTACAGTTGGAACAAAAGCCTCCATTAGTTATGAATAGGTAATTGTTCTGGTTTCATGTTTTAAGTCACTTTAAGCTAGGACAAATCGATTATTCAAGTACCGAGCACCAAAAAGAACACCGAAAGGTCTGGACTCCAATATTTGCGGAATCACTTGCTACTATTTCGGTCTCAATTCTTTTCTCCCGAGAGTAGTGCATGATGGTTGTCGCCTGATAGGTTACTAATACAATCATCTAAGGGGTAATTATGGTGCTTATGCCGCCCAAGTGTGGGAATAAGAAGTATTACATATATAGTAACTTAAGACCAAAATTGTTTGAATCCAATCTTATCACTATCAAATAGGTGACCCATATCATTTATAGAGATTAAATCCATAAGATAACTACACACGAGTTTGGCTACACCCAGGTACGAGACAATACACAAGTCCCAGCACCGTGTTTGAATAGTTTAATTTTTACATGTATTTTAAATGTTAAAAACCTTAAATTTATGTTTTAATTTAGTTTCTAAAATCACAATTATGATATTATATTTTTAAAATTATTTAATTATTATAATAATTTTATTGATACCAATTTAGTCCTGATTAAATTACACTTCAACTATTGAACCATGAATAAAATAGCTTCTCCGGTTGAAAAACCAGGCTAGTTTTAAAAAATTGGTTTAGTTGCATCAAACTATTCAAACCTTTTATCAGTAAACTGATTCTAACGAATTTTAAAGCAGCATCAAAGCATCAGATGAGTTTGACGTTTAATGCTCCACAAAAATAGCATAGTACATCACCTAGAAAGGGTTAAACAAAATTTTACTATAATATGTAGGGTGATTCAACTGAATCCAATAACAACCAATATTGCAAAATTTCTGGTTTGTCATTAATGTAGTTTTGTCGGGCTGAATCAAGCATGGTACAAATATGGTACATTGTCCTAGGTTTAGAACAGAATATCGAAAAACAAATAAATCATGATGTAAACCACTCTAAGCAAACAAAAAAAGGGCCAAGAACATGGATAGCTAACTTCTCTTTATCCAAATGTATGATCACTGAAACTTTTTGATCTTGTATTATTTTCTCTTACAGTCGTTTTGGCTTCTCAATCTTCACATAGGGCAAGACACCCATTAAACGGACAACTTTTGGAGACCAGGCAAGTTGTTGAGCACGACAAAACATCAAGAATGTGTTTGCAAAGTAGTAATTGAAACCCATGAAGAGATGCCACAAAGCATGACCTTGTGGATTAATTGGCCAACGAGAAATCTCCTTGCAGAAAAGGTGATCGCATAACCAACACAAACCTCCCAATAGAAGAGTAACTACATATAGTTTTCCCAGACTCTTTGCAGACACACAATCAGTATAAATGTAATACTTGTACATTCTTGGACTGCAGAGGAGACACAAAATGACATAATGGACTTTGAAGCCAATTCCAAAACGGACCACTGAATGGACAATGGCAAAAATAACACCATACAAAAATATGAAGATGGGCATTGTACGAGGGTAGTGCCAATCCGGGGAATACAAGATGTACATGTATAGCAGAATCTCCCACATCATAGGAGTTTCATCGCTCTGTTGTTGCCTAAATCAAAGTGCAACAACTCCACAATGAATAAATACTCACCCAAAACAAAACAAACACATATCACCACTAAATTTACAATACATCATACTGGCCTTCTATATTAACCATGCTAGTTACAAGTCGCAAACCAAACAATACAACCTCACTTAGAACCTGTTTTAAACTTTTAAACCTTTTTTCACCTAATTACCACTCAACAGTCCCAGAATATACATTAACCAAAACCAGAAAATTTTCCAACTCCCAATGATGGGAACTAGTTCAACAATAAACACTCATGGTATAATATCATATTGATCTCTCCTAACCCACTAGAAAAGAAAACACTTTCTCCCACTGGCAAAAATAAGATAAAATAATGTCATGTAACATATGGAAACACTAGAAATTGAAGGAAAAACTTGGATGCAATGACAAAAGAACTAGCCTGCTAATTTAAATGCATATGTGACTTGCTTGCATTATGGTATACCCTAGCTGCATTAGATAGGATATTATTCATTAAAGGGTAGAAAATGAATAAATTGATCTTTCTGAGCCAGAAAAAGCAGTGCCAATTGTTGAAATGAGGCTGATGTATGAATATGATGTGGTCCTTCCAATCACCTTAAATAAGAATTCTGTAAATATTCAACAATCATCTATGCAAAATGCCAAACTCATTTTGTATGACGCAGAATAACTCAAAAACAATATGAAAAAGTAAAAATCACCAACCAAAAATTTATATAAAAGAATGATAGAGTTCAATACTTACACACGCTGTAGCGTGGCATGGTGCAACATGCTTCCAATGGAAAGTGCCATAATTGTTACATAAAGAACACAAAATCTTTTCTCGAACCGTTCTCTATAAGCATTTATAAGACCGATAAGAGCCAACAGAATGGTTGGAATAGTGGATATTGTGTTATAAAATTCTGCAATATAAGATGAATATTCATAATTCTTTTCACAGCAATCTGTAGATGATGTGACCGGACCCCAGAAGCTAGACATTTTCCTCTACAGCTGGATTATCTGTATACCGAATTATCTACAGAGCTCACAAATCCCTGCAAAATCATGAGGCAACATCAACATGCCAAAATACAATCAACCCCACAATACAAAAACCTCAAAATCCTACCAATAGAAACTGGAAATAGCTATTAGTGATTAAAATACATATTAAAGCAATAAACAAAAAGGCATACTTGGGAAGATTATGTAAGAACCACGTAGATCGCATTCTCTCTACTCTTCCTGTCTCCAACAATGATAAAATTCGGTGAGATAGGTGGAGCAAGCTTCCCAAAATCAATCTGTCTTCTCTGTTATTTTGTAAAACCTACGTTAAATGAATAGCATTTTATTTGCAGTAGAATATGTTTGATTTTGTTGTAACACAAAGGAATGTGATGTACCGATAGAGGCACAAACGGATGGTTAGTAGAAGGTGTTTTTGAGAGAAGCAGACAATGAAAGGTTTCATTGTAGAGAAGAAGATGCAACCGTTATTACCGTTACGAATTGTGATTCATTGGTGTTAGAAGATGGAAGCAGAAGAGGCTGATACGTGTCGCTACATACACATGTGGGTCGTCCACTGTCTTGTATTTAGATATGGTGAAGGTTAACCAATGTCTTATAAATACTAATTAAGGAATTAAAAAGAGATTTTTTTTTTTTTTTATCGAAACATGAAAAAGATAGATTCTTTTTATGATTTTTCATGTGTTTTTATATTATTTTCAACAAAAAAAAAAATCTCTTTAAGTTATTAACCAGTATTCTATATATAGAGGTTCGTAGTGTCTCAGATATTAACCATATCCAACTCTTTGTATCCGTGTGAAAAGTTCCTTGTTTCAAATGCCACATCGAAAATTGACAGTCTAAAACGAATGAGTGACATTCTCAGAAGTGATTCAAGAATGTAAACTCAAAAAATGGAAAATGATTATAATGTTACTAATCACATACATGTTCGTGCAAATTTCCAAACAACCTATGCAACTATTCTAGTATGTAGTGGAAGCATAACTAGTTCGTATAGAAAAGAACAAGAAAGAAAGAAACTTTATTCTGTTCCCATAAAGGCTGCAATTCTCCTGGCAACACAATATGCCGTAGATTGTATGGTTATCATGGGATTAACACCAATTGCAGTTGGCAGCAAACTAGCATCACACACAAATAAGCCTTCTGCTTCCCAACTCATCCCATTTTCATCCACTGCACCTTCCTTTTCACTCATCCCCATTCTACAACTCCCCATCTGGTGTGCCGAACTATATATACTCCATTTTTCTTCTTGTGACATTGACCCTCCTGTTGCATATATGGATTCCACAAACCTCTCCAATTCCTTTTCATTATTCCCGTTACATTCTATTCTCTGTCCGTCACTTCTATGAGTACCTACCTCAACTGCTCCTGCTGCTATAAGAATCCTCAGTGCCTGCTTCACTCCATCCTTCATATTCTCTTTGTCCGATTCATCTAACTCATAGTGCACTCTACCCTCACTCCTAACTACTCCACAACCCTTGTCCCTGATAATTGTGATCAGATGAACAGTCCGTGAATATTTCAGCATTCTTTCTTTGAAGTCAGATCCAGACACCCAAGGAACCAGTATAGATAACGCTGCTGGCCCCAGTGCTGGCGTTTCAACTATAGCTTTTACATTGGAGTCCTCTGATACCACCTTATGGACAGAAGTTATGATCCCCCCCTCATAGCATTTACCCTTGAGATCAGAATTTGAGTCTGGAAAATACCCCCAGGACATTAGCACTGGATGCATATGAAGATTCCTTCCAATGTGCTTGTTCTTCAATCCACTGGAGATCATTAAAGGAGGCGTCAAAAGAGCCCCACAGGCCGAAACTGTGACTTTGGCCTCAACTTTCAGTCTCCAAGTGACGTTGTTTGTTAAAACATTGGCCATCACTCCTAAGCATTTCTTTTTTCTCACTCTCCCTCCCTTGTTGTTTCCCAATATAAATCTTTCAGCTTTGGTTCCTGTTAGTATCACTGCATCATGATCCACAGCATCAACAAGCCATGTAACTTCTGTTCCTTGTTTTTCTCCTCTTGTACAACCATAGTTGCAAGACCCACAGTAATGTCGTTCTGATGAGTTTCTTGGCACGTAATCAACTTGAAGACCCAGATTCTTACAACCTTTTCTTAGAACTTGATTTTGGAGCCCTTCCTCCACACACTTGTCGGTTACACCAATCCTTTTGCACACCGCGTCCATGGCAGAAAGATATTCATGATTCGAAAACAGTGACAATTTGTGTTCTTTTCCCCATTCCTTAAGCACACTATCCGGTGTTCTAATAGATGCTGCCCAATTAACAGCAGAACCACCACCTACCGTTGACCCTGCCAGAATCCCTATTTTCCCATCCCAGGATGCAAAAGTTCCTCCTAATTCATAAAGCTCATTCAAAGAAGGCCCCTCTAGAGAAGAATAATCACTGGAGGTATAGTAGTTACCCTTCTCAAGAACAAGCACCTTGAAGCCCGAACTTGCTAGAATAGCAGCTGCAACTCCTCCCCCACAACCAGACCCAACAATTACCGCATCACACTTTATTCCAAGGACATTGTTTTCAGCATCTTCAGAAACTTCAAGACCTTTCTCAGCAAGAGACTTGGGCAGGCTCCAATCAGTCTCATTCCTAGCTTCCACTATCCCCTTTTCAAGAGGCCTTTCTTTTTGATCCTTGCTTGGGATCCCATCCCTGTCAACCTTATATCCTATAGCTTCCCATGCTGGGTTTTGACCCTTCTCATCACACTGCACACAAGGGAATATTCCATGTCTCACACAATTAGTAACACAGAGGGAAGAGATATGATGATGAATGAGAAGTTGTGAATTAAGAAAGTGGCAGACCTGAGAGAAGAAAACAAAGAGGCACAGAGCTTTGACGTAAAGGAATGCAAGTCTAATAGGTGTGAGGAAGCGATGCTTAAACCATTTCTGCAGAACCTTTTCTCTGTTTTCCAAAGAAATATTTGAGAAGTTGTGGATGAAAGGCCATTTCTTACTCAGACAGAGAGTCCCACATAGCAACAAAGTGCCCAACCTTGTTGACAGCATCCATAGGATCAATCTCACAAATATCAATGCTTCTTTCAGAGCTCTTTTTACCAGTATCTCTGCCGTCTGTGCACATTTCACATTTAAGATTCTAATTAATAAAACTAATGTTACTCATGTACACACACATTTCACATTTTAGATTCCTATTATATATCTATATAAGTAAACAAAATAACTAGCAATAAAAAAAGAATTTTGTTAATTCAACTATTCAATTATTTATGTCAAATTAAATAAAATTAAAAGTTTAATCAAGTAATTCATATTTGACTACATTTTGAAAAATATATATTACTTTCATATTAATCTTTAAGAATAAGATAACAAATAATATTGAATTTAATAAATATTTGTCCACATATAATTTTATGTAAAAAATCTTTTCATTTAATTATGAATTAAAAATATATAATATAATCTCACATAGTTTAGAAATTAAGATTAAGGTCAGTTTAAATATATATTTATTTCTTAATCTATTAAAATATTTTTTAAAGATAAAACTGTAATAAAATATCTAATTCATAATTTTTGAATTTAAGAAATAATTTTTTAAAAAAGGATTTTGTAGCTATGAAATCAATTTTGAATATATAATTATTTTTACAATAAAATTATTTAAATATAATTAAGATTAAGATCAGTTTAAATATATATTTCTTTCTTAATCTATTGAAATATCTTTTAAAAATAAAACTGTAATAAAACTTCTATCTCATAATTTTTGAATTTAAGCACAATAATTTATTAAAAGAGGATTTTGTAACTATGAAATCAATTTTGAATATATAGTTATTTTTACAATAAAATTATTCTAATATAAAAGTATTTAGAATGAGTCGCTTTTATACCTTGACGTAACGTGCTTAAAAGAAACAATTTTTAAAAAATGTTTCTTTGATCTTCTTTATTTATATCCACTTGAGTTTAAAATTCTTTTGTAGATTTTAAACATTTTGAAATGTTTAAATTGATTTTTTTAAGTTGTTGATATAATTTATAAAATTATATATATATATATATATATATATATATATATATATATATATATATATATTTATATTTCAACAACATTCTAAGCAGCATTTATATTTGCCCAGTTGCCAAGTACGCTGTCAACAATAAAACCATATAAATAATAGAAAAAAAGATAAATTAAGCATAATAAAATTAATTTATATATATATATATATATAATTTAAATAAAAGTTAAATTTTTGAAAATTAAAACATAAAATTTGTATAGATAAAAAAGTAAAATAATATGAACAAGAGAATGAGCTTAATAATTAATTAAACCTATAAATATATAAGTAATTTTTTTCTTTATTATTGTTTTGTTCTTACATGCATTTTACAAAGGAATTATTATTTTTAGTTTTCATCTTTTAACTAGTTTTTCCAAACAAAGTCTTTCTCAAATTTGAGTGATGATAAAATGTGTAAAAGTAATAATAACTATTCCATCATCATCATCTAGGAGTTAAAAACAATTATCATCTTTTCTTGATAAAATTTCAAACTACAAAACCATGTGTATGTAGTGCTTTAAAACTTTTAAATAAATTATTAATAAAACTAAATTAAAGATTTGCGCAAGGTTATTATAATATTAAAAGCAGACAATTCAATTAAAAAAAGAAAAAAAAAATATGTCCTGACGAGTTTGACGATAGTATAATTAACTAAGAAACCTAAGGCTGGTAGATTCATAAAAAGTTATGATAGTAATTACCACGAATATCATTTAATTCCATTTATAACATGGAAGAGATGTCTTATGTCTCCTTCAAATAAAAATATAAAAAACAGCTTTGTTTATTGAGTGGTTGAGGAAGAAGGAAGTGAAGGAGAAAAAGTTTTTTTATGGAAAAAACAATTAAAAACTCTAAACATTTAATACAGTTATATATATCATAAATGAACACAAGACCAGAATGGTAGTGGTGTACTGTTAATGGTTAGGTGGATGTTGAGTTAATTTATCTTTTTATATATTTTAATAATTAAATTTCATTGGATGGTAGATTTATTAATTAATAATCTAACTTAATTCAATTCCATTATATTAGGTGCGTTGAGTTAATCGAAAAATTAAAAAAATAATTATTGATTAAGAAAAAATGCATTGAAATAACTAATTTTATATATTTAAATAGTGAAAACATTATAATATATATAAATCATATTTATTTATATAATAAAATATAATTTTTAATAAAATTATTAAACAAAAATTATATATTTGTTATATTTATAAAATTAAGTTGGATTTTTCTAATTTAAAATTCATGATTTCATTATAACTCAGTTCTAATTGAATGTGTTAAATAAAATTCAACTCAAATCACACAAATATAATAAGGTTGAAATTAGTTTGTAGATTTAGTGCAACTTCGTTATACCTCATTTAGTTGTTAATTAAATTGTCTTTGTATATAGTTAAGTTACGGGTAAGAAGTTATTGCATAGTTATAATATTTCTTACAAACTGAATTATACGTAGAAAAATATATAAATTTTGAACTAAAATATAATTATATATAGTTATTTATCTTTTTCTTATGTTTTTAAAATGTCTTTCATTAAATTTAAATTTATTTTTAGTATTTTTATTTTTATATATAGTTTTAATGAAATGAAACTTAAAAAAATTATATAAATGATTAATAAAAAAATCAAGTAATTTAAATTATTTTTCTAAATTAGTACAAAAACTTAAGCAATTTTGCTTATATTTAAAGAGGTTAGTTAGACAACATCAAATTTTGTGAATCAAGAAAAAAAAAGTGGTAGATCGTTTTTCCTCTTCAATCTTCAAAGGTAACCCAACACTAAGGATAAAGTTGAAGATGTGACAAGAATGTTAAAATAATGTATATATATATATATATATATAAAACTTTCAAGTTATTAATTTGGAAAAAGCACCGACAAACAAAAACAAATCATATAATAACCACAAGTTTTTGAATTGAAAGTCTTTCTCTCTCTTTTCATACACATCAATTATGAGCCTTAGTTGTGAGTTTCTAACCCTCTTTCTCCCCCATCAAAACCATTATCCTTTTGCTCAAATTAAAACAAATTACACACAATCTATTGCTAGACATCAATCATGGAGTTGATTATGGTTCCATGAACCAGATAAATATTTAATTTTCTATATCATTGTTATGTAAAAATGCAACAAAGAAGCAAGTAAATAAGCAAAGAAACATGCACAATGTGATTGAGTGGTACCTCTTGAGGAATAGAGAATTGAGAGGCTGAAGCTTTCCAGAAATACTGCAGAGCTTTGGTTTCTGAGTTGTGTTTTGCTGTGTCCAAATGTTCCAACTTGAGAGGAGGAAACACAGCCTCACACATGCTTGTAAGTGATTCCATCTCAGCTGAAGAAAGAGGATCTCTACTGTATCTTCTTCCTCCTCTCAGCAAAGGATGAGACTCTCTCTTCATCTCTCTCTCCAGCTGCACCAACTGCACAATTTCACCACTCTCTGCTATACAATTCATTAATCAAGATGTGTTATATATATATATAGAGAGAGAGAGAGAGAAAGAGAGTGTGCATGGTTTTCTTGTATCATTAACCAAAGACATTGAAGAAAACCAAAAAAACACACCACCATGCATCCACAAGAGTGTAGAGAGTGTTGGAAATGGAATTATCTAAACCCAACAACTCAACTCCTCATCGCATTTTCCAATATCACCTACCAACCATAAGTTATTGTCTTTCATATCATTTACACTATTTTATATATATAGTATGAATGAATGTCTCTTGTGTATAAATGTATTCTTTTAATATCATCTAACTTTATATAAATACTTACGAATTTATAAGACCCTTTTAGGAGCCCACTACAAGGGCTCTCACATCAAAATTCGGTTTAAATGGTGTGTACGTTGGTTTTGTTTGTTCAACTTTTTTTGGAAAATAAATTGTAAGAAAAAGATACAATTGAGTTTTTGTATTAACTTATGTGTTTTATTTTTAAAAAATAAATATTTCTTCATGAAAGTTTATAACTTTGAGAAACTCAGTTTTTTTTGTTATAAAGGGAAGTTATCTAGATAAGCCATAATAAGGTCCTTGGTTTTGAACATTGATGTGTAGCTTTCAACTGTGAATTAGTTGCTACTTTATATTTTATTTCTGAAACTTCCTTCAAAAAAATTTCCATTCTAAAATAACACAATTAACCCTAGCTCAAGTTAAAGGCAGAATACTCAAATGTATATAAATTTTAAAATGAATCTTCACCTGAACGCTTGCATAAATTTAAAATAAATGTTAACCTCTAAGTCAATCAAATATAGCTCTTTTTTTGTCGATTTGAACCAACTACCAAAACTATTGTCATGAAGAAGCTGGATTGATTGTTACTGGGTACGTGCTAGAATTTGTTCAATTTCAATGCAAAGCTAAAAGAAAAGTAACTATTTATCTAAAACAAACATTTTCTTTCATTTGTCCGTATTCTTTTTTATGTCATTCTTTAACTACTAACTAACAACTTTTTGGAAATGAAGAACACTCACCAATTTGTGGCAGTGCACTAAAGAAAGGTTAAGATAATTTAAGAAGGTGGTTCTTGCTGGAGAGGGCAAGAACAGTACAGTACTGTGTGTTCAGATTCGCCAGTGTACCTAAAACTAACCAATGCCCCCAAATTAATTAAATAAAAGCACGTTTTTAAATAACGTCAAACACGTTTTTTCAGTTGATGGAGAGATTATTTTTCAATCAATATTAATTAAGATCATCTTCTGAAAAATGTAAATTGAAGTTATTTCTTGATTAATATAGTTAATATTTGTTTAATGTTATTTTTTTCTTTATGTCGATTAGATTTTTTCTATTAATGCCAGAATGCATGTTTTTTTATTTATTTATATTTGTTATAAACTGTTGTTATTTTTCGTTTAACAATAGTTAATGTCTTGTCTGCCATTGTCGGAAAGACAAATTTTTATATAAAGTGGACTAAATTTTTTCTATCGACTTTTGTCATGTTTATATTTTTATTGATGTTTGTAATGATTTTTTTATATGCGATAATATTATATTTTGTTAGGATTTTTTTTCACTTTAATTATAAAAATTTATTAATATTAACTAAGATTTTTTTTACCTGTATCACTTAAGCAAATCTTTTAGTTAGCATCAATAAAATTAAATTAAAAAAATTCGTCCCTAATCACATCATAAAAAATTATTCTGATTAATATTAACCAGGTTAAATGTGATTGATATCAGCCAAAAAAAATTAGAGTTATCAATCGGAAAAATACATTATTAATATTAATTAAAAATATAAAAAAAAAACTTAATCAAGATCGGTCAAAAAATATCATTAATATTAATGTTTATAAATTATTACAAAGTATTTAAGATTTAGTCATATTTTTTTATTTTGTAGTAATTAAAATTTAATAAATATAAATTGTCTTATCCGAACAAAATTTTTTAAGATGAAATAATTTTGTTAAAAAAATTTAAATTTAAAATATTTAAATATGTTAGAAATTACAAAATTCTTAATCCAAACGCATTACCTAAATTTATAACTTGTCTATCTCAAGATTTACATGACTTAACATATATTATTTTCTTTTCTTTATGATTTAATATTATGAGTTTTTATTAGACAAAATAAAATTAAAAAATATATTGATCCCAATAGTTTTTCTCTTAAATAATTGAAGTCGGTCTTATATAATCTAAATTATTTTTTCTTAAAAAGAACTTCACGGCTTTTAAAAATTTAAAAACAAATTATGCATATGCATATTGACAATTTCAGTGGATTAATAATCTCTTGATGAATGAACTAGAAAATACAATAGGGTGATAAAACTGACCTCTGTACAATGCAAGAGCTTTTCATAAAACTCTTCTTCATACTGCAATCAATGAAACCCCACCAAAATTATTCAATGCTTGACCCCATGCTATTATAGGGTCAAACAAAGGGCAAAGTTAAAAACTATTTTGAAGTTACATGAACATGACGATCTTATTACTACCATAGCTACTCCAGGAGCCACATTAAAAGTGTAAGTTGAGCACTTTATTTCTTTCAACAAATTTTTTTAATGTGAACACCTTATTAATATTATGTTGCAGATATGATATGAAGATATAATATAATATTATGTTGCAGATGGGAAAGAAATTAGGCCAGTACTGTTTCTACACAGTTTTTCCTGCCATCATATTTATAACTGTGGCTTCCAAAGAATAGTATATTATTTTTTACCACATACTTCTCATTATGTTATGACTGTGCTTGCAGCATGACACAAATTTCTTACTTCAATTTGGCTTTGTTTGATGACTACCATATGGCATTTCTAACAGAGTGCTAGAAGCACACCTTTTTAACACATTCTTTTTTAGCAAGTTAAAATTTATCAAAAAAATTATAAAATCATAAGAGATGCTCACTGAATAAGTCGTGAAATCCACCAAATTTTGGGATTTTTGAAAGTTTCAATTAAAGAGATATATTTTTAAAAAAAGTATTTATAACAAAATTGTGATAGGCTGTAAGTTAGCAAGGCTGACAGTGGGCCAAAAGAAGGAAGATCCGAAAGGAGACGGATTTTTCCTATACCTCCATGATCTCGACCTCCATATATAAAATATTAAATGACAATAACATTCTTGCGAAAATTACAAAAATAGATATACTTCTATTTCGTGTTTTATTTTGTATATCAAAATTCATTTAATCCGATATACAATTTAAAAAAAATTATATACTAAATTGGCCATCGAATAAATAAAATTCGATATATATATAATTTGTATATCGAGATGCATTCCATTTAGTATACAAGTTATATATCTATCGAATCTTGTCTATCAAGTAGTCAATCTGATATATAATTTTTCTTAAATTGTATACCGGATTGCTCTCGTTTCGGTATAAAAAATAAAAAATGTATACCCGATGGAGCAATATTTGGTGTATGCCATTTCAAGCTATATTCCGTGCTACAAAACCTTATTTCAAGCAAAATTGGGTGGCATTGTTATTCGTAAACCCATCTCAAGCAAAATTGGATGCTACTAAAGTGTGTGTAATTTTGGAACACACACGTGTCTGAGGGGTGAAAACACTAAGTGGTTAGCTCAGTTCAAATAAGTGGTTCGCTATGTGTAGTTTTGGAACACCCACACGTGTCTGAGGGGTGAAAACACTAGTTCAAATAAGTGGTTCGCTGTGTGTAGTTTTGGAACACCCACATGTGTCTCAGGGGTGAAAACACTAAGTGGTTAGCTCAGTTCAAATAAGTGGTTTGTTGTGTGTAGTTTTGGAACACCCACATGTGTCTCAGGGGTGAAAACACTAAGTGGTTACCTCAGTTCACCTAAGTGGTTCGTTGTGTGTAGTTTTGGAACACACGTGTTTTAGGGGTGAAAAAACTAAGTGGTTAGCTCAGTTCAGATAAGTGGTTCGCTGTGTGTCGTTTTGGAACACACACGTGTCTGAGGGGTGAAAACACTAAGTGGTTAGCTCAATTCAAATAAGTGGTTTGCTATGTGTAGTTT
>Ga0209489_105730_pt1 | contig 21088 bp, 28 predicted proteins | sample SiratrowhiteBW_FD_187527 | JGI IMG/M metagenome (GOLD analysis project Ga0209489, IMG submission 187527) | Root nodule microbial communities of legume samples collected from California, USA - Siratro white BW (SPAdes) (version 2) | ecosystem: Host-associated > Plants > Roots > Nodule | place...
ATATATATATATATATATATATATATATATATATATATATATATATATATATTTAAAAAAATATGATACAATCATAAATAAAAAAGTATTGCAGGGATAAAAGGATGGTTTAAAACTATATATATTTAATAGATAGCATATAACAAACCTTCATTTTATTACTTTTACAATTGACTTCATTTATTACTTTAAATATTTTTTATTAATTTGTTGAGGATTGAGACTCGCTGTTTTTAGGTATACTTCTATTTGTATTTGTTGTATTATCTGATCATGTTATTTATCTCTTTCTCCCTCTTGCAGAGATTATGGGCAACATTGTTGATATGAAGCAGCTTCGTGCCTGAGTTAGCAAGCGTCGCGACTTAGCAGCTGAACTCCAGGCTGCCAAGAAGAAGAAAAGTGGTCCTGCTGATTCAGGTGACACCAATTCTACCCAATGAGAGTCAATCAGTCGTGATCCTTCCAACCTTACTGCTGCGAGACCCGACTCACCTCCTCCCGAGACGCATGTTTCTTCCAGTGGTGTCGGTACTCCAGCTGCTACTACCAAGGGTTCCACCCCCGTTGACATACCTCCCGAGGTAATCCACCTTGATGGCTACTTAGAGGGCGGAGTGGGTTCCCAATCCGTCACTTTGAGCTACCACATATCACCGTCACCCAAACTTTTACTGAGATGGCCTCTCACTCGCGGCCCCATCGTCGGGTTAAGCTTCAAGAGGATCGAGACTGACTGTTTGACTGGATCACCTGAGCATCACCTATCCTGGGGTCCAGTCAAACTGACACGTCAACCGCCACGCAAAGGACTTGGCTGGCGTCTACCCTTATGATGCCGAGTTGATGTCTAAAGTTGGTTAGATTGGGTGCTTCGAAGCTAGTAGCGTCATGATGGCCAGGTGCCTCGCCATCATGCAACATCACCGCCGAGCTGCTGAGGAGAGGGTTAACCTTCATGGGTGGTTGCCCGACTTGGAACTACAGATGGAGCAGTTGGCCATCGCGAAGGGAAAACTGGAACAAGAGGTGTTAGACCTCAAAAAGGTCAACGCTGACAAGGAGTCAGCGCTCGCAGAAAAGGAGGTTGAGTTGGCTCAATGTCGAGAGGAGCTTGGTCGAGCGGAGTATGGAATGAAGGAGTCGGAGGCTCAATTAACCGAGATGCAGACTGACATGACCAGGAAGGAAGCCTCTTAGGACGCCCAAAAGCTGAAGCTAGAGGAGGCTTGTGTCAAGGTTTATGAGGATGGATTCCTCAAGGCTATGAAGCAAGCACTCACCTTTACGCCTGGAATCGAGGGACGCTCTTTGACATCGATCGGGATGAAGAGCAGCCTGAGGGTGACTCTGAGCAGCCTCAAGATGCCTTGGCCTCTGCTCCTGCCTCCTAATCATTACCTTTTGCCCTTTTTTATTTTTTCAAGTGTATTTTCTCTATATTGGGTAATTATCTGTACAACTAAACTCGTACAATGACTTGTTATTTTGACTATGTTAATTTAACCTTAATCTCGATTTCCGAGTACTTTGCTTCTCAACTTGGTTATTCTTGGGTATGATGGATGTATGTTTACCCAATTTTGACTCAAGCTTTGCACTCGGTCTTCAAGCTTTCTTTGCCTACTTTTTGACTCAAGTTTTGCACTTGGTCTTCAAGCTTTCTTTGCTTACTTTTTGACTCAAGTTTTTCACTTGGTCTTCTGCCTTAATTTTTGACTCAAGTTTTTCACTTAGTCTTCAAGCTTTCTTTGCTTACTTTTTTGACTTAAGTTTTTCACTTGGTCTTTTGCGTTAATTTTTGACTCGAGTTTTTCACTTGGTCTTCAAGCTTTCTTTGCTTACTTTTTTGACTCAAGTTTTTCACTCGGTCTTCTGCTTTAATTTTTGACTCACTCTCGGGTACAGCGAACGCTTGTTAACCCGTAGTGGACTCAGAAATAACGCACAGGGCCATTCTCAAGCACGACGATTGCGTATTAAACCGTATCGGATTTGGAATTTGGAACGTCAAACATAATTATAAAACAGAATGTTTAAGAAAGATAAACTTTTATTAACACCAGTTGCGAGCCTCGTTAAAACCTCATTTGTCAAAATCCTCCTTAGGGAAAAATACAAGCTAAGGAAAGAGTACTTCGCACCTGCATTCAGAAAATTAACTGTAGTACATTTTCAAATGGGTGACATTCCATGTTCTGGGTATGAGTTTGCCGCCTAATTCTTCGAGTTTATATGCCCCATTTTGGAAGGCGTCTACTATCCTGAAGGGTCCGTCCCAATTTGGCGCGAGTTTGCCTTTTTGTTTGTTCCTGCGGGCTTCACCAACCTTCCTCCACACCAAGTTGTCCCTCTGGAAAGTTCTTTGTCGCACTCTGAAATTGTACCGGCGGGCTGCTCTAAGTTTGGCTGCCTCTTCGTGAATTCGGGCTTCTTCTCTCACCTCTTGGACCAGGTCCAAATTGGCTCGTAGGTTGTCATCTTTGCACTGTTCGTCAAAGTTTGTCCGTCTCCATGAAGTTTCAACAAGTTCCACAGGTATCATAGCATTTGACCAGTATGTGAGTCGATATGGGGTCTCCTTTGTTGTAGATTGGGGTGTACAGTGGTAACCCCACAGTATACTTGAGATTTCTTCAGCCTACAAACCTTTCATGTGACCGAGTTTTTCCTCAACTCTCCCAACATAACCTTGTTAGCGGCCTCTGCCTATCCATTGGTTTGGGGATGTTCTACACTCGATACTAAGTGTTTGATCTCGAGTTGTTGCAGGAACTGCTAGTCTGTGAACTGCCTTCCATTATCGGTTACCACGTTGTGTGTTAACCCGTGTCTGCATATGATATGTTTCCACAGAAAACTCTATACCTGGCGGGCGGTAATAGTCACAATGGGTTCCGCCTCTATCTACTTGGTGAAATAATCGATGGCTACAATGAGAAGTTTTACCTGCCCCTTTGCCAATAGGAATAGTCCCAAAATGTCCATACCCTATCTGTTAAAAGGCCATGGAGTCATAGTTTGATGGATTTCTTCTGGGGGCGTGTTGAGCACGGGTCCGTATTTTTAACACTCTAAGCATTTGCTAATGTATGTTTGTGCATCCTGTTTGAAAGTCGGCCAATAACACCCTGTCCTAAGAACACAAATCGCCATAGACCTGGTGCCAGTGCATCCCACAGATGCCTCTATGGAGTTCAGCTAGAACATAGTAGGCTCGGGCACGATCCAAACATTTCAATAAGGGTGAAAAGAAGCCTCTTCGGAAGAGTTCACTGTTTATGACTGTATAAGAAAGTGACCTGTCTCCTTACCTTTCTTGCCTCCACCTGATCTCCGGGTAACACATCATTGACCAAGAAGTTTAGGATAAGAGTCATCCATCTTACCTCTCCAACCTGGATTTCCAACACATCGTCGTGGTTCCAACTACGTGTTTTCAAGACTTCCTGAATCAGCGTCCTGTGTTGTCTTGCTTTCTTAGTGCTTGCGAGTTTGGATAGTATATCGGCCCAATCATTGTTGGCCCTTGGCACATGCACTATCACAACATCTTCGAACTGTAGCATTAAGCTTCGGGCTATGTGGTAGTATTTCTATAGTAAAGGTTCTTTGGCTTGGTACTCGCCATTCATCTGACTTGCCACCAACTGTGAGTCGGTTTGGCATTTGAGACTTCGTACTCCAAGATCCTTTGCTAGCCTTAATCCTACAATCAGGGCTTCATACTCAGCCTGGTTGTTAGAGGTTTCAAACCCGAACCGGATAAATTGTTTCACTGCAATATGACCAGGTCCTTCTAAGATGATCCCAGTGTCGTTGCCTTTCTTGTTGGAAGAACCATCGACACTAAGCAGTAAACACGCCTTTTCTTTGGTTACAAGGGGCAACTCAATCAAAAATTCAGCCAAAAACTGGGCCTTCATTGGGCCGTTAGACTCGTAACGGAGATCGAATTCTGAAAGCTTTACAACCCAGGCCGTCATTCGTCCTGCCAACTCAGGTTTTTGCAAGACTTGCTTTATGGGGGTAATCAGTCTTCACCGACATGTTGTGGCTACGAAAGTAGTGGCGTAACCTCCTTGCTGAAAACACGGCCAATACCAACTTCTCAATCACCTAGTACAATTCTTCTGTCGACTAGAAGGTTCTGCTCGTAAAGTAGACCGGGCTCTACCTCTTGCCGTCTTCATATACCAAAACCGAGCTGATGGCCGATTGGGCCACGACTAAATAAACTAACAATAGGGCCTGGGAGGGCAGACTGGCTAGCACATGTAGCACAGAGCGATTTCTCTTAATGTTGGTAAACATGTCCTCACAAGCTTCGTCCCATGTGAAAGTTTTTATCCTTTTGAGTAACCTAAAACATGGTATTGCTTTCTCGGCTAGCTTTGGTAAGAAGCGGGATAGGGCGACCAAGTTACCATTTAACTGTTGCACCTCCTTCAAACACGTTGGGCTCCTCATGTGTATTATAGTCTCACACTTGTCGGGATTGACCTCAATTCCCCTCTGCATGATCATGAAATCGAAAAACTTTCTTCCACCGACGCCCAAAAAACACTTTTTTAGATTAAGGCGCAAGTCGTGCCTTCTAATCCTATCGAAAACGGCTTTGAGGTCGGCCGCATAACTGTCTGCCTTAATGGACTTGACTATCGTATCGTCAACGTATACCTCCAAGGTTTTTTCCAACAACTCAAGAAAAATCTTGTCTATCAATCTTTGGTATGTTGACCCAGCATTCTTGAGGTCGAAAGGCATCACCTGGTAATAAAAATTGGACCTTTCTTTCATGAACGCCTTCTTGTTCTCGTCCGGGGGATACATCCTAATCTGATTATACCCTGGGTAAGCGTATAAGAAACTTAACAACTCGAACGCTGAGGTACTATCCACTAACCGATTGATACTCGGTAGCGGATAAGCGTCTTTGGGGCAAGCCATGTTTAAGTCGGTGTAGTCTACGCACATCCACCACTTGCCATTATACTTTTTTACCATCACCACGTTCGCAAGCCACGGGGTGTATATGACTTCTCTAATGAACCCTGCTTGGGCGAGTTAGGTCACCTCTGCTTCTATTGTCGCTCGCCTTTCGTTCCCGAGTTTGCACTTTCTCTGCGCAATTGGCTTTGCTTGGGGGCAATAGTGCCAATTTGTGACACATGAAATCTAGGTCGATGTTAATCATATTAGCGAGACTCCATTTGAAGAGGTCTGCATTGGCCATCAGTACCTGCTCAATATTGAACTGTTAGGGTCCTGTAGGACTGCCCGACTCCAAAGTTGTCAGCAAATCCACAAATCCCTTGACGTGGACTCTCTGGCCTGCAAAACCCAGCAACGGTTCGGTGTACGATTGAATTGTGGATTCAGTCACCTTAAGTTTCTGAAAGGTTGACTAGTAGAGCGCGTCGGCTGAACTGTTTTGATAAATTAGAATTTTGTGCACCCTCTAGTTAGCAATGGTAGCGGTCACCACTACCGGGTCATCCTGTTTGGGGTCATTAATGGAGAAGTCGGCGTCTAAGAAAGTGATGGGTGGCTAAGAGGGAGGCGGCAAGTAAATGACCGAGTTGATGTTCATGTAATGCCTTTTCCTGGAGGAGCTGGATGAGCCGCCTCCTTCAAGGCCTCCTGCTATTATTCCAACTGTACCAAATTGAATGTGGAATTCTCCTCATAGCCCTTCAATGGTGTTAGGAGAAGGGTGTTTGATCCCTACTATGCCAAATTGAATTTCCACCATGTTGATGGATCCCATTGTGACATCCTGATCCTGTTGGGCGGCGCTGTTTGCTACCTCAATCCTTGGCTCTCTCGCCCGGTCCTCCTCGGGCCTGGCTGTGGCTCGGCGGTGTCCTCTGCCTCCATGGAAACATCCTTCCCGCCCACCGTGTGCTCCAAAGGTTCTGGGACCTTCCCTTGCTGCCTGGCCTCTTTGAACGAAGGGAGCCAGGGATCCTGACTGAGCGAGCTCTTTAATGAGTTCTCGTACCTTGGTGCATTCTTTAGTATTGTGTCCAATGGTCTGGTGATAGCTGCACCTAAGCGTGGGATTTGCTCCGGGCTGAGGGCGTCCCGACTAAGGAAGACGAATAAGTTCCAAGTTGCAGGTGTCGTGCAAGACGGTTTCCCAAGTGGCGTTGAGAGGGGTGTAGCGGTCGTATATTCCAAACCTGACCTTCTTTTGATACCTGGAATTCTCCTCAGTGGCCTGTGGTTGGGACTTCCGCTTCCTGACATCAGCATTCTCCTCAATAGTCATGTATCTGGTAGCTCGAGCCCTCAGGTTATCTATATTTGGAGGGGATCCGCATAAAGGGAGTCTAGGAACGCACTAGGTTTTAACCCAACTAAGAGCGTGTGCCGTGTCACGGCCGGGTGAAGGTCGGGTATCAGCAGTGTCGCTTTGGTGAAGTGGGCCATGTAATGCCTCAGCGATTCGTTGCCAATGTCTCTAATCAGGTCTCATGTAAAATTTTCATCATTGCACGAAGAAACATCAAGGACACAGATAAAATAAAGTAAAGATATTATTTTACACATTTTAATTTCAGGTACATGTAGGGATCAATCTCCATGTCAGTGGAGGTATCCATCTCAATGTCTTTTGAGGTATCCATCTCTCTGTCGGTGGAGGTATCCATCTTCATGTCAGTTTCTTCCTGTTTGATATCTACGAAACTTTTACCACCAAGCTCAGAAATAACATCCTTCAGAGTTTGAGTGATATTTCTGATTTCGTTGGCAATTTCATTAATTAGGTTTCACGTAAACTTTTCATCATTCACCAAGAAGCATCGTGAAGTATCCATCTCCATGTTAGTGGAGGTATCCATCTCCATGTCAGTGGAGGTATCCATCTTCATGTTAGTTGAGGTATCAATCTCCATGTCAGTGGAGGTATTCATCTCCATCTCAGTGAAGGTATCTATCTCCATGTCTGTTAAGGTATCCATCTCCATGTCTGTTTGAGGTATCCATCTCCATGGCAGTCAGTGGAGGTATTCATCTCCATGTTTGTTGAGGTATTGATCTCTATCTCAGTGGAGCCATCCATCTACATGTCTGTTGAGGTATCCATCTCCATGATAGTGGAGGTATCCATCTTCATGTCAGTTGATGTATCAATCTCCATGTCAATGGAGGTATTGATCTCCATATCTGTTGAGCTATCCATCTCTATTGAGGTATTTATATCAGTGGAGGTATCCATCTCCATGTCTGCTGATGTATCCATCTCCATGTCAATGGAGGTATCCATCTTCATCTTAGTTGAGGTATCAATCTCCATGTTAGTGGAGCTATTCTGTTGAGATATCCATCTCCATGTCTGTTGAGGTATCCATCTCCATGTTAGTGGAGGTATCCATCTTCATGTTAGTTGATGTATCAATCTCCATGTCAGTGAAGGTATTCATCTCCATCTCAGTTGAGGTATCCATCTCAGTGGAGGTATCCATCTCCATGTCTGTTGAGGTGTCCATCTCCATGTCAGTAGATGTATCCATCTTCATGTTAGTTGAGGTATCAATCTGCATGTCAGTGGAGGTATTCATATCCATCTCTGTTGAGGTATCCATCTTAGTGGAGGTATCCATCTCCATGTCTGTTGAGGTATCCATCTCCATGTCAGTTAGTGGAGGTATTCATCTTCATGTTTTTCGAGGTATCCTCTCCATCTCAATGGAGCTATCGATCTCCATCTCAGTTGAAGTATCCATCTCCTTGTCTGTTGAGGTATCCATCTCCATGACAGTGGAGGTATCCATCTTCATGTCAGTTAATGTATCAATCTCCATGTCAATGGATGTATTTATCTCCATCTCTGTTAAGCTATACATCTCTGTTGAGGTATTTATCTCAGTGGAGATATCCATCTTCATGTCTGTTGAGGTATCCTTCTCCATGTTTGTTGAGATATCTATCTCCATCTTAGTGGAGGTATCCAACTTTCATGTCTGTTGGGGTATCCATCTCCATGTCTATTGAGGTATCCATCTCTATCTCAGTGGAGGTATCCATCTCTATGTCTATTGAGGTATCCATCTTCGTGTCACTTGAGGTATCCATCTTCATGTCAGTGGAGGTATCCATCTTCATGTCAGTTGAGGTATCAATCCCCATGTCGGTGGAGGTATTCATCTTCATCTCTGTTGAGGTATACATCTCAATAGAGCTATCAATCTTCATGTCTGTTGAGGTATCCTTCTCCATGTCTGAGCTATCAATCTTCATGTCTGTTGAGGTATCCATCTCCATGTCTGTTGAGGTATCGATCTCCAAGTCAGTGGAGGTATTTATCTCCATGTCTGTTGAGGTATCCATATCCATGTTTTTTGAGGTATCCATCTCCATCTCAGTGCAGCTATCCATATCTATTTTTGTTGAGGTATCTATCTCCATGTCAATTGAGGTATCAATCTCCATGTTGGTGGAGGTATTTATCTCCATCTTTGTTGAGGTATCCATCTCAGTGGACGTATCTGTCTCCATGTTTGTTGAAGTATCCATCTCCATCTCAGTGGAGGTATCAATCTCCATGTCTCTTGAAGTATCCTTCTCCATGTCTGTTGAGGTATTCATCTCCATGTTAGTCAGTGGAGGTATTCATCTCCATGTTTGTTGAGGTATCGATCTGCATCTCGGTGGAGCTATTTATCTCCATGTCTGTTGAGGTATCCATCTCTATGTCAGTTGATATATCAATCTCCATGTCAGCGGAGGTATTCATCTCCATCTTCGTTGAGGTATCCATCTAAGTGGAGGTATCCATCTCCATGTTTGTTGAGGTATCTATCTTCATGTCAACGGAAGTATCTATCTTAATGTTAGTTGAGGTATCAATCTCCATGTTAGTGGAGGTATTCATGTCCATCTATGTTGAGGTATCCATCTCAGTGGAGGTATCCATCTCCATGTCAGTTGAGGTATCCATCTCCATGTCAGTCAGTTGAGGTATTCATCTCCATGTTTGTTGAGGTATCGATCTCCATCTCAGTGGAGCTATCCATCTCCATCTCTATTGAGGTATCCATCTCTGTTGAGGTATCCATCTCCATGTAAGTGGAGGTATACATCTTCTTGTCAATTCATGTATCAATCTCCATGTCAGTGGAGGTATTCATGTCCATCTATGTTGAGGTATCCATCTCAGTGGAGGTATCCATCTCCATGTCGGTTGAGGTATCCATCTGCATGTCAGTAGAGGTATCGATCTTCATGTTAATTGACTTATCAATGTCCATGTCAGTGAAGATATTCGTCTCCATCTCTACTGAGTTATCCATCTCAGTGGAGGTATCCATCTCTATATCTATTGAGGTATCCTTCTCCATGTCTGTTGAGATATCTATCTCCATCTCAGTGGAGGTATCCATCTCCATGTCTATTGAGGTATCGATCTTCATGTCAGTTGAGGTATCCATCTCCGTATTAGTGGAGATATCGATCTTGATGTTACTTGAGGTATCAATCTCTGTGTCAGTGGAGGTATTCATCTCCATCTTTGTTGAGGTATCCATCTTAGTAGAGGTATCCATATCATTGGAGGTATCGATCTCTATGTCTGTTGAGGTATCCTTTTCCACGTCTGTTGAGGTATCCATCTCCATCTCAGTGGAGGTATTCATCTCAATGTTTGTTGAGGTATCCATCTCCATGTCTGTTGAGGTATTCATCTCCATGTCAGTGGAGGTATTCGTCTCCATGTCTGTTGAGGTATCCATATCCATGTTTTTTGAGGCATTCATCTCCATCTCAGTGCAGCTATCCATCTCCATGTTTGTTGAGGTATCAATCTCCATGTGAGTGGAGGTATTCATCACCATCTCTGTTAGGGTATCCATCTCAGTGGAGGTATCTATCTCCATATCTGTTGAGGTGTCCATCTCCATCTCAGTGGAGGTGTCTATCTCCATATCTGTTGAGGTATCCATCTTCATATCAATTGATTTATTCATCTCCATGTCTGTTGAGGTATCCATTTCCATGTCTGTTGAGGTATCAACCTCCATGTCAGTGGAGGTATTCATCTCTATCTTTGTTGAGGTATCTATCTCCATGTTTGTTGGTATCCATCTCCATGTCTGTTAAGTTATCCATCTCCATGTCGGTGGAGGTATTCATCTCCATCTCTGTTGAGGTATCCATATCAGTGGAGGTATCCATCTCCATGTCTGTTGAGGTATCCATCTCCATGTCAGTCAGTGGAGGTATTCATCTTCATGTTGGTTGAGGTATCGATCTCCATCTCAGTGAAGCTATCCATCTTCATGTCCATTGAAGTATTCATCTCCATGTCTGTTGAGATATCCATCTCCATGTCAGTGGATGTATCCATCTTCATGTCTGTTGAGGTATAAATCTCCATGTCAGTGGATGTATTCATCTCCATCTCTGTTGAGGTATCCATCTCAGTGGAGGTATCCATCTCCATGTCTATTGAGGTATCCATCTCAATATCAGTCAGTGGAGGTATCCATCTCCATGTTTGTTGAGGTATCGATCTCCATCTCAGTGGAGCTATCCATCTCCATGTCTGTTGAGGTATCCATCTCCATGTTAGTGGAGGTATCCATCTTCATGTCAGTTGATGTATAAATCTCCATGTCGGTGGAGGTATTCATCTCCATCTCTGTTGAGGTCTCCATCTCAGTGGAGGTATCCATCTCCATGTCTGTTGAGGTATCTATCTCCATGTCAGTGGAGGTAGCCATCTTCATGTCAGTTTCTTCCTGTTTGATATTTACGAAACTCTTACCACCAATCTCAAAAATAGCATCCTTTAGAGTTTGAGTGATATTTCTGGTTTCATTGGCAATGTCTCTAATCAGGTTTCACGTAAAATTTTCATCATTCACCAAGAAGCATCGTTGAGGTATCCATCTCCATGTTAGTGGAGGTATACATCTTCATGTCAATTCATGTATCAATCTCCATGTCAGTGGAGGTATTCATCTCCATCTTTGTTGAGGTATCCATCTCAGTGGAGGTATCTATCTCCATGTCTGTTGAGGTATCCTTCTCTATGTCTGTTGAGGTATCCATCTCCATGTCAGTCAGTAGAGGTATTCATCTCCATGTTTGTTGAGGTATCGATCTCCATCTCAGTGGAGCTATCCATCTCCATGTCTGTTGAGGTATCCATCTCTATGTCTGTTGAGGTATCAATCTCCATGTCAGTGGAGGTATTCATCTCCATCTCAGTGGAGGTATCCATCTCCATGTCTGTTGAGGTATCCATCTCCATGTCAGTGGAGGTATCCATTTTCATGTCAGTTTCTTCTTGTTTGATATCTACGAAACTCTTACCACCAAGCTCAAAAATAGCATCCTTTAGAGTTTGATAGATATTTCTGGTTTCGTTGGCAATGTCTCTAATCAGGTTTCACGTAAAATTTTCATCATTGGACCAAGAAACATCAAGGACACAGACAAAATAAAGTAAAGATATTATTTTATACATTTTAATTTCAGGTAAATGTTTTTTTTTCATTCCATTCACTACAAGAAAATAACAAAATAACATGGGCAAAGGGCTCATGCTAGAATCCTCGAAACAAAACTATTGTTTGTGGACTATACCCACGCAACCGAATGCATAATTAAATATAATAAATTATGCCAGGCCCACGCTTGTAATAAAAAAAACATATTTTGAAAAAAATAAAAAAATCTTATTATTATTATCAACATTTATACTACTTCTATTTATATTTTTATTGCCTACCATTAATCTTTTAATCAATTTTTGGACAAAGTGCAGCAAGAGAACATTACTCAGAACCTCTTAGCACCGAGAGAGAACCCTTAACCATCAGATCAGAAGAGCTCTTTGTCATGTTACGATTATTATTATACTTATTAAATAAATATATTTGGTGCGTGGGTCTGGCCCCCACTTGATTTTATTTTTTTTTTTAAATTTTCTTTTGCATTTTGTGTGGGCCTAGCCCACGTTGCTTGTAATTAATTAATTACAAATGATATTTTAGTGTATGAGTCTGGCCCACGCTTGGTTTTATTTTTTGAATTTTTTTTTGCATTTTGCGTGAGTCTACCCACGTTGCTTGCTGCTTGCCATTAATTAATACGTGGGTCTAGCCCCCACTTGATTTTATTTTATTTTTAATTTTCTTTTTCATTTTGCGTGGGTCTAGCCCACGCTGCTTGCAATTAATTAATTACAAATAATATTTTGGTGCATGGGTCTGGCCTTTCTTGATTTTATTTGTTTTTCAATTTTATTTTACGTTTTGCGTGGATCTAGCCCACGCTACTTGTAATAATTAATTGCAATAATATTTTCGTCCATGGTTCTGCCACCGCTTGGTTTTATTTTTTATTTTTTAATTTTTTATTCAGGTTGCATAGGTTGTGACATTTTAGAATGGGTTTAGCCCACGCTTCTTGCGTGAGACATTAACCCACGCATCTTTTTGACAACTATTTTATTATTTTCTTGTATTGATTTTCCTTTCTCAATCTTTAATACTAGTTATAAAACCAAAAGAAAATTAGCACAAAGAACATAAAGTGAAAAAGAAAAGCCTCATCAAGCAAACTAAACATAAAGCGAAAAAGAAAAGACTCAGTTATTAGATTGCCTCAAAGGACTTAGACACTAAATCACTAAATTTAATATTTTAAGGTTAAAGATATGACTGACAATACCAAATAAAGAAAAAATGTGATTAGAATTAAAATTTAACCTTAAATTCAAAATATATACAGAAAAAGATAACTTTTAAAGAAATATAAAGAAGAATGAAAGAATTAGTTATAAACTGTACCTGGTTGGCTTTTTGGCTCTGGGTTAAACTGTCTATATACAAAAATGCCTTAATCATCTCCATGTTTTCATAAGTGAAGTAAAATAACATAAAAAATCAAGCAATATCAACTTGATACATTACTCAGTGAAACTCTCAACTCTTAACTGTTTAAGGATTCACAACTCATTTGGTTAATTGGTTTTAATTCCTCAATTTTTATCAAGCCTTGTTCTAGTCATAACCCTGTTCAATTTTCATTCATCAATCACCCACTCAACTTAACTCATAAATTTTAATCTTCTCAAAATTTCTCAATAATAAGTTGATCTGACTTAGAACCATAATGAGTCTAATTTCTACTCAACTACAAAATTAAGCTAAGTATCACACATCAAACATAAAAAAAATAACAAATAAAAATAACAAAAATAAATACTAAATGGAAAATCAATCACAAGCATACTACAATATTTAATTAAAGAAAAGAGTGTTTTATCAGGAATCTCCCCTCATAATCCTATTAAAGTCGGTATCAATTCTGCATCCTGATGTTCTTTTGCTACAACTGTGGATGTGCCTACTCCACTTCCCCATGAAAATTAGGCCTGTCCCTAGGCCATGCGACATAAGAGCTGAATTGGTTAAGTAAGAGAAATTGAGACCAAAGAACACTTACCTCGAAAGATTATGCAGTAGAAATTTAAGATTGAAAGAGATTGAGCAAATGTGGCTCACAAGAGTGAGGGCAAGAGGGGGTGAGTCCTTTAGGATTCTACATTTTTTTTTTCGTTGAAAAATTTCGCCCGAGCGAGATTAGCCTCACCCGGGCGAAAATACTCTAGTGGGCACTCGAAATTTTCGCTCAAGCGAGCCACCACTTGTCCGAGCGAGCTTCACGTCATCAAAATCTTCGCCCAAGCGAGACCAGTCTCGCCCGAGTGAAAATACTCCAATGGACACCCTTAATTTTCGCCCAAGCGACTCCCAGTTCGCCCACAAAACCATTCCAGTAAGCACCTCCAATTTTCGCCAGGCAAGAGTTGCAGTTCAACATTTTTTTTTCTCTGCAAAATTCGCCCAGGCAACTCCCGGCTTGCCCAAGCGAAAACATTCCTGCAACCATGATTATGTTTCCAAATCTCACCACCAAGAAAATGCTTTAGCCTTTGTCCATTTACAGTCCAACTCCTATGAGATTCAGGATCTTTTAACTTCACTACTCCATGAGGCCTTCTTTGCTTTTGGACACTGTTCTTGGGAATTTTCCTCGCCTTTCCAAACTTTTCCCAACATTTATGCACTTCTCTTTCTTCCCCTTTATCTATTTCATCAATGGCAAGAAATTTCATCAAAGGATCAAATGCATGGATCCTCTTTTCCTATTCAGCACAAACTTCATCTAAAACATTCTTTTGCACCACTTGGATGTTTCATAACTTCAAAGACATCAAAGCTCACCTCTTCATCTTGTGCACACACCTTAAGTTTCCCTTTATCAACATCAATGATGACCTTGACAGTTTTCATGAATGGTCTTCCTAAAATTAGGGGGACTTCAGCATCCTCCTCCATATCTATAACCACAAAGTCAACGGGGAATAGAAATTTGTCCAGCTTCACTATCATGTCTTCAACAATTCCATAGGAATATTTTATAGACCAGTCAGCTAGCTAGCTGTAGAGTCATCCTTGTAGGTCTCACTTTAACATCTCCAATCTTCTTCAGCATGGAGAGAGGTATAAGATTGATGCTTGCTCCAAGATCCATTAAAGCTCTTTCAATTGTGAGATTTCCTATGGTGACAAGTAAGGTGAAGCTTTCCGGATCTCTAGATTTCTGTGGCAAGGATTTTTGAATGATGGCACTGTTCCCAACTTTCAGTTCAACTATTTCCTAATCAGGAATTTTTCTTTTCTTTGTCAATAGCTCTTTCATGAACCTGGCATAAGTTGGCATTTGCTTCAGGGCTTCAGTGAATGGAATGTTAATTTGCAGCCTTTTTAAAACGTCCATAAACCTTGAAAATTGCCTATACTTGTCCTTCCTTAAGGGGGCATGTGGGTAAGGAATATCCCTCACAGGGGGACTTCTCATTTGACTCTCACCTTTTTTGTGTTTCTCACTCTTTTTCTCACTCCTTCCACTTTCTTCTCTACTCTTTTCTTTTTCTCCCTCACTCTCATTTTTCTCTTCTTCCACTCCACTCTCTTCAACATTCAGCTTATCACCAATACCTTCTCCCACAACCTTTCCACTTCTTGTTGTAAGTGACTTGCAGTGCTCCCTGGGGTTGGTTTGGGTGTTGGTTGAGAATTGGCTTCCTTGTTGATCTGCTAGCTGTTTGGCTAATTGGGCAACTTGCGTCTCAAGATTTCTGATGGAGGCCTTTGTATTCTTCTGATTAGCCATAGAGGCTTGCATGAATTTTTCCAAAGTATCTTCCAACTTGGTTGTCCTATCTTGAGTTGAAGGGAATTGTTGTTGTTGGTAGGGAGTGTTGGATGGGCCAACATCCTGTTTCCACCCAAAGCCTTGACTTTGATTATTTCTCCACCCTTGAGCTGCATTAATCTGATAATTTCTAGAATAGCCACCTTGTCTACCTTGATTTCCCATATATTGAACCTCTTCTTGTGAAGGATTAACTTAATAAGAGCATTGTCCATTTGAGTGGTCACCTCCACAGAAGTCACACTTCATAGTTTGGCCTTGATTTGGAGAGGACTGCACAGCTTGTAGTTGCTGAGGCAATTTTGATAATTGCCTCCATCTGTTGGGTCAAGATCTTATTCTGAGCTAAGAGTGCATCAGAGGTACTAAGATCAAGCATTCCCTTCTTTTGAACAACTTGTCGGTCATGTTGGGCCTGATAGTCTGTAGAAGCTAAAGCATCAATGATTCTTGTTGCTTGTTCTACATCCACATCCATCATGGTACTTCCAGCTGTTGCATCCAATATCATCTTGGTGTCAGGCTTCAGACCATTGTGAAAAATAGTCATTTGTGCTATGTCTTCCAAGCCATGGTTTGGGCATCTTCTAAGCATCACTTTGAAGTGTTCCCAAGCATCACAGAATGTTTCATCTGACCCTTGCCTGAATGTGGAAATGTCCGACTTGGCCTTGATGAAACGAGACAGTGGGAAAAATCTATGCAAAAATTTTTCCTCTACATCATTTCAGCTTGTGAGACTCTGATTGGGATGGGACTTCAACCATTCTTTTGCTTTACGTGCTAATGAGAAAGGGAACAAACGTAGGTAAGCATATTCAGTATCACCTTCTTCAAACCCCATAGTTCCAACAAGCTCATAAAATGTGGCAAGATGAGAGTATGGATCTTCATTATCCATCCCCGTGAACTGGTTGACACTAATCAGATTGAGGAAGGCTGTCTTCATTTCTACATGTCGAGTAGTAGGTGGAGGAGCTTTGTCTCTTTCAGCCATATTCTCTTCTTGATTTACTTTAATATCTATGTGAGGGCTGGCGGAAGGTTCTTCTCTTGCTCCTTGCTTTGATTTCTTTTTCCTTCTACGGTTGTTCTGAGCTGTCTTTTCTATTTCTGAGTTAAATTGCAGTTGATCTCTAGGAACCTGTCCTCTCAATAACATAAATCAGGAACAACTTAAGCAAGAATTAGCACAAGAGGATTAACCAATAACTAAAACAAAAAGAAAACAAAGACAAAAATAAAAATAAAAGATATTCACAGTACTTAACGAGCTATGTTCTCAAATTCAAAAACAATAACCGTTTCCCGGCAACGGCGCCAAAAACTTGTTAAGACTTTATTAGACAAGTGTACCGAGTCACAAGTAATATAGTGAATTAAGTAAAGATGTCGATTCCTCAAGGAACAATTCAATTTTAGAATTTCAGCGTCACTACTGAATAAGCAATTCAGTTTAATGGGATGTTTGGTTTGACTAACAAGTACTACGAATATGCAACTTAAGAATAAAGTTAATAAGCAATAAAAATATTCTAAAACGATTGGAGAAACACCCTGGGATTGAACTCATCTAATCTTACTCATTCGTAACTTGAACAAATCATGAAATATAACAACTGTGGCTATTCAGTTTTGATGCACATACAAAAATCACCCAGATTGATTCCTCAAATCTGAGATTCATAAGAAAACTTCCTAGATGCAGATTCCTCGGCTATCTAATGGTTATCCAGCATTAAAAGAAGATGTTTTGCATACAATATGTCAGAACCCTATTCCTAGAATCCCAAATTATTGTGTATTTCCTCTAGGTCATAAACTCAAAATCACTTTCCAGTAGCTTTCAAGAATTGAAAACAAGATTCTATAGATAATATAAAATCAAGCATGAAGAATGAGAGGAAAACCCCGAATCTGAATAAAAACTGAATATTATAAATCACAATCTCAAGTACAAATTTGTTTCGAAAAGATTACATTCAATCCCAAGATATGAAAATTTAGCTACCCATGGTAGCCATTACAAACCAATGAAAGGAAGATTGCAAGAGAATAAGAGAATCTTGATTTTAGCCGTCCGTCTCCGTCCTCTAAGTCTTGCCTCCCAAAATCCTAAAAATCTCTTTTTAAACTTGGTTTTGGGCCTAGGTTAAGTGACTTTTCTCTTGGGATTTTTTCTATTTTAAACTTTTTATTTCTTTTTTTTCATAACTATTTCAATCTATCATTTTTTTCATTCTTTTATATCTGAAATTTCACAATAATTGAGATTAAATGATTTCCTTTAACCCAGAACTCAAAACATAAATTTAAATCCAAAAACTCTAAAATTAGGAGTAATTACTATTTTAAATAACACTTAAACCTACAAATACTCAATATTTCTCATATATAAAAATATTTAAAATTGATACTTATCAGTGATAAAAATTATTTTAAGAATTTATAATAATTGATCCACTTACTTAATGACAGAGAATTTCAAATTCCTAGCAAGAATGAAAATCTTGGAGACCACTATTGAATAAAAAAATGGAAATTTTGAATATGTTATAAAAACCACCCCTGCGTTTTCTCTTATAGGATTAGTTTCCGTCTTTTCGAGCATCTCCCAACACTTCTTCTACAAACTGTGCAATTAATATTAAGTCTTTCATAAAATTTATATTAATGATGTATAAAATTTATATTAATGACGTAGAGAACAAAGTTAGGAAGATTTTTCATATCATATTAAGTCCTTTATAATTCCATTAATGTTTTTTAAGACATTCACATCTCAAGTCTCAAAACAGGATAAAATAAAAACATAATACAAGAAATAATAAAATTTAAACATATAATTAAGACGAACAACTATTTATTCATTATCTAAAAACAACTTAAAGTAATTGATGTAATAAAAACTTAAATGGCAAAATATAAAAATATAAGTGTTTATCAAATGTTTGTATTTAATACATGTATAGTACATATTGAACAAATAAATAAAATATTATAATAAATTAAATTATATTTATCCATTCTAAAATTTAATTAAAGAATTAAAAATTTAATGATTTGATTATCATTTAAGAAAAAATAATTTTATAAATTATAAATTTCTTTCATTCTTTTAGGATAATGGTTTTGTAGTGTTATTTTAAAACCAATCCACATATATAATAAAAAAATAATTTTAATAATTATTAATAGATATTATAAAAATTATATTTGTATTTCATTTAAAATAATTTTTATGAGTAATTTTTCTTATTTTTCCTAAACATTTTCTTACCTTTAAACTGTTTTTTAAATATATAATTAAAATTATGAAATATACAATTTTTTTTTTTGCTGAAGGTTTAACATAAGGTTTTAGTACAAATACTATCCACAAATTATTATATGAAAAATGATTTTTTTTCATATGCTCAAAGTCATTAATAAATATCATAAATAAAATATTAATATATATGATTATAATTTCAAACTAATTTTAATAAATGATAACAAGTATTACAAACATTATATATATATATATATATATATATATATATATATATATATATATATATATATATTTTTAAAAAAATTATTTTTTTTTTTTTTTTAAACATTCTTACTTAATTTCATCAAAATAAGGATGTGTGGTAATATTTTTTAATAAGTTATTTTACATTTCACTTTATAATTTAATCAAATTTACTTATTCTAATTTATTTTATTTTACATATTTTCATAAAATAACATTTAATAAATTATATAAGTAAAAAAATTAAATTAAAAAATTATAATAAAAAGTATATAAATTGGATATCATGTAATTTTAAATCAATTGTTTATCAATTAAATAAATATATTTTTCTTTTATTTATATGTATAATATAATATTCTTCCACAGTTTTATTTAACAAATAATTTAGTAAAATTGTTATAATTTTAATTATGTAATAATTTTTAATAAAAAATTCGTATCTATTTAATAAGTTAGACGTAATTCTAACTCTAATTTTTAATAAAAAAGATATCCTATTATGTGTATTGTATATTGTAAAAAAAACTTATAAAAAATTATTTCAACTAAAACTGTTAGAACAACAAAATATTTTAAACATAATAATCTGTATCACCACAGATTAAATAATATTTTTTTCTACATTATAATTTTTTATGTAATTTGAAAACAGTGATTTTTTTCATATATTCAAAAATTATTAATTAATTAATTAATATAAATGAGATATTAATTTTATTGATTATAAATAAAATATAAATTTAATAATTTATAACAAATGTTATAAACATTTATTGAAGAAATAATTTTCAGTTACTAAAATAATATTAAATGAATTTATAAATTTATTACAAACTTTACAATATATTAAAAGAAGATACAATTAAGTTGTGCAGTTAATATTTTGAAAATTTTATATTAATGACATAGACATCAAAATTGGAAAGATACTATATGTTTGGAATCTAACAAGTTAAATAATGTATACTTTATACAATATTAAGTCCTTTTGGATAAAAGATTGGAAGAAAGAGTGATTCTTTCATTCATTCAAAAGTTATTATCAATTAATTAATATGTGGCATTAATTCATTTAAATAAAAAATAATTTTGATAAGTGATAACAAATATTATAAATATAATATTTATATTCCATTTAAAAATAATTTTTATGATTACTTTTTTGTAAACATTCTCTTTAGACTATTTATTTGAAATATATAATTAAAATATAAAATATATACAATAATTTTTAATCTCTAGTAAAAATATTTAGAATTTTAATAAAATATTTTATTAAATTAAATCTAAATAATTTTGATACTTTTATAAAAAAAAAATATGCAGTCCAAATTTTTATGCTAATTTAAAATACTAAAAGTATTAACATGTGTTTTTTCTTTAGAGAAATCATAATTTAAACCAATATAATGATATAGCAGAATTGTTGTATGCATTAATTGCTTTTGATATATATATTGATTTTGTTGTAAATTTATTTAAAATATTCACTAAAGTGGAAGATATAAAGACAAAAGCTATAAAGAGAATGGGTTGAACTTTTTAAAAGGAAAAGATAAATTCCAGTAAAAAATCACAAATAAGTATTTAAGATTTGTTCATTGTTTCTATCTTCTATGGGAAGATGAATTGTCTATCATTGACATAATTTAATCTCAAGTCACAAACTCACAAGCTAAACTCACTTTATCATCTAATCTAACTCTCATGAATTGAATTCAAATAAAACAATCATGAAGTTGATTAAACCCTTTTTAATAGATAAATTTAAAATAATAAGCAAACATGTTAAATGACTAGTTGGTGTACTACTCTAAACATAACACATTGATGAGAAAACATAACACATGTTTTTCAAACATAATCATGATTTTCTAACATAATCATGATTTCTGTGTATCATATATAATCAAAAATAATTGAATGAATATTCAAAAAATATTTTCTCAAATTAATATATTAAACTTATCCGTTAAAAGAAGAGATATTTGAAAGAAGAAATGTTTTTGAAAGAAAAAATATTTGGAAAGGTGTTTTGATTAAATAGATATAAAGAAATGAGTAAATATAAAATTTGTAAACTTTTTAAATAAAATATAAATTGTCATTATTTTGAAAGATATATTGATTATGTAGATGTAAGAAAATTGGTAAATAGAGATTTTGTAAACTATTTATCTTCATATTTTAAGTTATGAAATATGATTAATAAACTAATAAACGTATAATCATATGTATATACACACTTAAGTCGCGTGCGTGTATATATATATATATATATATATATATATATATATATATATATATATATATATATATATATATATATAT
>Ga0209489_105731_pt1 | contig 21080 bp, 14 predicted proteins | sample SiratrowhiteBW_FD_187527 | JGI IMG/M metagenome (GOLD analysis project Ga0209489, IMG submission 187527) | Root nodule microbial communities of legume samples collected from California, USA - Siratro white BW (SPAdes) (version 2) | ecosystem: Host-associated > Plants > Roots > Nodule | place...
AAAAAATAAAAAAAAAAAAAAAAAAGAACGTGTTGGAAGTCATTAAATTTTGTTTCACTGTTAATCTTTTTGAAGATTAAGCAAACATGATTTGAAGTGATATATGACCATGTTTCTTCATCCTAAATACTTTTACAAATCCATTGCGCCCTCTTTGAGCAAAAACAAAATTTTTCTTTCAAATACCCCTAATGAGGATCATCAACCATTTGAAGTTCAGCTTAAGGTATTGATAAAGAAATTCAAAAAAATAAAAAAATAAAAAAAATCGAGATATGAGTATTATTAGAAGTTCCTAAAGTTTAAAGGAAAATGCACATCAGGCAAGGAGTAAATTGCAAGCTTCTCAAGAAAAGAAAAATATGAAAAAAAATTGAAAAATGAAAAGGAAAGAAAAAGAGAAAAGGAAAAAGAAAAAAAGAGATATTCTCAAAAGTTCGTCAAGAAGAGTGTACAACAAGTGTTCTTCAAAGAGAAAGAAAATAGAGGAAAGGAATGTTATATAAAAAGCTCATGGAAGATGACCTTGGTTGATTACAAGATTTAGGTGATGATCCTTGTTTAGATATAAAACCCCAATATAATTTTTGAGCCTTTTTATCCTCTTCTTCACAACCCTCTTTACCCCTGGCCACGTTACAAGCTCAATAAAGTCCATATTGATTGTTGAATGATTGTAATGATTTTCATAAGAATAAACTTTGTAACAAGATGATGTGATCGATAATACGTGTTAAGAAAAAAGAAAAAAAAATGGAAAAATAAATTTATTGGAGTGCCTCTATTAGACTAAAGTTTTGGTCATTCTACGAATCGGTTGAGGATACAACACTAGTTGGAGTAATCTGGTTTCCTACGCACCCTTACTACCCCATTCCTACCTCACAAAAATAGCTAATCTTCATCACCCTTGAGGCCAATCTATTTCTTTCCTACCTTTGTTATTCCATTTTCGCATAAATAGTTAATCATTCATAAATCTTGTATATACAAACTGGGGCAATTTGATTTCATTTGCACCCTCACCGTCAAATGTTTACCTTATAACTCATTCCTGACACATACCATATCATTACCTTTGTCTATGTAGCTAGGACAATTGGAATGGGATTCCCCTATAAAAGCCATCTCCCTGTTAGCAACAGTTGTGCTTTCATTCAAATCTAAAGTCTGGTTTACCAAAGTTGGGGCACCTAAACTGGGGCAGCCCTGTCGGAAGATTTGCACCCCCAGTATTTTTCAAATATCTCAAACTCTCTACTCACTTACCCTTCGCCTGAGGGTTCAAGCATATATCAAAGTTGTGTTTCTAAACAGAAAGCTAGTGATTATCTTTGTGGGCATATGTTTCAACTTTATGAGATTTGTTAGAAAAGGGTTAGCATCCAATCAATTCAGTTTTACATGGAACACCTGATTCTATATCAAAAACTTATTAGGTAAAAAGTAAAAATATTTTTGGGTGTATTTTTGGAAAATCAAAGAAAAACATTTTGCACATACTTTTGAAAAATAAACTTTTGAACATATTTTCACTTTGAAGTTTGTACATATTTTTGAGATCTTTTAAATTCTTTGCACATATATGTATTTTAAAAAAAATCATTGAAAATCCTTTTCAATGTACATAATATATATATATATATATATATATATTTCAAAAAATCTTTGTACATACTTTTTGAATAAACATTGGAAGAAATCATTGAAAATGTTCCTTTTGTACATAAATTTTGAAACATTTGAAAATCATTGAAAATATCTTTTGTACATATCTTCTCTTTTGAAAAATTAGTACATATCTTTTGAAACATTATCTTTGAAAAGTTCAGTGAAAAAACCATCATTTATAAAATCATTTTTTTTATTTAAAAAAAAGTTGTACATACATTAGCACCGAAAATGAAAAATAGAATTTCATGCTTTAATATATGTATTATCATATAAGAAAATCTAAAGTAAAATTTCATACATTCAAACATGCATTTTCATTCAAAATAATAAAAAAAAATAAGATTTCATGCATTTTAATATACATTCTTCAAAAGAAAATCAAATTTCATGCATTCATATATGCATTCTTCAAAAATAACAAAATAAAAGGAAATCAAATTTCATGCATTCATATATGCATTCTTCAAAAATAATAAAACAAAAAAAAATCAAAATTTCATGCATTTATATATGCATTCTTCAAAAATAATAAAACAAAAAAAAATAAAGTTTCATGCATTCTTATATGCATTTTTCAAAAAAGAACAAAATCAAAAATTCATATCCAAACAAATTTCATGTATTCTAACATGCATTTTTAAAAAAATCACATTTCATGCATTTGTAAATGCATTCTTTAGAAAGAATAAATAAAAAGGAAAATCATGCATTGTCGTGCATCTAACATACACCTTTCAACAAGAAAAATCAAACTTCATGCAAATCAACAGAAAATATTATTATTAAAGGAAGGACTCAATGTTGTATCTCCACATTTTACAACATGGGTGTTTAAACATTATCCAGAGATTTATTCAAAATTTACGACCCTCGTCTCAGTACAAGGTCAAAATGAAGAACAACGACCCTTCGTCTCAGTAAAAGGTCACTTCAATCTAAAATTTACGACCCTCTCATCTCAGTACAAGGTCAAAATGAAGAACAACGACCCTCTCGTCTCAGTACAGGGTCACTTCAATCTAAAATTTACGACCCTCTCATCTTAGTACAAGGTCAAAATGAAGAACAACGACCCTTTCGTCTTAGTACAAGGTTACTTCAATCTAAAATTTACGACCCTCTCGTCTCAGTACAAGGTCAAAATGAAGAACAACGACCCTCTCGTCTCAGTACAAGCTCACTTCAATCCAAAATTTACGACCCTCTCGTCTCAGTACAAGCTCACTTCAATCCAAAATTTACGACCCTCTCGTCTCAGTACAAGGTCAGTTCAAATCCAAAATTTACAACCTCTTATCTTAGTACAATGTCAGTTTAAGGTAGGCGACTCTCTCGTCTCAGTACAAGGTCTCGGCCTCTATCTATACATTTATTTTATTGTCTTTTATTTTCATAACCGAATGAAATTAGTGTTTTTGTCCTTACTTATCTTTTACTCATATAATCTGAACTTCATAAGTTTAGATCATCTAGTAAAATTTAAGTAAGGAGGGGCAGCTGTCAACACCCAATTTGGGCAAATAAAATTATTTCAAAATATAAAATAATATAAAATAAAAATAAAAATGTGTGTTATTATTTAAATAAAAAAAGAGTTTTGGTTCTATTCTATTTTATGAATAAAGTTAAAATAAAATTCGTAAAAAAGGAAAAAAGTAAAGAAAATCAGTCTATTAAAAATTTGTTAAAAAAAATAATAATAATAAAAATAAAATTGTCGTTAAAGTGTTGTCATATCACATCCTCTCTTTGCTTGCCTTTTTTGATGCCCATTAATGATACAAAAATTAATTGAAAATAAATTTAAAAAAAATTAGAAAGGCTAGAAATTTGAATAGTTGATCTCTGATTAATTGCAAACGATTTTCTGCTTAATAGTGATTAAATGCTGATGATTTTCAATTAAATGCTAATTGTCTAATAATTGATGCATTTTCTTTTTGAAATTTTATGCTCATCCTTTTTATTTTACTGGCTCTATTTGGTTAATGTTCTAAAATAGTAATTAGATAATTTGTTTATTTTTGGAAAAGTAGAAAAAATAATGATAATAAATATATATTTCAAAATAATAATAATATTAAAATAAAATAAATAAATAAAAGATTTAAGTATTTATTTTTATTGTTGTGTTATTTAGGTTGCTTTCAATAAATGTAAAAATGAAAAAAAACAATAAAGAAAAAAAGAACGAATTAAAAAATAATAATAATAAAATGTTTCAGCCACATTACCTCAAATATTCCCCATTTATTTTCCATATTCATTTATTTTCAAATTTGATTATATGTATGGGGGGTTATGATGCCATAACAGCTATAATGGTACAATTCTGCCCATTTTTCAGTCTGGGTTCGTCCTTGGGATTTAACAGTCAGTTGGTGTCATAAGTGGGGATAATTAGGAATTAATAGATTTGAATCTGAATTAAAAGAGAATAATCAATTGGCAGTTCACAAATTATAATTAAGTGGAAATAATTAGGAATTAAGGGATTTAAAATTTGAATTAAGATTGGGCTGACTAGAATTAGTATAAATACGCATAGTGAGCAAGTGGGTGTACACGCGAAAAAACAGAGAGAGACAACAAGAATCACAGTGCTGAAAAATTAGTGGGACTCTAGAGTCATCGAAAGCAGGAGGAGAAAAGGTCCGAAGTTCTTGAAGTAGTACTTTAACGGGTAAGTTCGGATCTATCGTTTTTTGTATATATATATATATATAATTCTGATTGCTCTTTTGATTGTCCTATTATTCTACCCTTATTGCTTTGATTCGTGTTAAAACATGTTGTTTGAGGATCTTCAATTGATACATTTTGGCTGCTCACTTGATTCCTTTATCTCTTTATGTAATATGATTGTTTTAGAGTTTTTTACAACATCTTGATATTCAACCCTTTTTGCTTTGATTCGTCTAAAAATAAATATAAAAAATACAGGACCTTTTTTATTTCTCAAACAAAATATAAAATTTTCCTAAAAATTGAATGAATAATTAATTTTTCGGGAAAAAGTAAAAAATAATAATAAAGTGATGTTGTTTTTGTGAAACAATTTTCAAAAATCATAAAAAGGTAAAAATTTTCAAAAAAAAGAAAGAAAAATGGAAAAGTTTCTAAACAACTTTAAAAATCGTTAAAAAAATAAAATATTTTTTTAAAAAAATAAAGAATAAAAATTTTCAAAAGAAAAATGAAAGAATATAAAACATTAGTTGATTTTTTTTTAAAAAAATGATAAAAATATAAACGTAGTAATAATGATAATGAGAAAATTGATAAAAAGATATTTTGGGCTTAATATTTTTATTATATCAATTATTTTATTTCTATGTCATTTACATTTATTATTTAAATCAATTATTTAGTTTTTATTCAATATTCTGTAAATATATATATATATATATATATACTCAAGTTATGAACAAGGGGGTAGCGTGTGGTACTGGTGCTCCATGCCACATAAATAATGAATATCAAGTTTTTAATTTTAATTACGTTTATATATAGATATTTGTATTTTTTTTCCCTTTCCTTTAACTGAAATAAAAGTAGGTTAGGTATAAAAATTTAAATAAACAACATTTTTTTAACAAACTCTTTTTTTTTTCAAAAAAAAATAAAAATATTATATTTCAAATAATTTCAAAAAAATAATTAAAAAATAATAATCATAAACAAAGCATTTTTAAAAAAATAATAAAAATATTCAATTTCAATAAAAAACGAAAAACAATTTTAGAAATTCAAAAAAATATAACCAAATATCACGAAACCAAAATTCTTAAAATAGAACTACGTGTACCCTGATTTTCTATTATGTATAGAGATACGTAGAACCAAGGTTAAATCTTGTTGGGTCCAAATAAATAAAAAAAATATATGTTTGTTTGTTTTATTTTTGTTTGTTATTTTTATCCGCCTAATTATTATTTATTGTTATGATTTTTATAAGCATGTTTTCTTGTTTGTTTTGTTTTTTTATATTTCTTTGTTATTATTTGGGAAAAAATGATATTTTTTAAAATTACACTTATTTTTATTCATTTGATTAAAGGTATCATCTTAGGATAGGCGTTGTAGGGTGCTAATACCTTCCCCACACGTAATCGACTCCCAAACCCTTACTTTGGTTCGCAGACTATTTTATTTTTTTGATTTTTCCATGGTTTTCCTTAATAAGCTATGGTGGCGACTCTAATTCTCTAAAAATATATTTTTAAAATTAAATGAATAATTTTTTGATCGCCCCGTCGTGATCCCGATTGCGACAACATCTACATTATATCAACTGAAATTCGAAATATATTAGTTAGATAATGTTCAGACAGCATGTTAAAAAAATGTGGATAGAATACACATAACATTCATTTTTTTTTAGATTTTTTAAATAAATTTTTAATAAAAAAATAAAATTCAAATGTCATATCAAATGAGATAGATCTTCTTACCCATACCCTATATCTACAATTAATTGTAAATACATATATTTAATTAATCTTCAGCGTAACTTGTACTATATCTTTTAGACATTATAATTATATAAATTATATAAACTAAACGTCTAAAGAAAAAAAAAATCTCTAAATAAACACAATCTCAAATAGTTTATAATGACAATAACATATCATACACCGAAGTTGATGGAAAAAAAGTCTTAATTAGTGGAAAAAAAGTCTTAATTAGTGGAAAAAATAATGGTTTTATTAAGTGACAACTTCATCCAATCTTTAAAATACCATGAATTGAGTGGTTCTATTAGCTACTAATCAAAAGTTGTATTGAGTTTCACTTAGTCTACTTATTTATATTTGTTGTTGTTTTAGGATGTAATGTATTTAAGAGTTTATGTTGTTTGAATATAATGGTATTTGTCTTTCTAAATTTGAATGTTCTCTCAAAATAGTAAATTGATTATACATTGTTTCAAGAAATGGTTTAAATCATATTAAATAAAGATCTCTTTAATACTTTTGATTCTATATAATTTTTTTGATAAAAAAATTATATATAATAAATCATATATTCTTTTAAATAAATAAATATGTTATATAAATATTTGTGGCATAATTAACTATATATTATCATAATATTGAATTAAGTTTTAAGAAATAAACAAGTCATTTGGTTTGACCAATTCTAGGGAAATAATATACTATTTCAGTTAACTTATATAAAAAATTGAATTTTATTTAAAATATATAGATAAGAATGTATAATATTATTCAAATATTATCTCTGCTTTCTACATTATATTATTATATTACACAAAATTGATATTAAGTTACACAAGCAACCTCAAAAATATGACAAGTTGTATCAATAATAATTTTTCTCTTATATTAATACTTGACTTTGTATTTAATTACAATCATAACTTCATATACTTTTTACAAGTTTTCTAAAACCATAATAATTGATTCATATTTTATACTTCAAATATCATCTTTAATTAATTTTTATATTAATAAAAATATTGCAAAATTTACTAACTCATTATTTTATTTATTTATTTATTTTAAACTACATTTTGTACAAATTATTTTCTTTTCACATTTATTTTTATATATTTCTTTTACACGTTCTTCAATTTTTTACTTCTCATTTTTATAATACATAGAAAGTTCTTATTTAATTATATAAAACCTAGTAAAAACATTTATTAAATTTATTTTTAACACTCATCATCAATTTTATTTTTTTTTTACTTTTTCATCATCAAATTAATAATTATATATTATAATAATTTGTTTGCCTATTATAAAAAGGAAAAATTCAATTCAATTTATACACTTACCATAATTTGTATTTTTTTATTTCTTTCATCAAATTAATAATTATATAATCATAATAATTTTTTTGCCTATTATATTTTTACTAAATTTCGTTCAACTTATTTTTCATTTTTCTTAATATGTTTAAATTTTTGTTTTTTACAAAATTTTATTTATCTCACTTTTTATTATTTTTAAATACTTATACATACTTTTAATTAAATCTTAAGAATTTTTATTTAAGATTTTATATAAAAGACTACAATTTTTTTCAATTCAATTGGAACACTTACCATTAAATCTGTATTCTCTTATTTATTTTAAAAAAAATTAATAATTTATTTTTCTCATTATTAAATTTATTTATTTTTAAATAATTATCACTAATAATTAAATAATTTTTTAACTTAATTTCTTATTCATGATTGTGGAGTCTAATTATCAATATTTCTTAACTTCACACTGCTTCCATTTATTTAATTAAAAGAATGATTTTTGGTTATGTAAAGATTCTCTTTTATTTTTTAATTTGATTAGAAAATCTTTTTTGCCTTTAGTGTTGGTCTTGACAGAGGCTTTTTGTTATATTTAATTTAAAAAGAAAGATTTGCATCAGTTTCACTCACATTTTATTTTATTTTAATTATTCTTCGACTTTTGCGTGGTGCTAGACTATGCTACTTTTCTGTTTTATTTTTCTATCGATTTAGAGTGGGTTAGGCTGATACTTTTTTGAGTTAACTTCTTAAGCGACGAAATTTCTGGTAGCTATTTGTATGTTTTCTTGTAGTGTAGATTAACATGTCAAATATATAACATTGATTACATGTCACATTGAAAGTAAAAATATTTACATGAGTTACATACTTATAAAAACACTCACACTTTGTATGATCGAGTTTAGATAATTTACGTTACATGCTAGAAAGATAATATGATATTAATGATGGTAAAGATACATCTTTATGTAACTGTGTAATTGTTAAATACTCACTTTTAATTTTTAATTTATTTCATACTTATGTTTTATCAGGATGGTTATATTAAATTTTAAATTTATTTCAATATAACATGGTCAGATGGGTCTAGCAAACGACATCATTAATGGTTCTCATCACGTTAAGCCCGCAATTGCCTCTAAGAGTCGTTGAAGTAGACAGGTAAAGTGATGACAACATTGATATTAATGCAAGAGTAGTGCATATATAGATGCTAGCCATATCATCTTATTGGCGAGGAATTACTAAAGGTGTATGGTAGGAGGTGGCGGTTTGGAATCTTGGAGGGGCATGGTGGGACGTGGTGGTTTGGAATCTTGGAGGTGCATGGCAGTGTTGTTGGCACATGGTAGTTGTTCCTTGAAGTTGGCAAATGATCATCTCCTTCAATTAATTGAGACGAAGGTGAACTTAACAACATAGGTTGTTAGTGGTTGACACAGTTTGGTGGCAGGGACGTGAAAGGTCGTGACAAGCCTGGCAGTGTTGCAGTGGTGGCAAGGGAGCTAGCAACACCAAGGCTTGAATATTTTAAATAGGATACTGATTTATTGTTTCCTTTGAATAAGTTATTTAAAAATAATGCAAAGAGCAAAATTCATATCATGGTGGACCGAAATCATTGAAGTATTTTTTCTTTTGTCAAATATAATATTTAATTAATCGTTACTTGCTATCTGATTATAATTTGATAATTGATCATTGTTTGTACGTTTTGTCTATTTCCTGATATATTAGATAGTGATATTGTTTTGAGTTAATACATGATACTTTTTATCCTTCGATATACCTTATATGGTGAAAGATTATTTGTTTGGTGAAACTTCATGACTTGATTCGTATCAATAGGAAGGTATAAAAAAATGAATAGTTATATAAAGAGAATTTTTTTTTAAACCAAAAAATACAACTAATGTGTTTTATATTATGATGTTTTGGGATTAGAAGTTATAGTTGTTTATTTTGTTGTCTTAATGTAAGGATATATTACAAATCTTTTTGCTCTTTAATGTCAAAAATTACCTATAGAATATGATTCCCAATTATATGTATCACCATCAAACAGATTCTGGTTTATGAATTTTATTTAGTTTGTTTTTTATGCTTAAGATTCACGGTTTTTTTACTAGTCAAGAGCTCTATGTTCAAATCCTATCTTAAAGAATAAACCTTTTTTTATTTTACTTATCATTTTAGTGTCTTTTACAATAAATTTTTAAATAGTTTTTATTAACTTTTACATTTAAAATAATTCAAATGACATTTATCAACTCCAATAAAGTTTATAGATCGCAATGATAGTTAAGGATTTACTTAAATAGAAATAATGTATCTTAAGTATATTGGTTTAGTTTTTTTCTCTACAACAAAATATTAACTATTTCATTGAGATGCATTTAAATCTGACTAACATCCACATTATATCAACTCATTCAAAATATATTAATTAGATGATGTCCAGACACCGTGTTTATTATGAAAAATAAAGAGATGAACGAAATTGAACAAATGATATGAGAATGAAAAGATTCTCTTTGTTTTCTATTTTGATCAAAGGTAGAGGACTGAATATATACAAGTAATGTATCCACATTTTGGGTAGAGCTAAATAAAGAAAATAAATAAAAATATTACAATTTGATAATGCCATAAAAATAAATAAACAGAGAATTGATGGTAATTTGATTCTGTCATAAAGATAAAATCACAGAATATTAGTTCCCTTCTAGAAGAAGTCTTGTATCCATATCCTCTAAAACCCCCCGCATGCTGGGGAACAAATATTGAGGAGACCCAGCCTGGAACAAATATTCTTGAAAGACTGAGGATCTAAGGCTTTGGTATAAATGTCTGCTAGTTGCTCTGTGGTGGAAATGAGAAGCAAATGGATGAGACCCTTCTTCAATTTTCTCTAACAATGTGACAGTTTATTTCTATATGTTTGCCACGCTCATGAAACACTGAATTTGATTCAATATATCTTGCTGAGTAATTGTCACAATATAAAAGAGATGGTTGCTCAAACAGAACTTTCAAATCTTGAAGAAGATAGACTAGCCATTGAATTTGACATGTAACAGTAGTCATTGCCCTGTATTCAGCTTCACAGGAACTCTTTGATATTGTTCCTTGCTTCTTTGATTTCCAGGATATAAGAGAATTTCCAAGATACACACTAAAACCAATTATTGGTTGTCTTAAATCACTATAGGTGCCCCAATCACTATCACAAAAGGCTTTGAGATGAGCAGAACTACTGGAAGAGAAAAATAAACCAAGACTTGGAGCTCCTTTAATATATTTGAGAATTCTAATTGTTGCATTATAGTGAGCTATTGTAGGCTTATCAAGAAACTAGGAGAGTTGTTGAACAAAAAATATGATGTCAGGTCGGGTATTAGTGAGATACATAAGTCTTCCAATCAACCTTCTATAGGTATGAACATCAGTAAAAGGCACACTTCCAGTAGAAGACAATTTAACAAGATTATCCATAGGAGTGACTGTAGGTTTGCAGGCTAAACGACCTGTATCTTTTAACAATTCCAATGCATATTTCTTTTGATTCATCATTATCCCTTTCTTACTTCTTGCTACTTCAAAACCAAGAAAATATCTTAAATTACCAAGATCCTTGATTTTTAATGTCTTATTCAAAGCTTCTTTGACTCGGTCAATCTCTTCTTTATCATTTTCTGCCAAAATTATATCATCTACATATACCAATAATGTTGTAAAAGGTCCTTCAGAAGAATTAATAAATAAGGAATAATCATTCATAGATTGAGTATATCCCACAAAAATCAAAAGGGATGACAATTTAGCAAATCACTACCTGCTAGCTTGCTTAAGGCCATGTAATAAAGCATTATTTATGTCTAACTGTTTTAACTCCCAATTATATATAGAGACTAGAGAAAGAGGCAACCTTATAGTGGTCATCTTTGCTACTGGAGAAAAGTTTCAAGGTAGTCAATGCCTTTTGTTTGTGCGTATCCCTTCGCCACTAAACTTGCTTTATATCTTTCAACAGTCCCATAAGCATTATACTTTATTTTGAATACCCATTTGCAACCTATGACAATTTTGTTCTTGGGAAGAAGAATATTCTCCCATGTTTGATGTGACTCCAAAGTAAATATCTCACACTGTATAGCCTTTCTCCAACAATCATATTTCACAGCTTCAGAATAAGTGTTTAGCTCAACATGTGAAGAAATAGACATAACAAAAGGTTTATAAGAAGGTGATAATTTATCATAAGACAAAACAAAATTTAAAGGATATTTAACTCTATAAGAAGTATTGGAAACATTGAGATTACAATGATAATCCTTTAAATACTTAGGTGGTCTTTTTGGTCTAGTACTCATTCGAATGGACTGTGTTGTTTCATGATTTTCATTGAGGTTTTGGTCTCTATGGGAATAAACTTCTTCAGGGATCTAAATGTTTGATTCATGGTCACTATTAACATTATTTTCAATATTATCACAGGGTGTAAAAATAACTTGTGATGGCTGATTCAAAATAGGTTGATCTTCTGTAAAAATATTTTGATCATGAATGTTTGGACTGTCAGTTTCATTGCTATTATCTTCAACCCTTTGATATGGAAAAACATGTTCATAGAAGACAACATCACTAGACACAAAACTTTCTCTTGATTGAAGATTCAACAAAATATGTCCTTTTGTCCCCTTTTTAAAACCAATAAAAACACATTTTGATGTCCTTGGATCAAATTTACTTCTATTTGTTGACAAAGTGCTAGCATAGCATAAAGATCCAAACACCTTTAATTGATTAAAATCTGGTAGAGTTTTTGTAAAGCATTTCATGAGGAGAAAAATCATTTAAAACAGGTGTTAAATGAGATGTATCAGGAGAGCTTTTGCTATATTTAATAAATGACCATGTTTCCTTTCAACTATACTATTTTGTTGTGGAGTATTGACACATGAAGTTTTATGCATTATTCCTTTGTTGATAAACGAATTAGTCATACCGACGTTATGAATGCTCATTTATTTACAAAAATGCCACCGTATTTTTGACAACATCATTTTCAGTTTTAACCGTCTTTATAAGATGACATTAAAGAGTGTTTATCTACTACTGTATCAACTACGTCTTAGTACTATTTGTAGAATTGGAAGAATGATTTGATTATTTTAAATAACTAAACAACATTTCATATATATAACATTGATTACACGTCAAATATATAACATTAATTACATGTCACATTGAAAGTAAAAATATTTGCATGAGTTACATACTTTTAAAAACACTCACTTTGTATGGTTGAATTTAGTTAATTTACGTTATATGCTAGAAAGAAAATATGATATTGATGACGGTAAAGATACATCTTTATGTAACTATGTAACTATTAAATACTCCCTTTTAATTTTTAATTTATTTCATACTTATGTTTCATGATTTTCATTGAGGTTTTGGTCTCTATGGGAATAAACTTCTTCAGGGATCTAAATGTCTGATTCATGGTCATTATTAACATTATTTTCAATATTATCACAGGGTGTAAAAATAACTTGTGATGGCTGATTCAAAATAGGTTGATCTTCTGTAAAAATATTTTGATCATGAATGTTTGGACTATCAGTTTCATTGCTATTATCTTCAACCCTTTTGATATGGAAAAACATGTTCATAGAAGACAACATCCCTAGACACAAAAATTTCTCTTGATTAAACATTCAACAAAATATATCCTTTTGTCCCCTTTTAAAAACCAATAAAAACACATTTTAATGTCTTTGGATCAAATTTACTTCTATTTATTGACAAAGTGCTAGCATAGCATAAAGATCCAAACACCTTTAATTGATTAAAATCTGGTAGAGTTTTGTAAAGCATTTCATGAGGAGAAAAATCATTTAAAACAGGTGTGGGAAGCATGTTTATAATATGCGCAACATGTATCACAAAATATGATCAATAAATTTTTGGTAAATGAGATTGTATCATGAGAGCTCTTGCTACATTTAATAAATCACCATGTTTCCTTTCAACTATACTATTTTGTTGTGGAGTATTGACACATGAAGTTTGATGTATTATTCCTTTGTTGATAAAAAAATTAGTCATACCAACATTATGAATGTTCATTTATTTACAAAAATGCCACGGTATTTTTGACAACGTCATTTTCGATTTTAACCGTCTTTATAAGATGACATTAAAGAGTGTTTTCTACTACTGTATCAAGTACATCTTAGTACTATTTGTAGAATTAGAAGGATGATTTGATTATTTTAAATAACCAAACAACATTTCATATATATAACATTGATTACATGCCAAATATATAACATTGATTACACGTCACATTGAAAGTAAAAATATTTGCATGAGTTACATACTTATAAAAACACTCACACTTTGTATGGTCGAGTTTACATAATTTACGTTATATGCTAGAAAGATAACATGATATTGATTATGGTAAAGATACATCTTTATGTAACTGTGTAACTGTTGAATACTCACTTTTAATTTTTAATTTATTTCATACTTATGTTTTCTCAGATGGTTATATTAAATTTATTTCAATATAACATGGTCAAATGGAGTCTACCAAACGACATCATTAATGTTGTTATAACATCTCAAGCTAAGCTTGAAAATATTGGTTGAAGATTCTATAAGAAAAGTATATTTAAATGATCAGTCATGCAAGTTAAGCAGTAATAGGAAAAATCTAAATATACATCCATGACTTACTCAATATACTTATTTGAACCATAAATTTTGCATTTAGAGTAAAAAAATATGATGAATAATCTCATCATCTAACTTGCTAGGTTCATCTTCTACCTTTGCTCTATCACTCATTTTATGTTTTTTTTTTCCTTTTTGTTGAGTTCAAAGGTTTTTTTTGTTAAAAGTTTTCACTTCGAAATTCTTCTCTCTAATCTTCTTTTTTCTTTTATATTACTGTTGAGTTTAAAATTCTATCATGTAAAATGACATCTTTATCAATTCATTATTTTGCTTTTCTTCACTTTTTTATTTTCTCTCTTTCTCAATTACCCACACTTTTATATGACTGCATTCATTTATTTTCAATTCATTTATTTTCACTTCACTGAAAGATATTATCTTTAACTTCAACTCCTTTTTCTAAAAATTCTTGGATTTGGATTTTTTTATTATATTTTTTCTTATCATTCTTCTTTTAATTTCTTTAATTATTATATTAATTAATTCAATAAGAATTGAAAAACAAATTATAAAATTTAATATATATAAAATTATTAACAAAAGTACTTAAAAAAATTAGGTGGAGTTAATCTAAAATTTTAAAAATATCTCTATATAAATAATAATAATAATAATAATAATAATAATAATTCTAAACATAACAATAATAATATTAACAATGATAATACCAATAATATTAATTGTAAAAATAAAAATAAAAGAAATAATAATAATAATAAAATAATATTATTAATAATAATAGTAATAATAATAATAATAATCTTTGCGAGGATCGGTCTCATTCACCAAGCCGGCGAGCTTCACAAAACGAGAGGCCAGTTCTTTTGGCGATTCTTTGATAGAGTCGTCCACTAGACCTAATAACGAGTCAGTCGGGGTTGAGGGTGAGGTTAGCGATGTAGAGTCTCTTTTGTTAGTAATAACGATGTGGGTGCCGACGAAGTCACCCCTCCCGATGAGGATTGGGTGGATCTTGAAGCCATGAAGGCTAGCTCCAAATTCAGAACGTCATGTACATAAATTTAAGACGATCTTGTGTATCATGGTCAGAGGTCTTCTAATGTAGATTTCTTTTTTTATATATATACACGTAGTACGAGATGAATGTGTTCGGCTTCCCTTGGACGAGTTCACAATGGGTGTGTTGAAAACTCTTAACGTGGCTTCCTCGTAACTCCATTTGAATAGTTGGGCCTATCTTTTGGCTTTCTGACTCTTGTGTTCAACTCTGGATAGAGAGTTGTCCCTAACGATAAGCACTTTCAGGACCAGTATCTGTATTTGTTAGATCAACTAATCCAGTTGTTGTAGAAAGAGAAGGAAGAGAAGGAGATACTAGAGTCATAGTCAGGTTCAAAAAAGTTCCGCAAGAAACATATCTTTGCGATTAAGTACGTTGTTAAAAGCTACATGAATACATATTTTCCTGGCACCGATCATGAAGTCCTTTTATTCTTTATCTTGGAGGATTCCCACTTTATTAGCTTATGCCAATCCTGTCCCTATTGTTGTCGTACATATTCGACAGATAACAAATGAAACATGTGACTGGTGTGTAAAGCAAATAATGAAGGGTGCCCCAGTCTTGTGTTAAAAGAAGTGGATAATTATTCACAAGCCCTTCTGTGTAATGTTTGGTATTCTTAACCTTTGTGTTTGCCATGATTGTTGTTGCTTTCTTCTAACACAAAGAATGCACATGACAAAAAAATATGTTCAGAACAACATACATCATACGACATGACTTGTGAATAATTATCCATTTCTTCTAACACAAGATTAGGGCACCTTTCAATGTTTTGTTTACACACAACAAAGCCCCCGTAGTTAGAGTCACATGCTTCATGTGTTATCGGTCGAATAGGTATAGCAGCAACAGGGACGAGATTGCAGTAAGCTAATAAAGCGGAAATCTTCCAGGAGAAAGAAAATAAAGACTTCATGACTGGTACCAAGAAAACATGTATTGATATGGCTTCTAACAGCAGACTTGCTTGCAAAAGAATAGGAAAAATAGGTACTTATGCAATTCCATATACACACATACCCAAGAGTGCCAATGTGGAAAAATTTGCAGAGAAAAGTGAAAGAAAGGGTTCTGCAAAGTTGAAGGTTAAGACAATGTCAGTGATTTAAATTGGAGGAGCTTAGAAAGAAGAAAGAAGAGAGAAAGAGAAACCCTGATAAAGCGAGAGGGTAGCAAGGGCGTTGGAGTAGACAGCAAAGACAAAATGGTTCATTCCTCTGTCCATGGCTGCTTTGCCTAAAGTGGACATCAAGATCTTTTTGTTACCTAATTTGATAACTACTAAGTTGGTGGAGAAGAAGATTTAGGAAATGGTGGTGGCGACTGTGACAAATGAAAGCAGAAACAAGAAAAGCAAAAAGATAACAAGGAGGCCGGGGCGGAGATGCTGTTAGGATTTGTGAGAGTTTGTTAGGGTTTTATTCTCAGTTCACGTGAAAAAACATTAAATAAACTTACTTAGTTTCAATATTTTTCAAATGATTATTAAATATTTTAAACTTTGTCTAAAATAATTAAGATAAGATTTTCACCATTTAAAAACAATATAAAATAAATAATTTTATCATAAATATTTAAATGTAAAAATCTCATTATAATTTTTATCTATAAAAAGTTAATAAATAACTAAAAACCACAATATGCTGATTTCAAAATTATTATATTATTAATATTAAAAAGTTTTAATCAGATTTATAATGTAAACGAAGAATTTATTTCATATTTAAATTATATATTATATATTATATATAATCTGCTGATCAACTTTTTAAAATGTAAAAAAGATATTCTTTAATCAGTAAAGATTTTAAATTTTACTAAACTAATTTTTAAATTTTTGTATCTACAGTACTAGTTTGATATCTCTCGTCAAATGAATTATCTTTAAAATCTAAAAGATGCATCCTTGTTTTTTTCTATTCTCTTTTATTATTTTAATGCTAACAAAATTATTATAACTACAAAACCATTTTTGATCTTTTAAATTTATGTTATTTTTTAGATTTTCATTATCAGTAAATTATGCAATAATATCTAACTTAAAGGAGTGATTAATTAATTTAATAAAATCGATGAAGTAAATGTATAGAATAAATTTTATGTTGAATAGTTATTCTAAAACAATTATATTAAATAAAATTATAAATAACTTTATTTCTATATTTATTATTAATGTTTTTATTTAAATAATGTTTTTTGCCTTATTTATTTTATTTCAACAAATTATGTTGAATAATTATTCTAAAACAATTATATTAAATAAAATTAATTATTTATTATTAATGTTTTTATTTAAATAATTTTTTTTGCCTTATTTATTTTATTTCAACAAATTTATTGTGATATTTATTTTATTATTTACAAATCTAAAATTTAAATTATATTTTGTATTATTATTCATTATTAGTATTGTCTTTTATTGAAAAATTAAAAAAAATAAAACCAGAAGAATTATGGCAGAGTTCTGTATGGATGAAATCTCTAAGAAAAATCTATTCAAGTCTTTTATATATTGAAGTGTATTTCTAAATATGTTTATTTAAAATTTATAATTGGAATGAGAGTATGTTTAAAGCAAGATAATTTCATTAAAAAATTTATATTTACATCATAGAAAAAAATAATATATCAATTATAATATATAAGTAAATATTTAATCAATTGTCCTAAATATCTTCATTAAATTTAAATGAAAGGGTCAGAAAGTGGAACGGGATGCAAATTAAATAAACAACAATGGCAATCAGTCCTTTTAAAACATTAGTTTAAAAAATATATATTGAGAAAACATAAAACTATTAATTTTTATATATTCTCGTATTATTTTCAATAATTTTTTTCTACCTTTAAAGTCTTTAACCAGTGTCCTCTGAAAATCAGTCAACAAGAAGATCCTTCATATCTTGTATAGGGATAATGACTCACTACTTCTTCTCCTCTTAGCTAAGGGACTTTGCTTCTAGAAAATATATAAACAAACAGAATTCCATGAGTGATTTCGTTAAAAATATTTCAATTTAGAGTACTTTTTTTTAAATATTTTGTTAATGTGTATATTTATACTATTAGATAATAGTATAAAATTGGAAAACATTATAAAAAAAAGTAATTGTTATATTAAAAATATGTACAGTTTTATTTTTAATATTACTAAAATGTTTAATATAAAACTTTAAATAATTATTAGTTACTGATTAACCTCCTATGTGAGTCTTATTCTTCAAAGACAGCAAAGCAATGAATTTAATACCTTTAAAAATGCATCATCAAAAATATGATAATTTTTTTTTTCATTATATTCATACTTAAAAAGAAAAGTACATCTATTTAATATTGTTTTTGTCATTAGTACTATTTGTTTACTGAAAATTAAATTGATAGCTTTTTAAAAAACTAAATTAAATAAGATGAAACATTTTATAAATATTTTAACTTTTTACATATCCAGTTTAGTTCCATCACAATGCAATGAGTGCATTTATGTGCAATTCTTATTTTGAATTCACCTAATAAATTACATATAATTCAACTAATCATATCTAGTGATCCTTAATGAGAATACCATACAAACAAATTCATTAACATAAGAATTTTTCTAAAAATCTGATTATGAGTGCTAGGAATACACTGATAATATAACTATATTGTTACCTTATTTACTCAATATATATATATATATATATATATATATATATATATATATATATATATATTAAACTTACAATTTTTTTATTGGTTGGTATTGTAAAAATATTCATAAAAATTGTTATTTCGTTATAAAATAAGAATACATATTACGGACATGACAGTCTTTATTTCTAGCTATGGTTAAACTTGTTAGTCTAATCTAGGTGCAGACTCTACCTTTTTTGTAATTGCAATTTCATTCAACTGTTTATGTATATATAGTTTATGTTATTTTGTATATAGGTTAGTATACAAGTACTCTCATATTTATAAAATGTCAATATAACATATAAGCAATCCAAGGATAATTTTATCTGCATAAAACAGATTACATTTTAACTTCAACATAAGTCTAAAGGTTTTATTATACCAATATTATACTATTGGTTGTTGTTTGGGGCAGAGAGATATTAAGCAAGTGGCAGAGGGAGCGTCTCATAAATTTTGTGAAAACGTAGAAGCCATAGCCAAAGGAAGGAAATTGGTCTATAGCAGACACGGTAATTAAATTAACATATGTGAACCACCAACTTTTGATAAGTATTACTTCTTCTTCTTTTTTAACGGCAAAGAATAAATTAATAAGAGCATTTTAGAGGTGTTCTAACCGTATTATAAAGTACAGGTTCGCTTTTTAGCAAATTACAACTTAAACAATTATTACGAACACAATCTTATACAAAAACTAGGATCATCATAGTGCAAATCATCTAAACAATGAAATATACTACAACCTATTACACAACAGGAAAAACAACTACATAAAGAAATGAAGTGTATGATAACACAAAGTCTGGACCAGGTACATACTTCTTGTACTGCAAACAAAAAAACTGTGGAGCTTGTTGATAGAGAGTAAATTGAAGTTCCTCTTTCTAGGACTTTAAGATTGTCAGTCATTTGTTTGACTCTAACTAGGACTGCATGCATTCCAACAACCGAGATCTCTGTTACCTCTGCTCCTTAGATTGACTAACTTGCAAACAAAGCCACACAACCTAACAACAATGCTGCCATTGCCCCCATCAATAACTCCAAACTCTTACCTCCTTACAGAGCACACCTCAAACAACTATACAAGACATTTGGAACGGGGTGCTCTTTGGATAATTTTTTGCTCAAGTTCGAAGCTTTTCACCTAAAAGAGAAAAATATTTTCGTTTAAGCGATTTTTTTTTACTGTTTTGATTGTTTAATTCTTTTGTAATGCAATATATGGATTTAATAGAGTAGATTGATTTATAATTTAAATTGAATGGTATTGGTGAATTGGTAATTCTGGATATTTTTGAGATTGAGATTGAAAAGTGAATGAATACATACTATATTTTGTGGGGAGTTGCATTCTCAAATCAACTTGAGTAAGAAATACTTTGAGGATAATATAAATTGATTTATATTTAAGTTTGTGATGTTTTCAACATATGTAAGAACAATTCTTACATAATTCCAAAACAAAGTTTCAATTTAAATTTTAAACATTCTAGCAAACCTAACAAATTTAAAAGACTGTCTTATACTCTTATAATGCATAATTTGCTTAGACAAATATCAAGCTCAAAAAATTTATATAATCTCTAACCTTTAAGAAGTTTCAAATATATAAGTTACAATTCTCAGATCTCACAACACTTATTCTTATATTGAAACAAAAAATAAATTTCAACTTAAAGTAATATTTAAAAATAGTTGAGATTGCATCTAAAAATCTATAAAAATATCACTAAACAAATCAACACTCATACTAAAAAAGAGTTAGATTAAGAAAAAAACTTTTTTCGACCAATAATATGAATAAATTTTTCAATTGCTCACATCATATATTATAAAAAGAATAATACAAAAATATTTGAGAAAAAAAAATAATTACTCTAAATTAAACTCAGATAAGGTGAGATTGTTCTACAACTCACTAACGTTTACGTTTGTAGAAAAATATTAGAAATAAAGTAAAATATTTAAAAAAAGACAAGAAAAATGGTAGAAGAAATAAACGAAGATATAAAAGAAGACGAGGAAGAGGATTTTAGAAAGCAAAAGAAAAAAAAAAAGATAAAAAGAGATCTATATAGATAACTCTCAATCTTATAGACATGTGTTACACACTGATTACGAGATAAATTAAGAAGTTAGAAAAATTATAAAAATATGATAAAAGAATTATGT
>Ga0209489_105733_pt1 | contig 21074 bp, 8 predicted proteins | sample SiratrowhiteBW_FD_187527 | JGI IMG/M metagenome (GOLD analysis project Ga0209489, IMG submission 187527) | Root nodule microbial communities of legume samples collected from California, USA - Siratro white BW (SPAdes) (version 2) | ecosystem: Host-associated > Plants > Roots > Nodule | place: USA...
AAAAAAAAAAAAAAAAAAGACCATAACTAGTTTTAAAAAGAAAAAAAAATACAAATAAGTTTTAGAATTTTTATAAAAGAAAAAAAGAGTGAAAATACTTTTCATTTTCATTAAAACTTCTAAAACCTTTTTATCACTATGGATTAATTTTAAGAAAGGTGGGAGAATTAATCATCGTAAACTCTTACAGTAGTCTAAGGATTTCAATTAATCAATTAATTACTTAATTAAAATCGTATCTTTATTCCACAAATTTATTCCTTAGTATAGAACAATTTATTTACAATGACATGCACAAGATTTACCCATATCTGGAAATAAAATAAAAAATACACCATTCTAAGAATTTGAAAGAAAAATTAACCTAGTTTGAAAAATTTGCCACAAAATGCACATGCATAGAAATGTTAGCTACTACACTCTTTACTTTAGCATGATATTCTTGTAGAAAATTTAAAATTAAACAAATAATTTTGAAAATGACTTTATTAATTTAAAGAATCTTAATGAAAAATTTGAGAGATTGTATATTCTAGAGTTGAATTAATGTTTGAATGCATGCACTGGATTCATTAGGAGGTTCGTTTGCGTACTTGAGAGTGGAGCTTGGAGATTTCGTGGCGTACATAGCATCCGGCAACATCCTTCTGGAGTACGTGGTGGGCGGCGCCGCCGTGGCACGCTCCTGGACCTCCTACTTCGCCACTCTCTGCAACCAAGACTCCGACAAGTTCCTCATCCATGCCCACCGCCTCTCTGCCGATTACAGCCACCTCGACCCCATCGCCGTCGCCGTCCTCTTCGTCATTGGCCTCTTCGCCGTCTTCAGCACCAAGGGCTCCTCCCGCTTCAACTACCTCGCCTCCATCCTCCACCTCCTCGTCCTTTTCTTCATCATCATCGCCGGCCTCACCAAAGCCCGCGCCGCTAACTACTCCTCCTTTCTTCCCTTCGGGCCCCGCGGCATCTTCCAGGTAAAGAACAAATTTTGAATCATTTTCATAATTTAAAATCAGTTTGAATAGCTGAGTTTCATTAGTTGATTCATTGGGTAGAGCTAGTTTGATGAATCTGATCCATCGATCCCTACTTGCAGGCGGCGGCGGTGTTGTTCTTCGCGTACGTGGGGTTCGACGCGGTTTCGACGATGGCGGAGGAGACGAAGAACCCTGGGAGGGATATTCCGGTGGGGCTGATAGGGTCGATGACATGCACGACGTTTGTGTACTGCATGCTGTCGGTGACCCTTTGTTTGATGCAGAGGTTTTCGGAGGTTGACGAGAATGCTGCTTTCTCTGTGGCGTTTGAAAAGGTGGGGATGAGTTGGGCCAAGTACATTGTTGCATTTGGGGCGTTGAAAGGAATGACGAGTGTTCTCCTTGTTGGCGCTGTGGGCCAAGCCAGGTATCTCACTCACATTGCTAGAACACACTTGCTTCCTCCATGGCTTGCTAAGGTAAATGAGAGAACTGGGACACCCATCAATGCCACGGTTGTGATGCTTGGTGCCACTGCTATTGTTGCATTCTTCACAAGCCTTGAAGTTCTTGCGAACCTTCTTTCAATCTCCACTCTCTTCTTGTTCTCCCTTGTGGCACTGGCCTTGTTGGTTCGTCGCTACTGTGCAAGAGGGGTGGCTACAAAGGCCAACATTGTGAAGTTCATTGTGTGCATTGCTCTCATATTGGGTTCTTCTGTTGCCTCAGCAGTTTATTGGGCCAAAACCACAAAGTGGGTTGGTTACACCATCATGGTGCCGCTTTGGCTTCTGGGAACGGTGGGGATTTGGGTTTTGGTGCCAATGACGAAGAAGCTAAAAGTTTGGGGTGTGCCACTGGTGCCATTCTTGCCATCAGCTTCCATTGGCATCAATGTTTTCCTTCTGGGGTCGTTGGATAAGGCTTCGTTTAGAAGATTTGGATTCTGGACTGCCATTTTGCTGGTGTACTACCTCTTTGTGGGATTGCATGCCTCTTATGACATGGCACAGACACTGAAGAAGGAGAGACTGGAGAGCATGACCGAGTCAAAGTTGGATGAAGAAAATGTTGTTCCATCACTCACAGAATCTGCTACAAAAAGTGAAGATCATAATAGTTTAAACAATTGATGTGGTTTCTGTTTATGTTCCACTCTGTATGTATGTGATTATTGTTCGTGTGAAATACTTTGACAAATAAGGTTTGTTTTTTTATATATGGCATTCTCTTGAATTTTTTTATTTGGACCTTCTTTCTTTATTTTCTATATGGAACACAGCTTCAAGATACACTTAAGCACATTCGATCACGACGACTGTTTTGAAGACGATTGTGATTTGGTGCTGATAGGTGCTGGTTTGTGAATCTCATCATGTTGATTTTCGCAATCAACCCAAAAAAGCCAGAGAATATGTTCATCCAACTTCAAGGAATCTGAGAACAGAACAATTTTCCTATTTTCCTTTAACTGTTTAAGAGTTATTGAAGTAAACAATACAATCACCAATTTTAATTTTAATTGACGGGAAGATTTGGCAGAGTCTCAAGTGAAGTTTAGAATTGAACACTTAAATTTCAAGGGACAGGCGAAGCTCTGATAATCTAAAGGATAGATATAAAATCGATTAACTTTTTAGGTTACTTTCTGTTCTCTGTTTGGAGTCTATATAAATCTTATTTTACGGATAATTAAATCCAAGCCTTCATAAAAATATTTCTTTTCTGATTTTTTATAGATGGGAAAGGTGTTTTATAATGTGTCTTGTTTTCTACGAAATCCTCTTTTCGTGAGTCTCCGTTAAAATAGGATATATACAAAAGCACTAGTAGAAAATTAGGCTTCAACGTCTCCCAATTAAAATGGTTAAATCAGCAAACGACGTGGTGAAAAATGCGGTGACATTTTTGTAAATAAATGAATATAACCACGTCGGTTCAAGAAAATAACCGTCCTTGATGTATTTATAAAAAAGGAAAAAACCAAATTTTGAAATTTTAAATACGAGCTTAAATCCCACGTCGGTTGAGAGCTCCCAACCGACGTGGGACTTTTACTCACTACGTCAGTTGCCCAACAAAAACCGACGTAGTCTTCACAATGAAAAAATTGGGGCAAATTGACTGAAATTAGGGCACACACCACGTCGGTTCTGGGCTTTGTAACCGACGTGGTGTATTAACAGTAATTTTTTTTAATTTCAGGGCATGCACCACGTCGGTTGGGAGGCCAGAACCGACGTGGTACTTCTATTTTATTTCAAACGCGCCTTTTTTCTTCACTTTTCTTCTTCTCTGCTGCGCGCGCGTTCTTCCTAGCACTATTCCGGCGTCTTCTCCTTCACTTTTCGACCTCCATTTGCACCTCATTCTACTCCATTTTTACTTCCTCTTGTTCGCGACTTCGAGAGCTTCCATTTAACAGGTTCTATTTTCGATTTCAAGTCCGTTTGAGCTGCGTTTCGTTTGAGCTGCATTTCGTTTGAAGCTGTGTGCTCATTCTTTCTCTTCCATTTTCTTTTGCTTTTACTGATACTGTTATTGTATTGAGCATTTGTTTGTACTTTGTTGTTTTTGTTTGTGTTGTTGGTTTTGACGTGGGCACTGCGGGTTCGGTTTTAGCATCACCACTGCGCTACAAGAGGTGTGTTTTTATGTTCTTTGAAATGGAAGAACAATATGTGTTAGAATGTTTATCTATATCATTAGAATGCTTGTTCAAATTAGAATGTTTTGGGAGAATATTTGATGTATGTTTTTGGAGAATGTTTAACTATATGTTGAATGTTTGATCTATGTTTTATAATTTATTTGAACATTGTTCAATGATTGAAATGCTTGTATGATTAGAATACTTAAATGGCCTTTGTGTATATTAGTTTCTTTTATGTTTGGTTTAATTGTCTATAATTTTCTCTGCTCATGAGAGTTCGATATATTTTTTATTATAAGCCTTTAAGGTTTTGATATTGATGTTCTTATTCATATAACCAGTACCCCCTTTTGTTGTGGGAGAAGCTGAGTTGGAAGCTTCGAAAGAGGGCCGCAGGATTACAAATTTCAAGTATGCTTGTATTGGATACTCAATGTACTTAGACAACAAAGATTCTTCAGTAGACTCCCAGGATAAAAAAGCGAAATTGCCCTTTTGCGTTGGTCTTGAGGTTATATATCTTGATTGTCATTCCGTTGTAGTTTATCTATTTTCTAAAACTAGGTTTATCTAATCTTGTTCCTTGGGTTTTTTGGGTGATGGTGCATATTTCTTGTAATATAAAGCTGCAACATGCCACAAGAAAACAATTTATTACAGGGGGGAAACAAATAATAAACTTGTGAAGTCATAAAAGATAAAAGAGAATTGCTAAATCATAGCACCACCATTAATAGTTATGCAGAGACACTAAGTAATTTGGGTATGTTTGTCTAACAAGTCTCATTTATTGTTTGGGGGAACTCACATGATTTCCACCCACTAGTGAAGAGGCTATAAGATTGTATCTAGCAACGTAGCATTTCTCAAGAAAAAATAAAATTAAAAAATAAAAAGTTAGGATGCGATGGTGCAGCAGTGATCACTTGAACTGTGAACGATAATGTGGTTTCAGTTATGACACTATTAACATATGTTTCAGGTTGTCTTAGAAGAGAAAGCTTCAAATACCTCTGCTAGCCATGTCCTGCTAAACATAAAACTGAAGGTATTGAAATTCTTAGTTTTTTTATTTTTATAGTTCTAGACTTCTAGGTTATTTCTTTTTCAATCATTCCTCATTTCAAACATATTTGGATAATTCTCTTTGATCGTGGAGATGATTAATTTGTTTTCCCTCGTTATATCAATGAGAACTTTCCCAAAATGGCAAACATGTTATACTGAACATTCATATGCAAAGTCATAGATGCAGGACACCTTATCTGTTGTTTTGTGTACTTTTCCTACATTATTAATTTGTTCTCAATTACTGAAGTGTATTGTAGAAGGAACAAGAAGAAAATTAGACCTATGAGCCAGTTAGTATGACAGTTATTGGTGGTAGTTATGTAATTAGAGAAAAACTGCTTTGCATTCAGTTTATGGAAATTCACAGTTGGGAGAGAAGCCGAGAGACTCTTGAATTTATGAGGGCTATAAACCAATAAAAGATTTTTTTTTCTTTCACTTGTCTGTGTGTAGGACCCTAGTTTGATTAATACTGGATTAGTTTGTCAACAAGGTAGGCAAAAATCCCTGAGTATCCATCCATCTCTAGAAAAAAGAAAAATGGAACTTTTTTTGTTAAATTGAGCTTCATTTAGTATTGTCAAACCTTAAAGAGTTTCTTTTAATTGAAGCAATTTCGCTGTATAGTAGTACTTAGGCTACCAGTGGACTTTTCTTCGCTTGTAATGGGGCAAGTCTTCGCTTGTAAAAGAGAACATCCACGTCGGTTTTGGGAACCTAACCGATGTCTGCACTACGTCGTTTTGGGACAAAACCGACGTGGTGCTTCTTCTGAGATAATAATTATTATTAATCACCACGTCGGTTTAATTGTCTTAACCGACGTGATGAGTCCAATCACTACGTCGGTTTAAAAACCGACGTCTGATTCAACGTCTCCTGGATCAACGTCGGGTCGAAAACCGACGAAAAAAGCCTCTCAGAACCGACGACGAAGACTGTTTTTCTACTAGTGAAGGTTCTTTAAAGTAACTAATCAGTATTCGAAATATTAGACGCTAGTTTGAAAATAATCTTTCATTAGATGATCTCAAGTTATTTATAGAGACGAGTGGACAGCATTGTCTATGATAGACCTGATTGTGACAATTTTAGATTAAGTCTCACAGCAATATTGATTTAGCATATTTAATTAACATTAATCATATCTAACTTTATTTGTGGTTTAAGGTTCCTAACAGGTATTGAACACGGTAGTTCGGTATCGTTTTAATTTATACATAATCTTGGTCAATCATTTCAGCTTATGTATGATCTTGGTCGATCATCTCGGCTTATGTATGATCTTGGTCGATCATCTCGATAATGTACAAAGTGTATCATCTTGCTGTTATCTCAATTTATGTTTGATCTCGACTATGTGCAATACACTCTTGACAAACATTTGATATAGTACCTCAGTATCATTGGACAGTGTGAGGCCCGCTCCTAAAGAATGGTCTCAACCTCACATTTCAGTCGTGACGATGTGAGGCTCACTCCTAAAGAATAGTCTCAATCTCACTTTTACTGTTTAGATGTGTAACGTTGTGAATTACATTGAATGATACTTTGATTTCATTCATATAACTGGTTTAATTGATTGATTAAATAAGCTAATTGTTTAAACTTGGATCCAAATCTTTAAAGATTGTGATAAGATAAATTCTTTCATTCTTGAATCTATGAATTGACTCACTTTCTTGATTTTTATTTATCTCTTTGTTTGCATTTTCAATTTTATTCAATTTTTGTTTTATGCTTTTCAATTTGTAGACCCACAAAAATTTTAATTTGTTTGAGAAAAATATTAAAGATTGAATGCAACTTATATGTGTACTTGCAAATCTAACCTAGATTGTGCTATATATTTCAAAATTTTATAAAAGCTTATAATATTTGATTTCAAGAACAACATTGAAAATCATTTACCCCTCTTTTAGTGTTTTAGATTATTATCTTTGTAATTAGTTTGTTTAGCTAAGAGTGGTTGCATTTAAAAGAATACTCATGTTGTTTATGTTGGATCAAGTGCTTAGTGCTAGACCAAAAGTTATAAATGATATTCACGGTACCAGCAACATGTAACAATCTTTCCTTGATCAATTGCTTCATCGGGAATCAAAATCGTGACCTTCACTTTGAAACCAATTGTTAGATTGAGCTCTTAGTGCTAGGCCAAAAGTTAAAGCCGATAGTTAAGGCGAAACTCTTTCTAGTTAAGAATAACCCAAATATCATGATTTGATTGTGACTTGACCCACCTGATCACTGATACGGGATTTAGGTTTTAGGGTTGAGGTTGAAATTACTGGTTAGTTTTGAGGTCTAAACAATACTGGGGTGTAATTTGCAATAGTAGTCTGCATTGTGAAACTTGACCGTGATTGTCAAAAATTGGATGTAATCTTCGATAATAGGCAAAATATATAAAAATAGCCAAAATAAATCATTGTTTGCTTAACTCTTTCCATTTGCATGTTATAAAGATAGTTTTAATCAAAGAATGAGATTTTTTTCTAAGTGAATTTATAAAATTATTTTGACATGACAATTGAAACTATATCTAACAATATATCATTAGACATTGATATTGCAAAAAATTGTGAACATTTTTAATACACAATATAACTTTTCCTTCTTGTGTATCTTGCTTTATTTCATAACATAACATACAAAAACAAGGCAAGGTATATTGAATTAAACTGAATAAGTGCTCGTTCAAATATGTTTTAAACATAGGTGCAATATCAGTTGTTGATTGATCGTTATCATTTCACAGTCAAATTAAAATTTAGTATAGACCGTCTAACGTAGTGCTAGACCGTTTAACGTAGTGCTAGACCGTTTAACCATAGAGATGATAGTATAAATAGGATTAGCTAATCCCAAAGAATCAATAGTAAATTTAGTCAATCAATGTTCACAGTTTATTTAAAGCAGTAAAATTTAGAAATAATAGTAAAGATTAAAGGGGCTTAAGGATGTTAAGCACAAATAATAGTAAAGATTAAAGGGGTTTAAGGATGTTAAGCAAAAAAGTAGAGTAGATGATGAAAAACAATAAAGAAAGCCGGTTGACTATCAAGTTCATACAACAAGGAAATCATTATATTAAGATTATCATTATTTCAATTCTCACACTTATTAGAACTTAATCAAACAAGTGTTAGTTAAGTTCAACAAAATTTTATCAGCAGAACAAGCATTCATTGACCTATTTGACTAACTTCTCTCCAAGCATTTACTCATGAGATGTTTATCTTTCACCTTTTAAATTAAGCAAACGAGAGATTTATTATAACTATACAAATTAACTAAGAACACTAAGTAAAGAAAATAATTGAATTTTCAAAAAACGTTCAAAAACAATTCCTTAATATAAACTAGAAAATTCAAGAAGATTAGACATTTTGACATAATTTGTTACAGAAAATTTGAACAAAAACCTCATAATTCATTGCAAAATCACAAGAGAATCAATCCAAAAGAATTTATCCTACCATATGAAGGTAAAAAGAAAGAATTTCTAAAAGGAAAAAAAAGAAAGTTGTGATGTTCTGTTCTTCAAATGTCGTCCTCCAACTCCCTTCTTTTCCCTTGAACGTTGTATCTTTTTATAGGCTTATTTGCTCCAAAGATCTCGAAAATATATTATGTCTCAAATATTGTTTACATATTTTTAGTTTTCAACTTTTCAGAATTCTTGAATTTTGTTTCTAGTTTAATTGCACTTTGTTTTTTTCATATTTTTTAGATGATTTGCTTTGATTTTGTTTATGAGATATTGTAGATTTTATTGTTTAATTCTTTCACTCAGATTTCGTTTCTCATTTTGATTCAAAGAATAACTTGAACTTTTGCATGATTGGTCCTACTCGCCATGGTAGGCGCTTCCTTTAGACCGACTATCAGACTGTCTAGTTGTTGACCTTTTTTGGCAAGTGTACCGAGTCAAAAGTAATATAGATTTTAAAGTACGAATGTCGATCCCACAGAAAACAGTTTTGCTTAAAAATCTTAGTTTCCACTACTCACTAAGCAAATAAATTTTTGCAGGATGATTTGATTTAAATAACAAAAGAACATAAAAGAACAATTGCAAAATAAATTAACGAATATTAAAAGTGGTTTTAAAAGATCTAGAAGAACTCTGGGATTGAACTTCATTTATCTCCCTCATTCATATTTTGGATTTGATAAAAACATACAATATCCGTACTTACTCACAATTGATGCACATATAAAAATCATTCACACTGATTCCTCTGACATGAAATTCATAAGGAAATTTCGTAAACACTAATCCCTTAGCTATTTAGTAAATTACCCAATATTAAGAACAAATGTTATACGCAATCAATACATCGAAACCTATCCCTAGTATTCCAATATATTGAGTATTTTCATCTAGGTCAGAAACTTAAAAGTACTTTCTAATTAAATTCAAGAATCAAAATCAAGACTCTATTGATAAAATAAAATCTAATATTAAGCACAAGATGAAAATACCAATTAAGTAGAAACTAAATATTATATATAAAAAATCATCAAAATACAAATGAGTTCAAAAGATTACATTCAATCCCAAAGATTAAGATTTAGCTACTCATGGTAGCCATTACAATCCAAGGAAATGAAGATTGCCAGAGAAGAAGAAGAATTAATGAATTGCTTTCATCCTTGACGGCTGCTCTTGTTCCTCTAGCTCTAGATCAGAAAATCTAAAATTGCCTTTTAAACTCGTTTTTGGGCCTGGGTTAAGTGACTTTTCGTTTGGACTTTTTTATTTTAAACTTTTTATTTCTTATTTTAAACTTCATGAATCTTTCAATCTCTTATTTTCTTCATTCTTTTATACTTGAAATTTCACAATAATTGAGATCAGATGATTTCCTTTAACTCAGGATTCAAAACTTAAATTTAAATCCAAAAACTCTCAAATTGAGGGTAATTACTATTTTAAAGAACACTTAAACCTACAAGTACTCAAGCTTTCTCATGTATAAAAACACTCAAAATTGACACTTATCACTAGTCTATGTTATTTGTATCATAATCTTTCTACACCTTTTTTTTCATTACACTTAACTGTTGGGGTATTTTCTTAAGTTGAGTCTTAGTACATAGTTCCCTGGATTGCATACTATATGTAATCACTATATCATAGTCATACCAGGTATTGAGACTACAAATACAATATTAGCATAAATGACAATTAAGGCCCAAATAAACTCAATTAGATGAATCGTAATTAAAATAATGGTTTATTATTGATTATAGTCTAAGAAAGTTATAATTAAAACTTCTAACTATGAATAAAATTATACTTATCCTTCATTTGTATTATATGGTGGCAGTACTAGATTGTTGTACCTTGCTACGTTTAGTTTGGTACTTTACTTAATCTGGAAAAAGTGTCTAGATAGTTGAGAGATTGGTACCAGACATTGTTTTGGTGTATAAGAGTTTAGACATCTCTAAAGTGTTCATTTCAATTTAATTTATTTGTAGTTGTTAAAAAAAAAAAAGTACTTATCCTTGATTTATATGAATTTGGCAAAATGATTCTTACATTTTGTTGTGTTAATATTCTTATTTAAAGTGATATTAAATTTAAATAGTGTTTAGTTTGTTTGAATAGCTTCTAATGTAAGTTCAATACATTGTTAATTTACTATTTTGTAAAGTGTTTTCTCTTTATCCTATTCATAGTTTTGTCTCATATCTACTATTTTAGTTTACTTACTTTCTTCTTTACATATTTATTTTGTCTTCAAATTTCTTTTGTTTTTGTCTTTTGTAAGTTTTTATCCTTCATCTTCGTAAGTATGTAATGAGTTTCTTCCTTTCACTTGATATTTAAATTCAAAACATAAATTCTTGAATGTTAACTCTCCTTGTTGTTAGCATGCTTTATGAGTTTAGTCAAGCTTTGGTTTATCTTGTGAGTTTACTAAGTGTTAGTGAAAAATAAATACCTTTCAAGAACAAATAATTTATTTTTCATAACGCTTAGATCTAAAAGCTTAGATGACTAAAAACTAGATGACTTATAAAAAATCGACGAAATGAATAGTATTAGATGATCTTAATATCAATATATGACTCTAATAAAATATTTAATACCTAGAAGATCATATATGTTTATAAACTAATCTTATAATTATAAAATAGATCTTGATAAACATCTATACATTCCACATTCTTTCTTTTTAAGTGATGTATGCTTGTTTCAATATAATTAACATGAATAATATAATTGGTTAGATAAAATATCTTATTTTCATTAATAAAAATATAAAAGTGAAGTGTCAATACAAAATTCAAACCTCTCTAAGAAAAAAAAAAAAAAACACTCATCATAAATCAAAGTTTGTATGAACATAAAAAAGGGAATAAAACGACTAAAAAAAGAAAACGTGCAAATGCTTAAAAGAGGTGTATCATACAATATAGAACCTTTTGGAAGTTCATGATAGTGTTAGATTCATACATTATTTTTCTAACCGACATAGTAAATAAACTTTTTATATTAATTTTTAGTTGACATAAAAGATAAATTCTATATATTATCTAGATTTGGTCGGATTCACAAAAGAAAAATCTTCTCAGCAGTAGCATATATCCTTAGTAGATATATTTATTTTATATTCGTTAAAGACTTTATGATACTAATTTTTGTGTCCATCTTTGTTACCGAGTAAACTGTGACAACACAGGTTTCCTAGTCAAAATTTTATAATGTGACGCTTATACGAGTAATTTAAATGGGTTGTTTAAATGCACAGCCAAACTACTGCTCTTAGTCAATGATTCCCATTATCGAAGAGTCAAAACAAGTAATATAATTTAATATGAAATATTCCATTATTTAATAAATTTCCATTTGAAATCATTAAAATAGTCAATTTGATGTTTGATGTTTTACAATTTTGATAATTCCTACAATACTCATCAATGAAACACCATTCCTCAGCATTAAATTAGTGCATGATATGTTAATGCTATTAAAAAATCAACAACCCAACAAATTAAACAGGTGAGGTGTGAAAATCGGTTGTTGTTGGTGTGTGTATCTAGAAGAACTTATAGATAAGTATATATTTTTATTTTTGTCTTTGAAGTATTATAATTATATTATTATGTTAATATCTTATGTAGTAATTTTAGTCCTATTATTCTAATTAGGTCAATTAATTCTAACAAATATAGTGGTTGTACTAATTTAGTTCCTCAATTAATTTGAAATTTATTGACGTCACGTAAACCTACTTGATAAAGACTAAAATAGGATGAATAATGCTTGAAAAAACCTACCCACAATCTAAAAAATTAAAACGACATATTTATAATACTTGAAAAAATTCAATTAGCATAATTTGAATGTAAAATATCAAAATTGTATAATGTTTTTTGTATTAAAAATAAAATAGTAAAAAGGGTATACACTATAAATATTCTTGTTTCTTTTTCTAAACCCCATTATGATAAAACTGTGCCAGGAAATAACACTATACCAGAAAGTGAAGGTGGGTTGGGTATGCTAAATTGCTTTTTAGAGCGTGTTTGGCTTTACACATTGTAGACTAAGCGTGCTGCACTTTTGAATAAAGAAATAACAAATTGTGCATTTTATTCCAAACACATGCTTGGTCTTTGCCCTCACTTCTACCTGCATGTTGATGGGGGTTTTGGTCATTTTGGAAGCTTCAAATGATAGATAGATATGTTTGTTTTCAGGCAGAGTCAGCCAAAGAAGAAAGCAAAAGTGTAACTTTTCAACATGAAGTGAAAAATTCACCCTTTGCCTAATATAATATTTGAAAATGCATCACTTCTAATTTGATGAGCCACCCATCAATTTGGACTTCAGCTTTGGACTTTAGTGTCTTATCAAACTTTAAATCCTTTGTTTATATATATAATATTTCTTCCTACTTGGTCTCACCTTTTCTTTCACTTTGAAAATATGTCATACATTGTTCTTGAATTCCATGCTTTCTTTATTTGAACTTTGGATGCACATTTTTCTGAGTGTTGTGAAGAAAGATTGATTTGAACCTAAATCACTTTTCAACCACTCTCAAAACCCTCTGGTTGTGAAATTTAGAGTGTTTCAAAGATACCTGCAAGAAAAAGGTCAACCATTTTCACTGCACATGCAACTAGTGTATTGTCATAAAAATTATACCAATGAAAATAGAATATGTGTGTGTGTGTGTTTGGTTTAGGCTTTCAGAAAATCCACGTTTCATGAAATTAGGTCAAATCTCGTTTTGCAGAAGTGATAAATTTTAGGTTGAACTTTGACGCGCTTAAGATAGAGATGATTGTGAAAACAAATATGTTGAGTGAAAAATAACAATACAGTGAAATCTTTATTCAATTCAGACATGTTATGAAAGAAACAAATTTGTAACTTGAAAAATTTGAAAACAAACGTGAAACCTTTTAAAATAAAAAAATATATATGATGAAATGATTTTTCCTAAATTAAAATTAATTTATGCTTGAGTTAATTTATAAAAAAATTATATGGTTGTATATGAAAAAATAAGTATATTGAAAAGGTCGCTTAAATGTCTTCTTGTTAATATATATTTAGTTTAAATATCTTATAATACTTTAAATTCATATTTCATTTATTTTTATCTTTTAAGTTTAAAATTGATATTCCTAGTTTATGATCCTACTTTTTTAAAACATTCCAAATTGATAAACATTATTTTTTATTTTTAATTTATCTCCATTTTTTTTTTCTCAAAAAGTAATTGACTGAGAGGGTAGAGTCATTCTAATAAAATTATTTTAAAATGCATATATTCATTAATATTCTTAACAGGCATGAAAAAAAAAATCCTGAATTATGGTTATTATGGGAAAGAATAACTTATGTACCTAACAAATTAAATTTGTTTATTTGATTACATTTTATATTTTTATAAACAAATATTTCGTTATATATTTATTTTCTTTTAAAGAGTTCCTTGTATCCGTGAAAACGCTTAACTAAAAAACCAAAAACAGATATTAATTTAATGTAAGAGACTAAGACATATTTATGTCTATATATATTTTTAACATGCATATTTTTTGAACAATCTTGTCTTATTATTAAACTAACAACTCCTTTCTCTGTATAAACCCTCCTAATTTAAAGAGTTAAACACAGCACCATTATATTTCATTTAAATAAAATTTCATCTTTCTGCGTTGATCTAAGCATGGTGTTAGAAAATTTGTTTTGTTTGTCCGTGATTAGCGTTTGTGTTTGAAGAGATAATATGAAAGCAGGGTTGTTGAAAAACAACCAAACCCCAACCCAGAGAAGTGCCACTGTATCAATTCTTCTATTTTTCTCTTCCAGAAGCTAATTGCTCTGCTTAATTTAGTGTTTTCCGTTTGACAAACCTTACTTCTGCAACCAATCATAGAATAAATTATACAATTAAAGAAAAATATAAAATGTAGTAAATAATGTGTTGATAGAAAGAGATGATCACATAAATTAATGTGTCTTTTCTCAGTCATAAATCAATCATATATATATATATATATATATATATATTTTTTTTTTTAATTTAGGTCCATAAAAGTGGTTTTATAGCTAATATTTACAGTCTCATACTTTAATATATATGTTTGAATATTTTTTTTTCTAAACAAGTAAGAAAGATAAAATTATATTTATCCACTACAAGAAAATAGTCATTTAATGTTAGTTTATTTTATATAAATTAAAAGTAAAAATTGAAATTAACTACTTAATAATGTCCAATTTCTATCATACTTTTATATCATAAATGTTAATTTATTAGACCTAGCTTTTGAAGATTCACTTTAACTAGTGTTTATTAAACTAATCTTAATTTATTCCTAGTATTTAATTTAATTTTTAATTAAAATAATTTAGTGGCAATCAAGATTTTGTTTAACAGCCAAAAATAAATTAAATAAAAATAAACATTTCAAAAATATTTCAACCCTTTTACAAGTTAAAAAATCAGAAATGCAAAAAATTCAGTATTCAAGAAAGAAAATGAAGTCATACTAAAAAAACAAGATACAATAACAATAATAACAATAATGTATTTAGTGTTGGCTAAAATTCTTTTCTAATATTAGTTTAATTTATGTTGGTCTGATTGATGTTAATTACAATAATTTTAAAAGTAAAGTTTTCTGCATGATGTCTTCATCTTCAACAAAACAAAATATAAAGAAAATTAAAGAAAATTATAATAGATAAGAAAATAAGTATAAAAGAAGATGAATATGGATAAATGATATGAATATGAATAAAGAGAATGAATGTATAAAAGAGATGTCTGAATGAAGAAGATAAGTGTTGGTGAAAAAGATAAATGTAAAAATATTTATATATAAAATAATATAGAAATTTGTCATCTTTAAATATTAACCTTTAGATTAAAAATAATCAACAATTTCTATTCACTGTCACAAAAACTCACAAACTTATAACATATAAATTAATATCAACGTAATTGACATAAATTCAAATAAATATAAAAAATATATTATATTAATATATGTCTAATTGAAACGAACTTAAATAAATAATAAGATAAATAACATAAAACAAATATAAATATTAGAAATAAATAAAATTAGCATAAACTAAACCCACACTGACTTCAAAATTTTAATATTAGAAATAAATATTAAAATTTATTTATTTTAATTAACCTCAATTAAACTAACATTGATGTAACACTAACCTAAACATTTTTAATTATATTAAAACAAGTTAAAAATAATTAGCTTCACCTTAAAATTTACTAAATCGACAATTAAAAATTTTACACTTTATTTTTAGTTAACATTTTGTGTCGAGTTAAATCGATTCTAACAATATCACAATATATTTATAAACTAGTTTGATGTTTTCTTACAGTGATCATAATATATTTTATACATAAATTAAAAAATTAAAATTTATAGAAATTATATTAGACAATTTTACAAATTAAACTTATTTTAGTTTATATAGAAATTTGTTTTATTTTTATTCTTTTTTACGAAAATATTTATATATATTATACAAGTAAATTTTTAATTTAAAATATCTTTTATGTATCTCTATAATGTTTTTTTATGAGCTAAATTTAAAACAAAATTTTAGTAAAAATCTCTTTTCAGTGATAAAATAAAAAATCATTTTGATTTTCTTATGAAATAAAATGAGTTAAACAAGAGAAGTTCAATCTTCACTTTTTTCTAACAAGAACATCAATGTTTTATCAGTCATTTTATTGGAATCAAGTGAAAGTTAGTAAAATTATTATATTAAAACTTTTGGTTGAGAATGGTGTATATATATATACACGAAGTTATTCTGGAGATAAATGGTGTATATATATATTATAATTTATGGATTATAATAAGATTTTCAAAGAGTGCCTTATTTTATTGACCAAACCTCACATAAATCCACAACCACCCACAAACACAGACACACCCTCCAACTCTCAAGTCCAACTTTCCACACCACCACCACCTCCCACATGTGACTCTTCCATTACCCATTGGGATCACCATCATCACCATCCCAAAGAATCAACCTTTCTTCATAATATTCCAATGGGGAATGCCTTGGGGTGAAAGAAGACCACGAAGGTCATGAAGATCGACGGCGAAACCTTCAAGTTGAAGACTCCGGTCAGAGTCTGCGACGTGCTCAAGGACCACCCGGGGCTGGTGCTGCTGGAATCGGAGGCAGTGAAGCACTACGGCGTCAGGGCCAGGCCGCTGGAGGCGAACAAGGAGTTGGCGCCCAAGAGGCTCTACTTTCTGGTGGAGCTGCCGCGCGAGGCGGCGGTGGCGCCGCGGAGGGTGCGGTCGGGGATCAACATGAGCGCCAAGGACAGGCTGGAGAGCCTGGTGCTGGCGCGGAGGTCGGCGTCGGACCTCACCATCATGAAAGGGCAGGGGATGGAAGGGGCGGAGAAGGGCGGCGTGCGGCTGAGGATGAGGGTGGCGAAGGCGGAGGTGGAGAGGGTGATGCGAGGGTGCGAGACGGAGGCGGAGGCGGCGGAGAAGATCGTCGGACTCTGCATGGCCAAAAACGGCGAGGGTTCAAAACAACGTCAGGTATGTATTTCTTCATGCAAGTAAAATGTAAAATTAATTATACCACCAAATAATTTGGAATTTTAATCATAATTTACATTACCTTTAATTATTTTAATCACTACCATTAATTCAGGTTGATTGACTCTAGCCAAATAATAACAGTTTGTGATTTTTAACTAAACATTAGGACTTTTACATGATGATGTCACTGTAAGTGTGAGATAAGTTAATGCTTGTTATAGATAATTAAAGATAACTTAGTTAAAATATATGATAATGCAAGAGATAACTTGCGAGAGCCTTTTGTAAATAAAGACAAGCATATAACTTCTGAGAAAATTACGTTAGTAACTAACAAAAGTAATGCTTCTTCCTGTCTTTTTTCTTTTTGGTACAAGAAACAAATGAGTTTTTTTTTTTTTTTTTTTTTTTTTTTTTGTCCTGTTGTAAGACTTTACCATGCAAGAATATTTTTAAATGTATCTCTTTCATACTGTCAATTTGTTGTAAACATTTATTTGTGTATTATTAATATAAGCCATATGGGAAAAAAAAAAAACTTAAAATATGTGTAGCATCACTAAATACTACCCCTGCTTAGTCATTCTGCTATCAGTATAATTGAACAGATTAATTTTTTTAATGGACTTAAATAGTTTTTTTTTTTCGTAAATTATCCAATTTTTTATTTGATTTCTGATAAATAAATTTTTATTTTGTTTTGTTCATGAAAGCATGATCAAATTTCCCCTGTTTTAATGGTTAAAATTGTCTGAACAAATTTAAGAAAAACAATGAAGTGCAAATTTGAAAAATTTTATTACAAACCGAAAATAAATTTTGGCAATTTGTCAAGGGCAAAAGCACATCTATATATAAGTATTTTTCATATTATTTAAATTTATATTAACATAAGTATTTATATAAGTGTTTGGAGAATGTATTTATCAACTGTTTTCAATAATTTTTTTATGAGATAACTTATAATTTACATGAAAAGAATCTGTCTCTACAGTTTTGAACAAACCAACCTCACTTATTTTTATTTTTTTTTTACAGTATTTTTATGTTTTAGTGATGTTGTATTCTTTTGAGTCATTCATGAGCCAAATTTCAGCTGAAGCAACGTCTTCTTAACTTAGAAAGTTTTAGAAAAATCAATTTTTCCATTTATTTAACAAAATGAAGTTGCATAACATAAACGAAACACATTTTCGTACATTATTCGTCCTCATGACGTTTTTTAGTCAATGCTTGTAGTAGAATTGATTATGTGAACAAGTTGACGTAGAGGGTTCAACCACCTTCTATATTATTATAAACAGAATTTGTCGTTTTTATTTATTTTATAAATCATTATTGCTGGTCAAATGGTCAATGATTTATAGAAAAATTGTAAAAGGGACAAAACTATAAGACGTTCTGTTAATTATTTAGGTATATTTCGCACAAAACAAATTTATTAATATTTATTCATTTTCAATTACTTATTTTAAACACTTACGGTTTTTATATACGAATTGACATGAATGCACTAGTTAGATGTAAAAGATGTATTACAGTGAGACAAGTTGTATATGGTAATCACTATAGTACTTATAAAGTTTTGAGCACCTTTTAAATTCTTTTGAACTTTTCACACCAGCAAGCATTTCAGGAATTTCAGGAATTGCATTTTCTTATGAAAGTTCTTGAGATATCTTATAAACATAAAATGCTGAAGATTATATTGGACTTTGAACATTTTACCTATTAAAATAATATTTCTATTAATATTTATTTTGGTTTAATATATTACCATTGTAATTTTTTTCATTTTTTCTATCAGTAACAATAAATATATTAATTAGAAGTACTTATCCTAATATATAAAACTCTGAAAAAAAGAAAAATAGAAAATTTTAAATCTAAAAACATCAACATAATCAGTGATTCCTGCACTTGTCCTATAACCTCCTCACCCTTATTTCATTAAAGAATACAAATAAACCCCAAACTCATGTCTAACTTTTCCTTGTTACATTAACATAAAGAATTTATGTTAAAAAAGTAAACGTAATTTATAAGAACATTCACATGAAACTTGAGATATTTAGTAGTAGATGTCCAAATTTAAACCAATGACTATGATAGAATAATAGTGAAATTTAAATTTAATCCAATCTTATAAAATTCTGAATAAGATGAGATTTGTTTTATTTATATATAATGTAATTTAATTATATATTTAGTAGATATAAAATTTCCTAAAATGTTTTATAAATTTGAATCTTCCCTTGCTATGTATTATATTGAATTTACATCATAAATCAAAGAACAATGACATACTTATGAAACAACCATCTGAACAAACAATTGTAAGAGAACACAAGAACAGATTCCTTTGCATTCACATTCATATAGTTGACGACAAGCAAAACAGAATGGATAAGGAAAGATGTATGAGCCTTAGTTCAAACATCATTTCAAACGTACAAAAACTCATATCAAAAGGGTTAAGCGCCATGTCCTTTTCAAGTAGTTGGGTCTGCAAAGAGTAAAGATTCTTCCACAGATATTATATGCAATCATCGGTTTAATAAACACAAACTTGCATGGTGACTACCATTGTTTATCAAAGAGTGGTTGCCAAAATTAAACTATTCTACACGTTTGTATGCATTCATCAAATCCTGTGCAATTTGTGGCTAACATATATGTTTAATATCAACATGATTATTAGAAGAGTTTGTACCCTTAAATTAATGGCTTTGGATTATGAATTCTTGCAGAAAAGGGTGAGTTTTATGCCAATCAGTGAAGGAGGGAGTACTATAGCAGTGGCTTCTTGACCAGTAATTTTACAACACCTAGCCTTCAAATATAAGAGTATCTCACCAAAGGAATGAGCTTCATGGTGCTTTATTAGTTAAATATAATTAAGAGTGATGATGATGTTGTTTACGTTTTCTTGCTATATATTTTTATGCATGAGTCACAAACTGTTGCAATAATTATATGGGTGTTTTCTTATATTAGTTTCACTGAACAGTAAATTAAAATGCTGTTCAGTACCTTTCTAGTTGTGAATAACATTGAATATATGTGGTTTCAATAACATTATCCTTGAATTATTGTGTGTACATATATATGTAGGGAAAAGTATTTACAACTTTGTTGAAGTGTATAAAAGAAAGAGACATCATGAATAACTCTAACTTATGGTATATATGTGAAAATGAAATGATTATAATATTTGGTCATTTTATTACCAAATTTAATAGAATTAATTTTTATTTAAATAAGTTTATTGTAAAATGTTTTTAAGATAGAAGAAAAGACTATAAAATAATTTTGTACAACGTTTTTATATTTTCCTTTAATTACGTATCATTTCCTTCAAGAAATTTGATATTAAAGTGGACCCAAAGTGTATACAGATTAAGAAAACGGATGTTATTTGAAAAATTAAATTTATGTTTTTAATTTTGACTAAAAAATATTAACATTTTTGTGTTCCATAGGGTTTTTTAAACTGGTTCTAATAATGCTATAATTTGATGAACACTAATATTTAAAAGTTAATTTTCTATTCCTTTTATAGTAATTATATAAATAGGTTTGTTAATTCTTACAATAATTACTTCGAAAAACATAAAATTGTGATTGATAGATTGGGTAAATTCTTGTATTGTTTGTGCTTGACTATTCAACTCTTTATAATAATTAATTTTGTTCTAATAGAAAAAAACCGTTTTGTACATAGGAAAAGTATGTATCAAATTGGAAAAAAATTGTTAAAAAGTAATATTAAACTATAGATTTTAGATTATAAAAAATCTCCTTTAAAAGAAAAAAAAAAGTTTTTCAAGTCTTGATTATTATTACATATTACGGTAGAAACTAAAGTTCCATCAAAATCGAAATATGATAAAGGGATTAGTAATTTGTAAAAGAGATTCTCTATTTTTATAATTCAATTAGACTCAAATATATAAATATACTCTTTTTGGTTGTCAAATATAATTTATTTTACAAACATTTCGTTATGAAAAAAAAATCTGAAACCTTTAGATTTCAATTGTCTCAAGTATGCTCTAAATTGTTTTTTTTTTTAACCTAAAAGATTATTTGAGCATGCAATACGGAATTAGCTTGAAAAGTAGAAGCGATAACATAAAATAACACTTTTTAATCCTTAGTAATTAATTTGTCTTTGACTGATGACCGACAAAAGCCCTCACTTCAAGTGATACTTTATTACGTCTGTGACATTTCCACAGTTTGATTTATATATATATATATATATATATATATAT
>Ga0209489_105734_pt1 | contig 21067 bp, 8 predicted proteins | sample SiratrowhiteBW_FD_187527 | JGI IMG/M metagenome (GOLD analysis project Ga0209489, IMG submission 187527) | Root nodule microbial communities of legume samples collected from California, USA - Siratro white BW (SPAdes) (version 2) | ecosystem: Host-associated > Plants > Roots > Nodule | place: USA...
ATGTGTGTGTGTGTGTGTGTGTGTATTATTGTTTAAAATAGTTAGTTTATAGATAACATTTTAAATATAAAAGTAAAATATATGCTAAAAATATATAAACATAACTCCCTGCATCCCACAATTATTTGAATTTTAGTCATTTAAATAAGTTTTAAATTCAGCAATGTTTTTTATTTTCAATAAATCATCAATTTTTTATTCTAATTTATCATCAAATTAATTTGTTTCTATTTTAATCAAATTAGTATTATTAAAAAGTGCTGTTACTCGGTAACACTATTTTAAAAAGTCTTGTATTTATTATTCTTAAATATATATAATATTAAACTACATATGGGACAGAAAGAGTATTTCTTTATTGTAGTCTTAGTTTTTATTTAAAAATAATTAGAAATAATTATTTTAAATGTAAATAATATGTATTAAGAATATTTTAGATTATTGTTTTTCACAAAATTTATTTTAAAGTAACCAGAATATTTATACTTATAAATGGTCAATTGCTCATTAACTCTTCTCGATGAAACATTTGGCTGAGATTTTATAATGACGTTAGGTCACTATATGAGAGTAACAAGCATAATTACAAAATAATTTAATTTTAAATAAAACCTTAGTTACTTTTTTATGAAAACTTTAAATCTTTTGTGTGTTATTTTCCATTTAGCAATAGTATATCGAATGGGAAGATTAGCAATAGTAATAATTATGGCGGAAACATGAAACTGTAGAAATATCAAGACTGCAGGAAATTGGAAAATCTTGGACTATCCAATCACAAAGGTGAAGAAGTTATTATAAAGATGTTGGAAATCATGGAGGTTAGGGATGACAACCAAATAGAGAATAAGGGTAACGGGGAGGAGGATGGGATTATGAAAACTATTTATGAAGGTTTTAAATATGAACCTTTAGGGTTTAGGGGGAAAGATAAAAAGGCATATATGAGAGAATTTATTAGAAAGGAGAAAGTTGACATGTGTCTTCAAAAAACAAATTAGGGAGTGTTGGGAAAGAGATCAATCAATCACTCTAGGGAAGGGGGGATATGAAAGCGTATATACTGTCGTTGTAGGCAAGCACGGGAGCTGGTGTGTATGTGGAAGCGAAACAAATTTTGTTTGGAAATGTCATTCAAAGGAGTTGCTTTTATTGGAGGACAGGGGAAGTGGGGGAGAAGAAGACAAAATCTTGTGTGATCAATGTCTATGCCCGTTTGATGTTAGGGAAAAACAAAAGTTATGGGAGGACTTGATACAACTCAAGTGTTCATCATCTTGCTTTACATGGGTAGTTGTGGGAGATTTTAACAGTGTAAGAAGAGTGAAGGAAAGGAGAGGTGTTAGGGAGGGAAAACATATGGCAGATAAAGAGATTCAATTCAATTTATGGAGGTAAATGATATTCCAATGGTTGATAGAAAATATACATGGTTCAAACTTAAAGGATTCACAAAAAGTAAGTTAGATAGAAATTCCTATGTAATGGGTGGTTGGAAACTTAGAAGGGAGGGCCACAACACTTTCTAAATCCAGTTTGATATTAAAGTATTCTCAAGTTAATTCGGGTCCAAATTCGTTTAGAGTGATGGATGCCTAAATGATGCAATGTGATTTTAAGAAGGTTATTTAAGGCTTTGGGGAAAAATATAAGGTCTCAAGAGTAGGTATGTACCTCATGAAAGAAAAGTTAAAATTGTTGAATTAAAAGAGTAGAACAATGATGTATTTGGAAATATATATAAAAGAGGATAGCATATGTTATTGTCCAAATAAGGAATTTGGATATAATAAATGAGGAAGATAGGTTGAACGAAGAAGAAAATAAAGAAAGGATATGAGTATTGGTGGAGCTGAGGTTATATCTTACACAATAATCTATGATGAAACAAAAATCAAGAGTAAAATATCTTCAATTGCATATAAAAAATATATAGATAAAAGATGTAACGGAGGGTTGGAAAACAAATAATATAATCTCTCAATAGGATAATGTTAGACTCACTGTGATGTTTTAAGAAGATGAAATTATGAAATTACCCACTCTGATGTTTTAAGAGGATGAAATTAAAAAGGTGATAAGGGAACGTGAATTTTTATTTATATTTAAAAGGATTTAATTTTACATTTATCAAGGAATAATGAAGAATGATGAAGGAGGATATTATGGATGTATTGGTTGATTTTCATAGATATGGAAGATGGTTGTGTGGAGGAAATGGTTCCTTTATTATATTGATTCCCAACTGTGAAAATTCAAATGATTTATATGAGTATAGACAAATTTCATTGGTGGGAAGTTTAGAAAAGATTATGTCAAAAGTCCTAGCTAATGGATTGAAAAATGTGTTGATCAAAATGATAGATGAAGCTCATAATATCTTTCTTGGATAAAGAAGTATGTTAGACAGGGTGTTCGTTGCAAGCAAGGTGGTGAACAAGGTGAAAAGAAAGAAAAAGCAGCGTATTATCCTCAAGGTACAAGGTACGTTTTGAGAATATGTATAACTCGATCAAATGAAAGTTTCTATGTTATATATTAAATAAAATGGGGTTTTGCACCATATGAGTGAAATAGATTAGAGAATGTTTGAAATCTTCATGAATCTTAATTTTAATGAAAGTCCAACTAGCAAATTTCTTTCTTTAAAATGAATTAGGAAAATAGATTCATTGACTTTATTTCTATTTCTCATAGTGGTAAATGTTTGACTTGGTTAGTTAAGGAAGCTAGAAAAAAAAAACTAATACTACTAATGAGAATAAGCCTACTCATGTGGATATATAGGTGTTATAGTTTGCCAATGACACATTATTCCTATGAGTCCAACATGGAAAACATAATGGTGATGAAAAGCATTTTTAGATTCTTTAAGTTAACATCAAACCTTAAAATTAACCTTTCTAAAGGTAGGTTAAGGGGAATAGGAGTGCAAAGATAGACATTGAATGAGATAGTCAAAATTCTTAATTGTAACAAAATGAAAATATCATTCATGTATTTTGGTTTATTAGTAGGGAGAATGAAAAAACTTAGGCTTGAGAACCATTGTTATCTAATATTAAAGAATATTGGCTAGGTGGAAAGGAAGAAGTCAATCTTTTGGAGATAAAGTGACACTAATTATGACATTGATAATTGCTTATTTTATTAACATGAGTAACTATATGTCATTATTGAAGATACTGATAAAACAATGTTCTTATTCAAAATATATGTATAAGTGATTGAAAGAGATAATTTTTCACTTACAAGATAGCATTGAAATATAGTAAATTATATATTTTATTTGTTAAAAGTATTATGAATACGAATTTGTTTTACTCAAATGTTTCAAAATCATATCTAATGAGTTTGCATATACAAGTTACTTGCAAGTTTTTCATAATAATATTTGACAAATAAAATATTTATTCACAAGTAATAGCATTACAATTTCATGTGATCTTATATATTGATTGAGATTTTCATTCAACATATCACAGAAGATTGGAATCTATTGTTGGAAAAAATAACATCAACAAACCATTTATGAATGAAATATTGCATATATTGATCAATTAAAATAAAAAAAATATTAAAAAATATATAATAAAATATATTCTTCCAATTTTTTTAACTTAATTTTTAAAAGAATGATTTCCATTTTTTAACTCATGATTTTCAAAAGAATAATAATATAAAAATATAGAACGTTTTTTATACGAGAATTTAGTAGATCTATCAACTTTTAAACAATTGATTTATAAAATTTGACTTCATCATCTTAAAGCTTTCATTAAAAAAAAAAAGTTTATTTCACATATCTATTGATGAGAATGATATTGTATTCTTTTTTAGTTTATCTTTATTACATAATATTTTTCTAAATAAAGTTTTAACAAAGCGCATTCTCACAGTAGAGATGCAAAGGAAGAGTGTTATGAATTATTATTAACTCTCTGTTAACTTTTTACATCCTCTCTAGTTATTAGTCTATATATGATTTAAATATTTATTATTTTGTGATAATACATTGATTTTCTTTTCTATTCTTTCTCTTTTATCTTTATCTTAAAACAGTATTTTATAACAATTATATAAATATATTAACTAAACAGATAATTTAACCTTTTCCTATATAACTAAACAAAACAATTGTTTATGACTACTTTGTTAATCCATTGCGTGTGTTAAATGCACATTTCAGTTATTGTTGTGTTTATTTTTGTATTTGGATTGAAAATACTCCTTATATTCCTTTCGATTTGGAATGTAAGACAATTCCACTACCAGTTTTGATCAGAAAACTAATACAATAAGATCACGTGACCAACATAACAAGTTGGAGAAAAAAAATGAACTATTATAGAACTTGTTATTGATGGAATTGGTGATTTAAGTTTCGTAATCCCACGGATCGACGAAGGGAAATAAAAACTCAAAAACTAGTACTAAAATAATTGATGAATGATAACTTTTTTAATTAGACTTGGGCAATGTGAATACGTGCCGCAATACCATGACCTTATTGCGGAGTTTACGAAACAAATTCCGTGAATCACACTGTGACATTGTCATGTCACGAGTATCTACTATTTTTCCCAGTAGTACAAAAAGGAGCAATTAATTAATTTCCTATGATTAAAATTTCTATATCTCGTAACATGCAATATGATCGGATTTCTATAGCATCATATTTAATAGTAGTTTAACTTTATTTTTTTAAATCACTTATTTTATATTAGACTACGAGTAGTTATTTATCAATATTTTAAATATTGATTCTACTTAAGATTTGAAAATCTAGTCAAATTTCTCAAATTGGTGTAATTTTTTTTTTAAATTTCTGAAATGGTGCATTTTTTTTATTTATTTTCGGATATGGGTAAATGGTGCATAGGAAACATGTTATCATTGTAAAGAAATAGTAGCCCTATTCCACGATCTAATATAAGATTAAATGAAAATTGTGAAAAGAAGACACGATCTTAATTTACTAGATGAAATTGTGCATATAATATTTCAATTAATAAGTTAATTAATATAGTAAGAATACTGTAGGATTTTAATAGGATTAATATTCTCCACCTATTCATCTTCTGTTTTATTTGACAAGTGTGATGTATTGCTAATGTGCAACTAAAATAAATTCACAGTTACAAAAGTGGTTTTAATTATTGATAAAAATAATTGAAATTAAATTGAAACAAATGTGAAGTTAATTTGAAATTAAACAATAATATGGTTGAGGAGATTATTGTTTAAATTAAAATAAAAAATGATATGAGTATGAGATTTATATATTGAACTAAATTAAAAGTAAGTTTGATTTTGAAAAGAAAAATTAAATTAAATTAATATTTAGTAATAAAATATATTTAGCAAAATTAAGTTTAAGTTTGATATTTGAATTTAGTTACTAATATAAAAATAATTTAAAATAAAATTAAGATTTAGCAATAAATTTAGAATGAAAATTTTGAAAATATTATATAATTTTTTAAATAAATTTATTGTTAGTTTTTAAATTATATTTATTACTAACTAAATCTATTTCATATATTAATAACTAAATTCATAGCATGTTATTTTTTTTCACAGTAACCACTCTTCTATTCAAATTAAATTAAATTTTTTGCATTTATTTTAGTTACACATTAGCAATAGATCACACGTGTCAAACAAAATAGAAGAGGGATGGGTGGAGAATATTAACCCTACTAAAAATCCTACAGTATTCTCACTATATTAATTAACTCATTAATTGAAATATTAGATGCAAAATTTTATCTAGTAAATTAAGATGGTGTCCTCTTTTACTATTTCATTTAATTTTATATTAAAATGGTGGAATAAGGCCATCATTTCTTTACAATGATATCGTGTCTCTTATGCACGATTTACCTATATCTGAAAATAAATAAAAAAATGTACCATTTCAAAAATTTCAAAAAAAAATTACACCAGTTTGAAAAATTTGTCGAAAATCTAACATTAAAAGTTATATAGTGAAAACAAGGTGATAGATCTAATTTTATTTATTTATTTCTTTATCTATCTTTAGATATTGAAAATAGTCAATCTAAAGCTTCAAGTTGATTTCAATACATGTTAGACCCATGACTTGACCTATAAATATTATCTACAAGTTAATATTAAAGTAAATGTTTTTTAATAGGTAATTAACTGTGTGAGAAATTAGACAGAGGAAAAGTAGAAAAAAGGATATAAAAGTAAATATGATTTGATGATATTTTATTTATTATCATAGTGTTTAAATTTGGTTAAGGTGTTTTGAAATCAAAAGGTTAATTTATGTAAAAATTAGTAAAGACAATAATATTGTCTTAGATTGAAAGACAATTTTGAATTGTGCTAAAATATTAATATTTTTTTTATATCATGTTAAAATATTAATACTTTTCATTTATTTAGGCATTATAACACTATAAGAAAAAAAGTATTTAGAGACCTATATGTAGCTATCAAATGAAATTGTTGCTAATTTTGACTAAAATAGTCACCAAATTAAATTTTGGTTGCTAAATAACTACAAAATATAAGTAATGATTGAATTTAGTGACCAATTAAGTTAAATAATTGGTATCTAACATTAGCTATCAAGGTGTTAGTGACCTATGCCATTAGGTTCTAAATTAATATCTAACTTAATTAGATATCAATTTAGAATCTAATGACATAGGTCACTAAAACTTTGGTAGCTAATGTTAGATACCAATTATTTGACTTAATTGGTCACTATATTCAATCATTACTTTTATTTTGTAGTTATTTAGCAACCAAAATCTAATTTGGTGACTATTTTGGTTACAATTAGTAACCATTTTATTTGGTAGCTAAAAATTAGTCTCTAAATAACCTTTTTCTTGTAATGTAATAAAAAAATTCAATAAAAAAAGATATTATGGTCTAGTTTTTACAATTATATGTGTTAAAATAAAGATATATGAATATAGCTTCTGACATGGTCTTTTTTCTACCATTCTTTCATTTATTGTTATTTTTAAAATTTTGATGCAAAAGTGTGAATATATATGGAATGATCATCTTGAATGTATCTTTCACTAATGCTAAGATGTAGAATTTTAAATAACTGTCAGTTATTTTCTTGTAATATTGTTCATGTGATTTTGATCCAAAACAAATATATTTAAAAGTTCTAAATGAAGAGAGTGTAATAATGAGAACGACAAATAACAATTTTATAAGAAATGTTAAATATATACTGTTTTAAAATTTTTCGTTTTGATATGGATTTTGAGATATGATGTAAATATGTAGTGCTAGTTTACATGGTTGATGATGATTATTAAAATTTTCTTACATTTCGATTTGATTTCCTCATAACATGTATTTATATAGAATATTTTGATACTATGATGACATTTTTTTTTTGAGATAGTTTTAAGGGTCTCTCGATACAACTATGAATAGTATCTAAGAGGTAGTAGATACTCCTATCTTGTTTCTTGTAATTTTTTGACTTGTAAAAAGATTGAAATACTATTTGTAGAAGGGTTGAAATATCTAAGTATTCTCATTCAATATATTTTTTCTGATAAAAAAATACATAATTAATTATATTTCTAATAATGAAATTTATAATATTGAAAATAATGAATTTTTTAATGTCTTAAATTTAAAAAAAATATAATGTTGGTTCTTAAAGTTAATAGTATTAACAAAAGTGACCAGTGGAAATAGTATCCACATTTAATATATTTTTACTTTCGAGTATTACATCAGTTTTTCCTCCACGTCTTGTGATTTTAGATATTGAAAATATTTTTTAAAAATTTAAGAAGAAAAAATAACTAAAAATAATAATATACTTATAATTTTTCTTGTAATATTTAATTTTCAATCACATTATTTATTTCTTCTATAATTTTGTATTTCTCCTAATTGTAAAAAAGTAATTTTTTACATTATCCAGACATGATTTTAGATACGCTTTTAGGTTAATTATAACAAACAAAACAATAATTTTATGCTACATTAAAATTAATATATTTTTTCTTAGAATCATGTCATTATTTAAAAACTAATAATTATTAATTAGGAGCCTTGAATGTAGTGTACTACGCGTTTACGGTAGAATCAGTACGTTTAAATAATTGTAATGGATAAGACGAGCATTACGACAAAGAGGAAAGGATAGGGAGGAATACGAATAAAATCAATGTCTCTACGAAAACAAAAATTGCTGATTATTTAATATTGTTGTTATTTAAAAACAAGAAAAACTCTGAAACTTAATTTTCTTTCTGAAAACTAGTAATATAAGAACGAAGTCTCTCAGATCGCGTGCATCATTCATAGATCTATTGCTTACTTAGCTGTGGGTGTCTAGAAACTCAGACAATAATGGATGCCAAATCCATTTGTTAATTGGGGTTATTTGGATAACAATTAGTTAATCATATTTCGATATTTCAAAAATGAAAGTTCCTCCTAACACTATCACCTTATCTTCAAATATCCGTGTGAGTTGCTTTACATTTTATTTTTTTCTATTGAGCGCATAGTTTAAATGAGTTATTTAAATAATTAAGTTAAAACACTTATATAAGGAATCATAAAAAAGTCTAATTAAATTATATATTAATATTAAGTTAATGGTATGAAATACACAGTGAAGTTTTATTTAATCATTTACACCATTATGTTAAATATATATTACATCATAACCACAAATTAAATTAACAATTTAATTATATATTTTGAAACTATTCCCCAATCATAATTTCATTCATATGTTATGATATACCTAATAGTGTGTGACTTATAAGGTATAATTAAGATCCTTTTAAATATATATTTCTTTTCTTATTTCTCTCATATATTTTTTTAAAAATAAAATTGTGATGGAATTTTGAATTTTAAAGGGAACAATACTTGTGATTTTAATGATGACACTTCAATGAACTTGAGAATGAAATATTGACACCGTTTATGGGAACCTTTAGTTCTCGATTAGAGAGCTTATTTCAGTACATTTAATAGTCTCACATAGTTTAGGAATCGAGATTAATGTCAATTTAAATATACTTTTCTCTTTTAACTTCCTTAGATATTTTTTAAAACTAAAATAGTGATGGAACTCTGAGCTTCAAAACAGACAATACTTCAAATACAGTAATTGATACTGATATTATTATCTCAATCAACTTAAAGATCAAAAGACTATAAAACAAATTTGCATTTTCTTTTAATCCAAAAAAGCAAAGTAAATTTATTGATTTTTACATCAATTATCTTAAAGGTTATATATGGTTGACTATTTATGACGATTGGTACAATAAAAATTATTTTATACTCTCATTATTAAACTAAATCGATTTTTAATGCGTGAAAAATTGGTTTAGGATGGTATGATAGGCTTTTGAATAAATGAGTGGCACCAAAATCTGGTTCGATTGGGCACCGACACCAAATGCGTATTCTATTTCTTCTAAAAAAGATTTGATTCAATCGTTGTTTCATAAAGACAGTTTGTGAATGTTGATGAATCCATTGCAATTGTGTAGCAGGGGTTGGGCCCACCACTTTATATGGTTCAATTTCTAAAGCATTTGGATTCATGAATCTCTTCCTCTCACAAATGTTCGACCCTTCCTTTGACCTTTGAATGTTTTTCGCCCTCAGCGATCGCAAAGGGTCAAGTATTCTCATGCTCCAAATACCTAATTTCATCGAATTTACAAACAATAAACAGTTTTCACATCCCTTTTGCAATTCCTTAGTTTTTGCACTAAAATCAGGCACTTTTTATTCAAATTAGTAATTCAGGTAGATTTTAAAAAAATCAGTTATATAATTCGTCATTAGACTAACAATTTCAATCTGACTAAATCATGATCTAATTAATGATTTTACTATTCTTTTCACATTTAATTAACAATTTCAATATTTTATTTTTTTAAGTTGTCACTTAGGTGATAAATTTTTATTTTTAGAATTTTAATTTTAATTGTATTCGTTACCAGTGACGACTATATTACTTTTTAAAAAGAAATTGTTAGTTAAGTGAGAACTTCTCTTTTTTATTCTTTTAAAAGTTGTCACCTAGGTGATTACTTTACTTTTGTACTTTCTAATTTTTTATGTAGCTATATTCTAATCGGAAAACTTTATTTTATATTCATATAAATTAATTATAAATGTGCAAATTAAAGTTAGTGATGTAATTAATTATAATTTACTTTTTATATTTTTTTAATTATGTTAGTGGTATTTTAAAGAAGCAATGTTTAATTATTTTAAGACATAGTTAACTTATTTTTATTTTTAAATGATAAATTTTTTAAATGATTTTTTTAAGAGAAACTTAGACTTGTTGGACTGCTTTTTATTTATGTAATTTGAAAGATCAACATGGTAAATATTTTAAATTAATCAAGGATAAAGAAAAATTAATATAAGTTTTCTAGATTATTTAAGAAATTAGAGGTGTTTTAGTAATTTAAAACCAAGATGGATATAAGGACGGAGAGAGATATAGAGATGAAACGGATATGTACATACTTACATAATTAAAAAAATCAGGTATTATCCATACTCATGTCTCTAGTACCTATTTAATGTGAAGATTTTCTATCAAAATCAGGACATATATTCAGATAATACTTATAGAGATGAATTCATTTTTCATCCCTAGTTATGAGTATATCCATCATTGTTACTATCATTATCTTCTAAATTGTGTAGACACTATAAGCTCATGATAACCTATAGATGATAAGTTGATGGTGGTTCATCAAAACAGTGACAAATATACTTGACAAGGTTGGAAAAGGATTTATCTGGGGTGAAAAAAAATATTATATGTATAAACTTATTGAATTGTTGATGAGTAAGTAAGGTTGTAATGACGATTTAAAATTATGAATAAATGAAAGGATTTAAGCTTAGAGTGATCAGTATATATTTATTAATATTTGTGTGTATTTGAAGAAGACCCAAACATATATTAATAATAATGTTGTAATGTGGATTGTGGATTCTCAAGTGGTTTATCATCTTGTTGGAAAAGTAAATGTTAATTTGATAAGTACAACATAAAAACATTATTCCACTTATAAAATTGTAGACTTATGTCATCGTCAGTATTTAGTTCTTGTGATATGTATTGTATAGTACATTAAACGTATAATTGTATGTATTATGTATTTTTACACAAAAAATGAGTATTTTTGGAAACTTGTTTGCTTTAATTAATAAATTATGATGGTAGTTTCACATTTCAAATTGTTTTTGATGATATTGTGACTAATATATATGTTTTTTCCCCATTTTTTGTTTAGTTTATATAAATTTATACAGGTCTCGAGAAATGTTACATTGAAGGTAAAACTAACTCATGATTCAACAAAATTGATAAAACTCTATAATTGTGAAACATATTAAAAGAGAAACATTTATATTTATTAAATTTATTAAGTGATCCATTGTAAGTTTACACTAAGAAATCTATAAAATTGTAATACAAAGATTTGCTAACTTCATGGCAATACATCAAGGTTAACAAATTAATGTGTCATTGAATAATTTTGGTGTATTTTTTTGAAGGGAATCTTATGCCTTCATCAATGTACACATGATGCAATTTTGAATACATAGAGTCAATACATGACACAACTTTATAAGAAAATCAATATAGTTTTGATCCTTATATCTCCTACTCAAAAGAATAAATGTATAGGTACTAGGCATGTCATGTACATTAAGTCTTTTATAAAGTGAAAACAAACAAAACTAGTGGAATCCTATACAAGTTGTGACATATGACATGACTCATGTAGCCTTGCACAATAAAAGAAGTCAAATGAACAAAAAATTTAATGGTTAATAAACAATAGTGAATGACAACATTGATGATTAAAAAGATGATAATGAGTAATGATTTTAAATTTCATTTAGAGATACTAAAATTTGTCTATGGATGATGAGTTAAGATTTCACCACAACATTATATAAATTATCAATACAATGATAACTTTAGATTAAATGAATTTATCAAATTAATGATGACTTCAATATTAAATTTTAACATACTAAAAGATTAAGATTTAATATTTTATTGAAATATTATTAAAATTCAAATGTTTTAATTTCATAATAAACTATACCTAAATTGGGATGAAAATGACTTATTTTATCAAATTTTTGTAAAAATAAATTATTTTTTTATAAACAAAAGTTTTTACGTCCTATCTTATTTTATTTATTTGTAGGTCTCATTTTTTCTTGCTCTTGTGACATTATTATGATTTATCGATTTTTATATGTATAGAATATCATAAATCTTTGTTCTCTGTTATAATTTGGGACTCATATAATATAATACATATGAATTGACCTAATTTAACTAAATAAGGACTAATTTTTATTAATTTTTTATACCCGTAATTATATTTCAATATTTCACTATTTATGCAAAGATGGGTAAGAAAGAAATAAATGAATCAAAAGTTTAGATTAAGATAAAATATAGACTAAAGAGAGAGAAGAAAATTTCCTAATATAATTTAGATTTCAAAAATAATGTTCAAAGTTACATTTTTTTAATATATTTTTGTGAGATAAATTCAAAATAAGTTAAAAAATCCAAATTCAATTCAGATTAAGAAAACTCTATATTTTATTAAATAGATTCGGATCAGCTCAACCCATTTTTATTGCTTTTTCAAAAGTTATCGACAAATTTTAATATAGAAAACCGTATTAATAACTTATAAACACATTAAATTTGAATCTCGACATAATCTCAAAAATCTAGTTCACATTATAAGGATTATATCTAATTATATATATCATTTTGATCATATATATATATATATATATATATCCAACTTCACACACAAATTGATAAGGAAGAGGTTGAATCCATTCGAGGTATAACAACGTTTGATGAGTCCCCTGCAGTGCATGTGCCTTGTCTTCCCAACTTTACGTTCAATTCTCATCATTGTTAAAAACTGTTTCCGTACCTCTAACACTGTATACATATGTTTCATATCTGTTTCGCGGTTTTTTATGGGGATGCTAAATATTTCTATCATCCAAGTTTTTCTTTTCTGTTTCATTTTCATACAAACATATATTGCACTGCGAGTTATGGGTGCAAATAAAGCTGGGCGTTGACTTCATCAACATGGATTTGATTCCCTTTGTCAGCATTATTATTTCTTGACTACTATTTGGGTAACATAGAAATGCATGTAATCATAGTGGCAAAGACATCAATCTCCAATATTCTCTGAAGGAGAAGAACATAAATTTGGGCGGTTATTAGAACGGAACATATTGACTTAGGATCCAAATAATGGCATCATGAGGACATATTGTAGCTCCAATATTGCTGCAGCTGGGGACCCTGAGTTGTGGGTGAAATCCATTTAGAATAATAATTGAGTTATAAGGTTATGGCAGTGCATGCTTACAGAAGGATCCCCCACTAAAATCATATTCTAACGTGGACAAACTGTGGCCTGCGTCATCGTTAGTTATATTATTGTTGTCTTCCAACTCAGTGGTCGTTATGATCTTTATTAAGGTTTTCATAATTTTGACTTTAAAGAGATTATACTTGTTTCTGGAAATGAATATTAGGTGGATACAAATTTTTCGTGTGAGATCGACCTTGTGTGTTCAGATTTTTTTCAGTTGATCCATCGTCTTTTCGTTCACAGTCTTTAAGTTTGATCGAGGAATATTTGTAAAAGAAATTTTAGTATTTATATTAGTTGAGTGAGTCATCAACTCGAGTATAAAATTTATATATAAGAGTAATTAGATAGCAAATGACTCGATAGACCCAACAATTTTATTAGAATAGACTCCCATACCATACCAGGACTTTAAGTCTAATTTAATCTTACAAAACTGATTAGTGGTAAGGTTTATATTCACTTATAAATTATTGAAAGACTTAATCTCTAGTCGATATAGTAATTAAATAGTTAATCTTAATTATTTTAATTTAAGTGTTTAATCATAATATTTACACCCTACTTCTCAGTTTGTTAGGTAAAAGAGGTCGATATTCACAATAACACTAAAAACCAACTTCATATTGAAATCTCTCTTATTTAAATCATAACATTTTATGAAATCCTATAATTATGATACAAGACTCCATCTATTTAAAAGATAAATTTAGTTTATATTTTTCATGTGTCAAGTATTGTTCCTAATAAATAATATTTTATCTAACATGATATTATATTTATACACATTATTTATCTTAAAACATATAACAATACTTAATTGTTATATTGCAAGTTTCTTTAATTTTAAAATTATATCATATTAAAATTAATATATATTATGTCAAGGTTAATTTGGTATTTTTTTTCTATTTATTAAATGTTAATTAGATCGAGGTCGAAGTCATAAAATTAATCCTAACAAAACGTCAAGCTAAACAAGAACAAAAATAAATTCATGCTATTCCACGAACTTACCTAATGTATACTATTGTCTTAGCTAATAAGAGACAATAGTTGAAGGAGGGTGTTAATATAATTTTGTTGTGAAGAATTGAAAAATGAAATTTATGCAACACTAAATCCTACATTACATAATTTTATTTATTTATTTTATTCTTCGTTTTTATTTCAACCAATCTTTCAGACAAAAATTTTATTTATTAAAATGAGATTTGCATGTTACCGAAAATAGGCTAACTAAAGTGAAATCCTAAACTTTATACCTCATTAAAGGGAAAGAGTAAAAGACATTTTGTATGGAATATTCATAGGCAAAGTACTAAGTTTTAAATTAAAGTTGAAAATTAGGAGAGTAAGATTATTTTTAGATCAAGTTTATGCCAAAAATTATAATTTATTGTCATAATAAATGTAAACACTACGATTTAATTCTGATTTAGCTAGTCTAATCGTTATCCAAGTCTACAAAGTTTTCAAAAAATTAAAGTATCTCACAGTAGTCTAAGAACTAACTTCGAAAGTTGAAAACCTACATTATATATAGATTTTTTTTTTAATTCACTTTGCTTTTTTTTTTTTTTTGAAAGATATATTATCATGATTCGGTTCCATTCCAACCATACCAATCTATCAATTTAATGAGAAAATTGGTCTATTCATACCAAGTTAATTATTCTGATTCGATTACATCTCTAATCCAATAACTAGTTCGGGCCACTTATATCACTAATTTTTTGTCCAATCGGATAGACCAACTCACATGCACGCTTGATATTCACCATAAATTTGCAATTGCAAAATTGTTCACTGTTGAATGAAGTTGAACTTTAATATTGATTTCGAGATGTGTGGTTCCTAAATTTAACGTGGGTACTTATGTCTTTAAAAAATAGTGCTTATGTACTATTATTATAAAGACTTACTAATACTGTTTTTCTTATATTATATTACTAGTTTCGAAAACACGTGATCTTTCTTTCTGAAAATTTATTGTTAATTTTATGTTTTCTATAAATACACACATAATTAAGATGATAAACAATAAAACGATGTTTTAAGCATTTCCATCATAGTTAAAAAGATGAAAGAAGATTTCACTTCCGAGTTTCAAATATCAGTGCAATGTGTAGGGACAAATCTCTGTATATTCTATCATTTCTACAACAAGTAAATATTTAAATCAATATTCTAGTTCATCAAAAATTGATTTTCGTTTTGAAATATTATTTTCTTACAAATTTTATTGCGTTTTCCATTTAAAACTAAAAATAGGTTTCCGTAAGAAGAAAGGTGGTAGAATAATGTGTGTGTAGATTTTGTGTACAATGAAAAAATGTTAAACCTAAAGCCACACCACATATAGTGCTTCCTCCATGAACATTGCTTACACTAATAGCATTTGTTGGGTGATAGCTACGGTAATCAATGGTGGTCGACATTATGTTTCTCAACGTAGTTTATTTCTTTTAAATGTTTTTTTTTTTCCTCAAAGGTATATAATTTGGCCACTAATTAGACTATGAGTATGAGTTCTTAACTTCATTATTATCACAGAACCTCGTGATGTTTATATTTTTCTTAAACTTATGCTTGAATTGGTTTTAATTTGGTGAACCAATTTTGATTAACTTGTGGTAATTGAATATATGTTTTTACTTTATATAATATTAAACACTTAAATGATATGGTATGGCCTTTTGAAAAACACTTAACAGTGTTGTATAAGTCATTTGAACAAGTATTTAAATTGGTCTAAAAGATTTTGGTAGGTCTTTAGTTAGTTTGATCAATTATTTATTTCATTGATTACGTGATAATTATGTAATGGGATTAGACTGCCTCTATTTCTTAGTTGGGATAATTGTTTTGGACACCTCAGTTTCTTTTTCATCTTATGTGTTGTGGTAAAAAGGTAAAGAAAAATCTTAATTTAACATTACTGTTTATATTATACTTTCATTTAATATTGTATTTTATTAATAAAATATTATATATAAATAAAATAATAATAATATATATTAATATTAAAGATAAATAGTAGTATCAAAATATTACTAGCTACTTAATTTATTTATAGCAATTTAGTTAACTGGGAAGCTATTCATTGATTTAGTTCTCATCACAGAAAATGATAAATTTGAGGTAGTGAATGGTTGAGGTTGAAGAGGATCTGATAGAAGTCCTTTCAATTGCATTATGCATTATGCAGTGCTTATGCTAGGATTATGCAGAGTGCAAAATAAAAATATCAAGGATATTTTTGGTATTTTAAAAATTTGTATAGTGCAAGTTATGGTGCAGAAAGTAACTGCCCATGATACGTTGGGGCCCTTCCACTCTGGAGCTCTACTAAGCCCAGTACATTGACATGTCTGAATAACTTGTACTATATTTGTTAGTCAAAAAATGTGAGATTTGTGTGTTAAACGATAATACTAGATTAAATATAAATATAATACTTCATGTTAAGATGGTTTATAAAAATTAATAAAAGGTATTATTCTTAAAAAAATTGAAATGTTTAATTTAACATCATATTTCAAATATTTGACAAAATTTGTTTATTGATAAATATATGAATATTTTGAAAATATAAAGTGTAGAAGTATTACAGTTAATAATTATTGACTACTTTTAAATTGATATTTCACCTAATTTATATTCACGTGAAAAATTCCATTAATCCTCTTCAAGTATATTAAAAGTAGAAAAAAGAATGTGCATAAAAAAAATTATTAAAATATCTTATAATTATAGATTACAGAAAAGAAAAGTATATTAAATAACTGGTACTGCTGGGGAGTGAAAGGATAAGGAATTCTCAATAAATAAATAAATACAATTCAAGACACAAAATGATAGAGAAAAGGTGGGGCAAATTGTTTTATTGAGAATATTTTTTTTAAACAATGGCACGTTAAATATTTGTTATACTTGTGCATTATCTTTATGTAAATGTCCTTTCCAAAAAAGATTAAATAAATGTAAAATCATAATATTATAATTGTTATTTTAGTGTATAATATTTGAATATGGGATTCTTATGTTAAAAAGAATAAAATAGAAAAAAAATGATCTTAGGTTACCACTCCATTATTCAGATTATACCAACTCGGTCTAAAATATAATATGTTAAATGTGTTAGAATTTTCATTGAATTTCCCTATAATACCTATAGAAAAAAATAAAATATCTAAAATTAATTGACATTCTATTAACTAAAACCAATTTATGTAATTGAATTTTAAGATAATAAAGCGAGAGAGCTTCCACTAAAGTGCATAAATTCTAATATATAAAAAAGGTCAATTCATTTTTCAAGTTTTTTCAGCTATAAATATTTGAGAAAACTAAATAAAACAATCACGTGTTAATACCAAGTTGGATTCATAATAAATAATTGATGAAAAAAGAATAAAGAACATAGGTAGGTATTCCTTATAAAGGGCATTTGCATACTAGTTTTGGTATACCCTTGTTCAAGTTAGGAAAGGAAAATGAGAATATTTCGAGACATAAATTTCTTTATTTGTTTAGCCAAAATATATTATAATAATGAGATATTTCATCCTTAAACATGTTCTAAGAAAAAGTGCAAAGATAAGTGATTGATATAAGAATTAAGAATAATAAAAGCAAACATTAATTTGCTTAAAAAAAGATAGTCACAACACAACTTATATATAGTTTAATAATATTGAATAAAGTTAGGTTGTTTGTAATTTTGGGTTTTGAAAGTTTTTGAGTATTTCTATTATAAAGAAGTAAAAAAAGCTAGATGTATGTTTTTTTTATAGATATTGTAATTACATGTCTTGTAAATTTGGGTAAGGGAAGCTAGATATATGTTTTTTTTTATCAATATTGTAATTACTTGTTTTGTGAATTTGGATAAGGAAATCTAGTATGACTGTTTTAAATAGATATTATAATTATTTGTTTATTAAATATGAATTGGATGAATTTGAATTGAATGTAATGAATGGTTATGTATGGTATGATGTACTATAAATGTTTGTGAGTGATATGGAATGGTGATGGAGACATAGTATTAACTCTACTGGTATATTGGATTCACATGGATGAAGATTACCAGGTGGCGGGTGATGAGAGTGGAAGGAAATTCATATGACCATGTCCGAGTTTGAAATATGAGCTGATCGGGATAGGACATATGGATTAATCCTATGGATATGGGAAGTGTATTTGAGGTTTGAAATAAGAACTGATCATAACTGTATCCGAGATTTGAAATATGAGCAAATCAGAACAAATGAATGGTATATGACAGATGCAAACCTTTGAGTCTAACTCAATGTATGAGTCTTTCGGAAGTAGAGAATCTAATGTCCTTATAAGGTATAAGGCAATATATGAATGATATGAGTTATTGTAAAGATGTGATAATGAGGCAATATATGAATGATATGAGTTATTGTAAAGATGTGATAATGAGGCAATATATGAATGATATGAGTTATTGTAAAGATGTGATAATGATGATCTGATGTGTGAGATGAATTATGAAAGTTTGATTTGTTATAGTTAGGTTGTGATAGAAATTTAATTTATGAATATATATATTTTTTTAAAACTCACTAGCTTACTCTTATTTTTTATGTAATGTTTGTTTTATTTTTAAATTTGTGATGATCGTGTAATACAAATAAAAAAAATTTGATAGATAATGTGACTTTCCAACAAGTTGATAGATAAATTTTATTTTGTAATTATATAAAGATATTTTTATTAAATCTTAGATAAGTATATTTTAAAATATATGATGAATATATAAATATTTATATTTAAATATATTATAGAATTTCCTTTAAGATATAATTACTATTCCATGAAAAAAAATATAGAATATTACAATAAGCAATTGGAATATTAAATAATTGATGAAGAAGAATAAAAAACATTAGTAGGTGTTCCTTATAAAGGACATTTGCATACTATCTCGGTATATCCTTTTTAAATATTTCGAAACATAAATTTGTTTAGCCAAAATATATTATAATAATGACTTAATAAAAACGTGTAAATATGATATTTCATCATTAAACACGTTCTGAGATAGAAAAGTGCAAAGAGAAGTGATAGATATAAGAATTAAGAATAATAAAGGCAAACATCAATTTGCTTAAAAGAAGATATGGACAACCCAACTTAAATATTTAACATAGAATTGACACTGAATGAACTAGAAACCTAACTACATGGGAAAACATTTTCATATAAAGTTGAATTTATATATATATATATATATATATATATATATATATATATATATATATATATATATATATATATATTATTTTTAGTAATATGAAACTGATTTTGATATTAAATTAACAAAATACTTACAATTACAGCATCGTGATAACAAACATATATGATATTACTTTATTGGTAACTTTTATTTAACTATATATTTTTAATGTCATTGCATAATGATTAAAAACAAAAAAACATGGAAAATAAATATTAATTTTGTAAGTTTAAAAAGGTTTTCTTTAAAATGTAATGTTATGGTATTTCTATTTTTTTTTCATGCACTACCTTCTGTTTGTGCCAGTTTTTCATTTCCAGGTAGATAAAAAGGGAAACTTGTTTAAGATTTATATTTTAGACTTCTAAGATATTTTTAAATGAAAAAGTGTCAATATATACGTATGGGATACTATTAAGGACATTATTCAATTTACAGGAAATATTAGGAAGAATTTGTTTAAAAAATTATAAAAGAATTTTATAATATTGTTAAACGTATTTTAAGGAATTTTATAAATAAATTTTCAAAACATAGTAATGAAAGTTAAGTTGGGTTTTATTTTTTTAAAATCATTTATGAAAAACGCCTCACGCATAAATGATAATTGATCGATTGTTGAGTAATAAAGTGTATGACTTTCTTTTTCTTTCTTAGGTAAATAAAACAATAATGTTGGGTGAAGAAAAAAAAAAGGAATACATTTATCTCAAGATTACGATAGTCTACTAATAATTTAACTATCAAATTAAAATGCTATAATTGTTAATTTAATTAACACGCGTCTCTCGCGACACATATGCATATGCAAATATTTTTTTACTTATTTCCGGTAAAATATATTTTTCCAAATATTCCTTTTGCACTCATGTATTCCTTTACAAATATCAATCTTGATTTAACACAAGCTTTTCGAATCTGATTTTAATAAAGTTTCAATCTAGTTTATATAAAATAATACTCTTCTTTGATAAAAAAAATTATTAAATAAATATTTAACTATATTCTTTTATCTTTATTTAAAGTTTCGATTTATTTTTATTTGCTTAATTAAATATTTTATCTCTTCTAATTTTAGTGTGGTTCATTTATCAATCATCAATGCTCTATTTGATGTTGTCAAAAGTAGATGGAAGGACTGTTAAACGTGTTACTCACGGATGTTAATTTTTCTATAAAGACAGGACTAGGGTATAGTAAGTTTTATTTATTTTTATCGTTATAAAACTAAGAGTAATATTTGTAATAACAGTATGTTTTTATCATTAAAACCACTAATTTGTTAAAAAAAAAAAAAAAAAAGAAAAATATTTTATAATAAAAAAAAAAAAAAAAAAAA
>Ga0209489_105735_pt1 | contig 21050 bp, 9 predicted proteins | sample SiratrowhiteBW_FD_187527 | JGI IMG/M metagenome (GOLD analysis project Ga0209489, IMG submission 187527) | Root nodule microbial communities of legume samples collected from California, USA - Siratro white BW (SPAdes) (version 2) | ecosystem: Host-associated > Plants > Roots > Nodule | place: USA...
AAAAAAAAAAAAACAAACTTAAATATATATATATATATATATATATATATATATATATATTATTGTAGCGATAGTTTCATTATTAGATAGAATATATTTTTATTATTAAAGAATTGAAATAAACATTATAGCGATAAAAAATTATACTAACAAATTCTTCTTATATAATTTTTAATTTAAGAGAAAATAATTCGCCCCCTTTTTATTTTGGAGTCTTAACTTTACACTATTTATTATAATATTTATAAAGTTACTATTGTGAGTTTGACTTATCGTTGGATGAGAGATATGTAATAAATACTTTTACACCTCAAGCAGAAGATAAAATATTTGTATATGATAGATTCAACAAATATATTAAGACAAATTTTAGTATTATTTTGAATTCCTAATATGAGATTTGTATACTTTATTTGAGTCACATTTTTAGACTGTAAACAAAGTCATTAATTTTGAAATTTGATTGATTAAAAAAGAAATTACTTGTTTAAAAGTTGTAAATATATGAATTGATTTTACTTTAAAAATCCATGCATTTTTTTCACAGCATACTTAATATTTCTTTGAATTAAATTGAACTTGACTTTTTAGGTTCAATTAAATTTAGTAGAATGAATATGGGAGAAAAAGTGAACCTGTTTAGAAAAAAAAAAAAAAAAGAGTAGTTAAATATCCCAAATATATATAATGACCCGATAAGCACAAGATATGGTTCAGGAGTCGGTACTCTAATTTGAGAGAAATTCTTTTTGCACTCCATAGTTTCTTTTCGCACCTGTTTGCGGGGTGTAAATGATAAAATTGTCCTTGCTCTTTGTCATCTCTTTCTGCATCATGGTGCTTCACTTGTGTCTTTCTGCTGTTAGCCTCTGGTCGTGTTTTCTTTTAGTGGTACATTATTTACTTTTCATGTTTTTTTTTTTTTTCATTTAGAAAAGTTTATTGTATCAGAATGTATTACAATAGAACCCCATCATTGTGCATTTGGATTTCCGGATTTCGTAATTAAAAACTTTATTTTATGTAAAAAAATAATTTATGAATTGTGGAATCTGAAAAAAAATCTGAATTATACAATTTATAAATATTTTTATGAAAATATACTTTTAGATAATGTAATTAGAGATTATGTAATCGGGAAATAAAAAATGTTTTCTAAATTATCCAATCTAAAAACTTTTTTTTATACCGAATATTTTTTGGATTGAGCAAATTGTAAATTTAAAAGTCAAAAGTACTTTTTGTATTACATAATTATTAAAAAGTATATATTCATTTAAAATTCAGAAAAAAAAACTTTAAACTAGAAGTGCGAAGTGAGAGTTTTATGGGGGTGCAGAAGGATATTCTCCTAAATCGGATTATAAAATGGGCCTGGGCCTATGACATAACCTGATGGAAGAGACGTGTCATTGTCGGCGTGAAAACGCACGCAAAAAGCAAACGTTTTTGTCAGTGAGTGTGGCTCGTGTTGTTGGTTACTAATAATTAATTAATATTATTATCAATGAAAAACTTGAACAATTAAAATGAAAAAACATAACCAAATACATTGTACAAGGATTGATCTTACCTCTTGTTAAGTTTCTCAAAGTACTATAGAGAGTAGAGACAGATGCTGACAACAGGAAGAGCTTTCAACTTTGGTGTATTATTGTTCCGCTCGCTTGTCTCTGCTTTCTCTTTTGTAAGCTGCTTCTGCTTTTATTTTTTGCACTTCTCCATATTTTTTATCATTTCCTTTTCTTTCTTTCTTGACTGCTTGCCAAAGTTTGATTCTTTTTGCTCACTGCATGGCTTGAAATTTCACAAATTCATCTGGGTGCTGCGGAGAATGGCTGAACAGTGAATGTAAACTGGTGATTCTTTAGTGTGAATGGACCCATTGTCTCGTTAGGTTTTGCTGCAAGGAATCTTTTCCTTTTCTTTGTGTCTAAAGAAAAAAGAATAGTGGGGTTTGTTTTTGAAGTATGTGAAGCTTCGGATTATAAGCAAAGTTTCCTTCTTTTTGTTTTTCTTGGGTGTTTAAATTTTGTCTCATTTTTTCTTGCAAACCGTGTTAACGGAGCATTTTCATTCTTGTGCTTTGAAAATCATGGAGTGTGGATGGTGGTGACTTGACGGAGGTCAGGTTAGTGAAGTGGTTTTGGTGGGTTCACGTGGTTAATAAAGTGTTCAATGTCGATGGAAATTGGAAAGTATGGACATCGAAGAAAAGTATTATTGTTTAAAGATGCAAGTTTCTCATGGTAGGGATTGCTTCAATGTGGAATTTTGTGTTAGATACCCTCATAAAGGACCTTATTGGTCCAGTTGTTGCTACTGTTGGCAAAGGTTCTTTCAGGTTGTCCATGGAAAAAAAATCTGAGGGAATCGCGGAATCTTGTGGGTTATGAATATTGTGCCATATTAAGAGGTTTCTTGAACTTCTCTTTAGAAGAAAGATGAACATTTTTACTTTAGCTTATTGAGCTTGCCATTTTTTCTTGGCAATAAAGATGTCCCGTGCTTAGCTGGCTGGTTCTTTTGTATAAATTATGAAAAAGGATGAGTTTCCATTTTGCTTTTGCATATGTTGAAAGTGAAATTTCATGGCACTAAAACCATTTTAAGATTTTCTACCTTGGTATTGATATTTCAAATGCCTGTGGTGAAACTTGCTTACCCTTCTTGCTTTCATTCATATTAGTTGATGTGAATTGCAACTCCATGAGGGCTTTTTAACTGATTTGCAGGTTAAATCAGGAAGGCACTACAAAAGAGGACATAAGCTGCCTTTTTAGACTGAAGATATATGCTGTCAGAATCCAATCTTTGAGAGATGTGTCCTATGATTTGTAAGATATATTCAATTTGTGATTTATTTCTCTATATTCAATACTTAAGTGGTGATTGCTTGACTCTCGCGTGGATTGGACTTCATTTGTGACCCATGTTTAAGTTTTTTCTTCAGTGCTCCAAGCCTAGCATCCAGTAGTTCAGGAGTTCTTATCCAAAGAAGTTTAAATGTTCGGAAACAAAGTGTTTCTGACTTATAAAAGAAAGCGGCAATCTCTAACTAGTAATTTTATCCATGGGAATTGTAACCAAAATTCGGTATGTGAAGATGCCCAAAATGAGAATCAAACTGTGGAGAAAACATCAGAAAAGCATGAAGAAAAAACAACGGTGAGATTATTAAAACTCAACGTCTTGTTTTGTTGATATTTTCATGGAGCATCAAACTTCTCTTTCGCTTTCTCTTTCTGCTATTCCATGTCTAGCAAGATTTGACAAGACTCTTGGAACCCTTGGCATAAGCTACTAGCCAGTGGCTAGGTTGATTAATGTATTTCTACCAAATAAAATGGTTTTTGCTGTTACAAAATACTTGATTTAAGTGCATTGATGTATGTTGGCAGTTAAGAGGATTATTGCCAGAGAGAAAAACTCTGACATTATATTACTGGTGCTCATGGACTTTATTAAACTCTCATGTCTAACAAGTAAAGGTAGCGTTGTGAGTGCCTTGATACAAAATATTTTATTTAAATGCATTGATGTATATTGGCAATGAAGAGTATAAATCTGAAAAGGTATAAAGAGATTGGAATGTTGATAACTATTAATTTTATAGAAAGAAATTAAATTCTTGAGATGTTTTAATGGTTAGAAGAAAATATGGAGTTTGGGCCATGTGAAAACAATAACTTTAGATCTTGTTTGGATAACTTCTCTATAAACACTTATGAAAGAAAAGTGTACAAAGGTAAAATGAATTGAACTTCTCTCAAAAGCTAAAGTCAAGTTATGCACATAATTTTTATGGAAATTCTTTTGTTTAAGTTTTCCAAAAGTAAAGTGTATAAGTTGATGTCATCTTTTGGGAGAAGCTTAATTCATTATACTTTTTTTATTTCTTTTCCCTGTAGGTGTTTATGGAAAATTTTATCTAAACAAGGCCTAAGGATTTATTTGCCTCACATAATGTTTTGTTAGTAACTTGAAAATCTCCGAGGTTTCAACATGCTCTTGTAAGATGCACCCCCATCTGACAAAAATTATAATTTTTTCCCCAATATTATGTGGAATTTGAAGGAGGAAGAGAAGAAGAAAGCGAGTTGGTGAGAGAATCAAGAGAGTAATGTTTATAATAACAAATGATGTTTGACTTTGACAAAGTAAAACGACCAATAGGTTAAGTCAAAATATATAAAAGCAAAAATTAGTCAAAATTGATCTAAAATCATCATTACCATTTACTCAATGCTAGACTTGTTCCCTTTAGAACTTCTGAGATACTCGTACAAATAACCAAATTTTGAAATACTCATAATGTACTCATAAATTTGTAGTATACTGTACAAGACGTGAAAGCTAGAAGGCCTAATGCAATTTTGGGTTGTGAGGGGATGAATCCAGAAAGCTGATAACCGAGTAACAAATTTAAACAGCCAATATTTTACTATTTTGTTATATTTACAGGTCAGGAAGATGATTTTTTTGTTGAGAAAGTTCTTTAGATGTAAGAGCTGGGACATCATGCCCTTTAAGTTCAGTTTTTTCCTTTTAATGAACAATGGAAATATCAAGTAAAGATCACTCGTGTGGAGTTTCCCTCGTGATGTGATGCATTATGATAACTTACATCTTTCTTATATTGGAATAACACTTAACTGCCAATTACATGGAGAGCTTTGTGATTGCATGCTGACAGGCTTACTCATCTATATATTTTATAGGATACTAGTGATGGGAAAGTGCCATGTTTCAAACAGCCGGATTGCTCATCATTGCTTCTGCTTCAAAATACCGGTGACCTTAAGACAGGAGTGCTTGGAAACAATGATGCAACAGAAATGATGGCTACTGCCCATGAATCATTTTCAACAGAGAATCCTTGTGAGGATAACATCAAGAGGGATGATGGTGAGTTGCCTGTAGTAGAAAAGGCTTCAGATAATGATTGCGATACTCAGAGAAATTCCTGTGCTGGTGAAAAATCTGACAATGGACGTGACAACTGTTCTAATAAAATTACTTCCCTGCCAGTTGAATTGGGTGCTGGCAATGATTTTAATTTGGTCAACTCAGGAACATTGATCACAAGGGATATCAGTTCTGCACAAGTCAATACATCTCCTGTTTCAAATAATTCAATGGATGATCCTGCTGATTCACACTCCAAGGATAATATTACAAACCCATCTGGAGATATGGTTATTCGGGCCAGCTTGACCAGTCCTCTAATAACCTTCAAGCGATGTTACAAAAGAAAAAGGGGGTTGGATGGAAATGGCAAGCAAAGCAGCTTATTGCACAAGAAAGAAAACATTTCAGTGTTGACCAAGTGGAGTATGCTTGCAAATGATAATCTATGTTCTAGTGATGAATCATCTAGTGAGGAATGTCCTGTAGATAATGTACCTGACCTTAATCAATCAGTGGAGCTTTCAGAAAAAGGGAAGGCATTGAATGAAACACAAGATGAAACATCTTGTAGAAGTTGCTCTATGATTCTGGCAGACCTTAATCAATCTGCGGAGCTTACAGAAAGAGGGGAGCTTTGTCAAACTCAAGAAAAAGTATGGCTTCCTGGTGATTCTCTTAAACCTTATGGTTTGTTACTCGAAATTTTGATTGATTCATGAAGTTATATGATAATTACTTTAGGAGATGATTTTAATTTGTAGAAGCTTGTTAAGTTTTGTATTAATATTTTTAGCTAATTTTAGGATTATGATTTTTCTCCTTTGCTGATGATCTTTATATGTGAATGAATTGATGATTTGTAAAGTACTTTATTCGCTTGGACAAAGGGATTTTACCTTATTTATTCCCAAATTCTTGGACTAGTGTACATTATGGACTACAATTTTGAGTGTGGAGAACCTCATGTTGTCAAAACAAGCTTTTATACTTCTAATGAAATATTGTTGGTCTTTTGGTGCAACTGCAAGTAGTTATTATCCATGGATTTGTGTATTTCTGTATACTTCTTTTAGATCATGGCTAAAATCTTCTTGTAGTTTGACTTAAGTATTTTTCCATCAATGATTTTACACTCTGTTCTGCAGTTAGGTTACTTTAAAAAGTTGACTTAATTGTACTCTTTGTTCCTTTATTTTGGATTGTGTGTTATTTTGGTCTTCCAATTTTTTCTAGAGCCAATCAAGTCCCTTTAATTTTAGAACCAACCAAATTTGGCCCCTCTACCAATTTTTTTTTTTCCCTAAAACCTTAAAATTCTTATTTTCTATACAAATATTTGAGGTTTATGATGAGTTTGGGATATGAAATAATTTTAAAATTTTAACAGTAAAAAATTGGAGAAAGTTCGAAGAATTCCCACAAAGATGAGGGTTGAAGAGGGGAACATAATCAATTCAATTTTGGAGATTGAGTGAGAATTTAAAGGCTTTAGATAGTAAACGGAGGAACCAAATTTGCTTAATTTTGAAAACATTGGGACTTATTGTAGGCTTGAGGATCAAACTTATTGTACAATTCAAATAAGAGACCAAAAGACCAATTAATCATACAAAGCTTTTAGTAGGTTTATAATTCTTTATCCAACTTGGATACAAGGTTTTGTATCCTCTTTTAATCCTTTTCTGGAGATGTAGTGACAAAGTCAACAGATAATAGCTTAAAGACATGGGAGTGAACATACTCGAAACAGAACTCTAAAATATTAGACAGTGCTATTGGACATCCTGATCATGAAAACTACTCAGTTTGAAAGGGAAATTGAGTTTGTGACAAATTGTGATGTTGATCATCAATCAATTCATCATAGTCGTGAATAACAGTAGCTCTTAATTTTATGACAGGTCAAAAGTACTGATTCTCCTTGTTCCCCTGGAGTTGTTTCTGAAACATGGTATATCTTCATAAATCTCAAATCTGCAGTTTTTTAATATTATAAATCCCATAAAAAACCATTAGCTGCTGGGGGAAAGCTGAATATCAATGTTTTCACTCTAACAGTGTGACAGACATGAGAGAGAAACATTGTGATGGGGAAGACTCGGGAAAAAATGCCTCTCACACAGACAAAACAGGAGAACTGAACCACAGTTGTCTGATTCATAAGGAAGACCAACATCTTTATAAGGATTGCCAAGGAGTCTCTATCAAAGTTGATTCTAGAGATCCCTATCCTGCAGCCACAGCCACTAATCAGGAACTAGAAAAGTCCCAAATCTTGTGGGGAGAGGCCAATGAACATGGTTCGAGCAATGAAATGATGAAAATTGATCTGCCCAATAACTCTGCGGGTATGATTTTTCACTTAGCCTCAAACATTGAAATGACGAATCTAAATATTTTGTTCATTAATTGTGAAGTTGTTATTGGTGTTAGGTATTTCTGTCGAAAGCTACATCATATATTTTTTCATTTAATTTAAAGAATTTATATTTCATATACATTTTTATGTGATACAGAAGAGCACATTGTTGATTTAAACATGGGTGCTGAGAAGCATCCCCTTCATTTGAGGATGAGGGCTCCTGGGTCCAAATTGGAATCTACAAGCAGTAGTTCTGCCATTGCTGAAGATAAAGCTTCTGAACTGGACTTTTTAAACGCTAGAAACACACAGGTATAAGAGGATACCGATACATTTCTATAACTTCAAAGATGATATTTTATATTTTAGAAAAAGAAAATTACAATGCACAAATCCCAGCTAACATATTCCCATTTAGGAAGAATTAACAAAATCTAGAAATAATGTTTAAGCTGTTAACCAATAACAGATTGGAAATATGAATGTTTTAATTTATCCTATTTGGAAATATGTGTACCAAGCTTCCTTAATTTGATCTCTTAAAAAATGGTTTGTGCACTGTTAGTCTTACTTCCCAAGTGCAGCATTTCTCATCCTTTTAAAGCTTTTGCATGGGGCTGTTTGTGAGCATCAACTATGAAGTTCATCATGTTATGTCTTCCCTTTAAAAGACGATGATAGTGTTGCCCATTATTGATATCTGGTTCTCCTTATCCTCTTGTATTTCCAGCTGATTTCAGAAGGAAAGGCTATAGCTGGTGTTTGCTCAAGTAGTACTCAACCTCAGTTAATGATGACTGAAGAAACAATGATGGTTCAACAAACACAAGCCGATAAACCAAAACTGATGCCTAAGATTTCTCTTTCTCTGGGCTTGTCTTTACCTATGGAGCTCAAGACCAGAGGCAGTGATTCTGTTAATAGTTTGTCTGTCTTGTCTTTGTCAAATTCAACCACTGAAACTAGAGACATTGTCCAAGATGGATTATGTTGGTCTTCATCACCAAACCGGAAACCATTACATCCCAGGAACCAGGTAGTACTTGACAACATTATACACAGAACAAGGGCTTTACATGAAAGAGGAAATTTTCAAGAATATTTGAAGCCACATCCTATCATGTGGTCTGAAGAGGAGTTGGATTTTCTCTGGATTGGTGTAAGGAGACATGGTAGGGGCAATTGGGATGCTATGCTAAGGGATCCTAGATTGCGGTTTTCACCATTAAGGGTACCAGGTGACCTTGCTGAGAGGTGGGAGGATGAACAATTAAAACTTTTGAACGACATAGAGGTTCCACAGTTCATGTATCCAGCAGCAGAAAGGGGAGCAGCTCTGGCATCATTGCAAGGAAACTTTTGCTACTTGGATCCTAAATCAAGTTTCTGGGAGAGTAACCCTTTGAAGAAACCAATTACCAGATATAATTTTCAAAGTAACACCACTGCACACAGTCATAGGCCAACTACTCATCCCAGAAAGGCCAATTACAACAACATAGACAAGTATGAACTAGGATTTTTCAATTCTCCTGGAAGCTTGAGCATTTGCAGGCAGAACTCTTACTCGAATGACTATCCCTTTAATTGTTCATCTATGACGAATAGTTTGCCACACTGGCTCAGGGAAGCTGTTAACACCCCTCCAATCATGCCAAATATGTCTGCAGTGTGTTCAATGAGTTCTCATCCAGATGGAGGAGCTTCAGATCATTGCTTCAATACCAGCAAGTCATGCTTTGTACCTCAAACTTGGTTGAATGGTTTAAGGGCAAGTGAGGCACACATGCCAAATGGTTCTCCTCACTATTCAACCTATTCAAGAAGAAAGTATGGGGTGGTGAAGATGAACAAGTCTGTGGAACATCGTGTCCGGAAACCGGATGATGTGATCATTGTTGATAGTGACACTTCTTCTGAAGAGACCATATCTGATGATCACCGTGCCAGCTTGTAGTTCTGAACAAAGTGTTTGATGTTGATAAAATGATAAGCTTTGTTAGTTACTGTTATAAGCTGCAAAAAGGTTGTAGTTGAATTATGATGCATGGTTTTGTAGTTGAGCAATGTGTATAATGTAGGAGAATGATGTGACTTGCTGCCAAATGAACATTGATTTTTATATTCAACTGAATTTTTTAGAGATATTAAATGGTTGGCATTTATTTGAGGAATCAGAAAAGGATGAAATGCACTGTTTTGTTATCATGTAAAAATGAATTATGATGGTGAGGGAAAGTTGAGGCAGGGAAAAGGTGAGGGAGAGAATGATTGTAATGGTGAAGGTGTTCATGGGTTTGATAGACACTCGCAGTGCTTCTATCATTCTTTTGAAGAAACAAGACATGGGAATGAAATGGGAAAGACTAGGTCTTATTCAAGTTTAAACAAATTATATGTATTTTTGTAAAATTCTACTGTTCTTAACAAAATGTATGTTTGTTACTATTGTTAGTTGATTTTATAAATCTAATTTCACTAATAATAATTAAAAATTTAATACTCATTCAAAATAAATTATTAAGATACTTTAATTAATTTAACTAAATAAGTCTGTTTAAATTAATTCCATAAAATAAATAACTATTTTTTTTCTTTTTCTATTTTTATTTTTTTGTGGTTACTTTGTTGACTTGCCAACCTACACTTAAGGAGGGCAGACCAAAACATGCTTTTAATTGGTCGGTTAATTTGTTTCCAGCGACTTAGTGACAGGATATACTAAAATTTGTGGAACTGCTGTGTTATGTCATATCAAAGAAAAAGATGAAAGAAATTTAAATTCTTATTTTTTAGGTAAATTTTCTTAAATCCATAAACATGGTCCATCAATATTCCAGGGTTTCACCTTAAACTAATATGACTTGATTGAAAGGTAAATAATATTGGTCAAAGATACTGTAGAATTTGAAACTTTTTAATTTTGAGTAATCGAATTACTTTAATAAATTTATAAAATTCTGAATTATTTTAAATTTTTCTATCAAAATAACATATTCTGTTTACAAAGTATTTTAATTTTTCTTATAAAAATAAATTACTTTCTAAAAATATTAATCCAAACAGTATTATACTTTAAAACAATACTATATTTTGCATATGAAGTGGAAAATAATTTGAGGATCATTTAATAAAATTATAGGAAGTTGATTTTTACAATAACTTAAGCTGTATTTATGATGATTTCTTAAAATTTTACATTGATGCCATATGACTATTAAATTGTAAAAACAAGTTATGTAAGTAAATTTTACCCAATTATCCAGTTACCTATATTTTTATGAGAAAAAAAGTACATACTATTTATGATAACTTTGCTGACTTCTGCTATAAGTAACTTGTAAGTCATCAACACTAAGAAAAATAAAACAAGATTCTTAAGCTAAAAAAACTTTTTATTTCTCTCTTTCTTTCACTGCTTGCATAAGGAGTACACTTTGTTTCTTTCTCTTTCTTTCAATTCACTTAATTGGTCATTAAAAAAAGCTAATATAAAGAAGTTAGTTGCAAGTTGTGATTAAATCCATGCTGGAAACAACATTTTTCTGGTACAATATCATACTCACTCGGTTAAAACACTTTTATGCGCATGTATAGCCTAAGCATTTGTGTCTGATTGGTGCAATATGGAAATCTTACGTAAGATTTATTACGTTGCATCAATAAGAAAAGTAAGGTCTACTTTTCTTTTCTCATCACAAAGCACCTTTCATGCAGAAAATTCGGTCCAATTATTTTGCAATGATATTTTCCACAGTTTGAGTAATTACACATGGCAACATCATTGATGTTCTACAGACAAAAATTCTTATATATTTTGCATGATCTGATCAGTTTTTTCCAAACTAAGAAATTTTCATTCTGAGGTGCATAAAGAATGATGGAGCCTAAGCCTAGTTTTGTGTTTCCACTTCCTTTCATGCTCTTCATTACTCATTGCTTTCTATTGGCTCTTCATGGCAGTGCTGCTGCTGATAGTTCCACATATATAGTCCACATGGACAAATCCTTGTTTCCTAATGTCTTCACAACTCATCATGATTGGTTTGAATCCATCATTGATTCCACAAAATCGGCAACACTTGGTCACTCATCCGTACAATCACAGAAACTAGTGTACTCCTATAGCCGAGCCATGTATGGCTTTAGTACAGTACTAACTTCAGAAGAGTTAGAAGCTGTCAAGAACTCCCTTGGCTTTGTTGCAGCATATCCAGACAGAATTGCCACCATAGACACCACTCACACTTTTGAGTTTCTCTCCCTAGACTCTTCTAGTGGCCTGTGGCATGCATCAAATCTTGGGGAGGATATCATTGTGGGTGTTATTGACACTGGTGTGTGGCCTGAGAGTGAAAGCTTCAAAGATGATGGCATGACCAAGAAAATTCCAAGTAAATGGAAAGGGACCTGTGAGGAAGGGCAAGACTTCAACACTTCCTTGTGCAACTTCAAACTGATTGGAGCTCGATATTTCAACAAAGGTGTGATTGCTGCAGACCCCAAGGTTAGAATCAGCATGAACTCAGCTAGAGACACGGCGGGTCATGGAACTCACACATCATCAACAGTTGCTGGCAACTATGTCAGTGGAGCCTCCTACTTTGGCTATGCTAAAGGGGTGGCCAGAGGCATTGCACCAAGAGCTAGGCTTGCCATGTACAAGGTGATTTGGGAAGAGGGTCGTTACGCCTCTGATGTTTTGGCTGGAATGGAGCAAGCCATTGCTGATGGGGTTGATGTCATTTCTATCTCTATGGGGTTTGATGAAGTTCCACTTTATGAGGATCCTATAGCAATAGCTTCTTTTGCAGCAATGGAAAAAGGGGTGGTGGTTTCATCCTCTGCAGGTAACGCTGGTCCTGATCTTGGTACTTTGCACAATGGAATCCCCTGGCTTCTGACTGTGGCTGCCGGCACAATAGACCGCACATTTGGTACTCTAATTCTTGGAAATGGCCAAACCATTATTGGTTGGACCTTGTTTCCTGCAAATGCGTTGGTGGAAAATCTTCCACTTATCTACAGTAAGAATACATCAGCCTGTAACTCAGTCAAGTTGTTATCCAAAGCGGCCATGGAAGGGATCATTGTATGCGACTCAGTGTCAAACCCTGAGTTAATGATTAAACAAAGGAGGTTTGTTAGAGAAGCCAATTTGTTAGGGGCAGTATTAATCTCTGATCAACCATTAGCAAATGAAGGACATGCCAGATCTCCAAGCATTGTAATCAGTGCAAAGGATGCAACATCTGTGATCAAGTATGCAAAAAGCGACAGGAATCCAACAGCCAGCATCAAATTTCAGCACACATTTGTTGGAATAAAGCCAGCACCAGCTGTTGCCGATTACTCTTCAAGAGGTCCTTCACCTAGCTACCCTGGGGTCTTGAAGCCTGACATAATGGCACCTGGCTCTAATGTCCTTGCTGCTTTCATTCCTGATACTCCAGCAGCTGCAATTGGCAATAATGTGTTCTTACCCAGTGAGTACAATTTGCTGTCTGGAACATCCATGGCCTGCCCTCATGCTTCTGGTGTTGCTGCTCTTTTGAAAGCTGCACACCCTGAATGGAGTGCTGCTGCTATAAGGTCTGCACTAGTAACCACAGCTAGTCCTCTAGATAATACACAAAATCCAATTATGGACTATGGCTATCCTTCTCAATATGCTTCCCCTCTTGCCATGGGAGCTGGTCAAATTGACCCTAACAAAGCACTTGATCCAGGTTTGATATATGATGCCACCCCACAGGACTATGTTAATCTCCTTTGCGCATTGAATTACACACAAAAACAAATCTTAACCATTACAAGATCAGGTTCCTATAATTGTGCAAAACCATCGTTTGATCTTAACTACCCTTCATTTATAGCTATCTACAGCAACAAAACAAGGTCAGTTGTCCACAAATTTAAGAGGACAGTGACCAATGTTGGAGATGGTGCTGCCATATACAGAGCCAAGGTGACACAACCTAAGGGTTCTGTGCTGACAGTGTCACCTGAGACATTAGCATTCAGATACAAAAATGAGAAGCTAAGCTACGATGTGATGATAAAGTATAGGAAGTACAAGAAGGAAAATATCTCATATGGGGATCTTGTTTGGATTGAAGATGGTGGAGCACACACTGTTAGGAGCCCCATTGTAGTGGCACCAAGTGGAATTGTATGAGTTATAGTTTGATTTTTCTATCTGGGCCTGAAATTCTGCCTCATGCATGGGACCCAAAATAATAAATAATTTGATGACTAAACAATTTGGTATAAACTTCCATTTTCCATGTCCTATCAATCGATATCTATCTAGTTGCATGGGATACTTTTGTGGAAGTGTGAGTCACATTGATTTGTGGATTTGTGGAAGTGTCCAACATGGCGACTAAAATGCCTCTTTCAGACTAAATAGGTATTTCTTCAAACACATGGCCTTCAATCTTTACTTGTGGACATGTGATGGATCACTGCAAAATCCTTTGCTCCTTACAAGGTTTTGCAAAAACAAATTTTGATGTGACATTTACATCAGCTATAAGAATGGCCGTTCATAACTAAATAGACTACAAATGATATATGAATTCTCCATCACATCACTCTCTTAGCTCTTCTTGGCAGCCAGCAGTATCTATTAGAAAAACATAATAATCAAGAATTATGTTAATAAATTTAATATGAAAAAGTAAGAAATAAGTTCTCTTTTCTCTCTCTTTCTATATATATATTTAAAGTTATCCTAATTTAAAAATAAAATAAGTTATCCACCTTTCTTTTTCTTCTTAGGATCATAGTAATGCCTATCATTAAAGATATTATATTATTGTCGGTAGAAAGTAACCCCCTTTAAATTTGTTGGAAAAGAAGAAGAAAGTAACTCCTTTAAAGGTCTCTCCAACTTCGTTGCTTTATATTCTGGAATGACATTCAACCACTTCAAATTAGACATGGAAATATTTGAAGACCTTTAAACGTACCTACTACCTTACCGATTAAGGGAATACCACACTATAAATGGCTAAAACCACAAAAATAATTTACAGTTTATAAAATATTAAAACTAGTTCAAGTAAAGAACATAATGTTTAATGTCAATATTTTTATTGAAAATAATATTGTCTATAAACAGGTTCAGCCGTTAGAACCAACAATTTTTGTTCTAAAAATTTGAGAGTTATAACACAAAAGACTAATTAGAGGGTAAATAAACTAATAAAAAAATGTTTGCTATTCTAATTATCTTACTTACTGTGAAAATACAAGCACTTTTGCATATTTGTATGACAAGAAAATATAATAAGTAAAACTAAAAATTCGTCCACATGCTAAGAAGTTTAAAATGAAACACTCAAGCACATTTAACAAAAAATCTAATGAATCTGGCTTTCCTAGAAGGATGTGGAGTCTAGTTCTAAGCACAGTGGCATGCTTTCTTCTGTGCATTCTTGAACCGTGTCACTAGTTGTGTACTCATGATCATGGTTTATCTCTAAGGAACTTTGCACCTTTCTCAATGCTTCTAATTCCAGTGAAACCTCCTTCATTGTTGGCCTTTTCTTCCCATTAAGTCTCAAGCATCTCATTGCTAGGTTTGCAATGGCAACAATCTCATCTTTCCTTGCTTCCTTGGCCACCCTTCCATCTAAAATTTCATAAACTTGGTTCTCCTTCATCAGAGAAAGAAACTCTGCAATCAGATTCTGACCCTCATCTTCCTCCAAGAATGAAATTGGCTTTCTCCCACTTATGAGCTCTACCAACACAACCCCAAAACTATACACATCACTTTTATCTGAAAACTGACTAGACTGAAAGTATTCAGGGTCTATGTACCCAAAAGTTCCTCCTACAGCTGTGGTCAAGTGAGTCTTATCATGTGGCACTGATCTTGATGTTCCAAAATCAGACACTTTGGCACTGAAGTTGCTGTCTAAAAGTATGTTGGTAGGTTTGATGTCTCTATGGAAAATGGGAATTGAAGCTGCAAAATGCATGTATGCCACTGCTCCAGCAACCTCACATGCAATTCTAAGTCGACTCTCCCATGAAAGGGAGGGCTCATTGTCTCTCCTGTGGATATGGTGAGAGAGTGTTCCATTGGGAATGAATTCATAGACAAGTAAAGGAGTTTCTGTCTCAAGACAACAACCAAAGAGTTTGACAATGTTCCTGTGGTTGATCTGGGATAGAATCACCACTTCATTGACAAAAGTCTCTATCTGGTTCCTTTCAATCTCTTTCGACTTTTTAACTGCAACAATGGTTCCATCTGGTAGCATTCCTTTGTACACTGTGCCATAGCCACCCTGACCAAGAAACCTACTCCTGTTGTAGTTATCTGTTGATCTTTGTAGTTCCTCAGCAGTGAAAAGCTTTGCCATTTCTCCATTTCCGTAAGATGAGAGCTTCTCCTGCAACAAGTAGCCACCATTTTGCCTGAATAGGTTTTCCTTTCTGATACTTTTTCTCTTTTTCTGTATATATTGATATGATTTGTACCCCAAAAGAAACAAACACAGAAAGCCTGCGCCAAGTCCAACACCTGCAAATTCCCAAGATTTTTCATTCGGGTGGCAGAATAGACTTGCAATGAAGATACCCTTTTTTGTAACAATAATTAAATAACAAGTTTGAAGTTCAAGGTGAAAACTAAATGTTGGTTGGCTGATACATATCGACCACACCTTATTTGGTCAAGTTATTAAGAGATTTTCTCCAAAATAATGTATACAATTGGAGGCAACTTTCACATTATTATGAATTAGTTTTATTTTTTAGAATTCAGTTAAGTTCACGTCTAAATTTTAAGATGGCATTAAATCTTTACTCTAACTATTCTTACTGGATCTATTGAGTTACTGCTACCATGCCGCCCTGAAAACTTTAGTTGAAGTGTCCAATGCTCAACATAAAGCAGGTATGTTGGGCATATCATGCCAACTCAGTGATTTGACAAAAATAGTCTATATAAAGAGGAGACATATCGTACTGCATGAGCTAGTTTTTGAAGTTAAAGGTATAGAGTTTGTGAAATAGATCGAATTTGGCCAAAACCATAAATATATAAAAGGTGATCTTAATGTATTATGAGTATTGTCATACATAACAAAATCTAATTTAAGAAATAAATAAATTATTCTGGAAAAACATACCAAAGAAACAAATTATCTTAAAATATCATAACTATAAAATATTTTCAGGAGGTATAGCGTCCTGTGATAACTTTAAGTTTGAAGTGTACAATGCTTTGACGGAAAAGTTCGAGGGGGAAACTAGACTCGCTAGATACCTAACAATTTCTTCTGACTTTTGATATTTCCTAATGACACTATCTTTAATTTCAAACTTTAAGACGTTAGGTCTGTGTATTATTTCTTATATGTTACTTAACTTTCTCATTTTTGCTTAATGCGAGATTAGACTCACACTTCGATACCTAACATGCTCGACATAAGGCGGAGATCTCTTATAAAGAAGACTACTCACTCGTACTTCATGAGCTAGTTTCCGAAGTTGAGTTAGAGCCAAACTCAGTTATGTTATGTTAAAAAGGAAAATCCAAAATTCCAATACAAATATATCTTGATTGTTGTTTTAGAGAGCTTAGACAGAAGTACCTAAAGCAGCAACCAATCTGGTAGGAAATTCTTTGTCACCAGATTCATCACACAATAGCCCCTTGGAGCTTCCATCTGTTTGTGGCTCTCGGTAACATTTACAGTAGAATTCATTTGGGTTCTCTTTGCAGTTCTTCCCTTCTAGAGGAACTAAAATAGGTGTGAAGTCAAGGAGAGTGATGCTGCTGTTTGCACTCTGTGGCACTGACAACTTATTGGCCTCTAGTATACTTTGTTCATCCACACCATAAGCCTCTCCTATGGACTTAACAGTGTCACCAGAGATGACCGAGTAAACCAGCAAAGAGGTGACTCCTCTTGCTGTCTGATTTTCAGTGGGACAAGCACATAACATTGGAACCTTGAGCTCTGCACCAATTGCAATATTAGTTGGAGGATAGTAATTCTGACCCATAATTGCCTGGCAGGTGGTGAGGCCTTGGAAGGTTTCTTTTACCAACGCCCAGTAGGTATCATTCTCTTTGACAGAGTAAACAGTGTCATATTGGTAGATGTTTCCATAACATGAACAGAAGACAGGAACAATGATTGACTCATTGGAAGGAATCTTCTCAGTTGTTGAGATGTTGTTGATTGAGGCTATATCAGATGTTTCAGAGCCAAGAAGGTAGGCAATGATCACAGGGTTGTCATAGGGAGATTTGGACCTGTAAAGTAAGAAGGAAGTGCATGATTTTTGAAGGCCATTGCAAAGATATCCTTTTGATATAGAAGGGTCACTGGAGCAGTCATACACAGTGTTGTTGAGGTATACTTGTTGGCAATTTTGTGAGTGAGGGAACAAATATAGGAGCAATATTGTGGTAAGAATATTGAGCTTGTGAAGCTCCATGAACAAGTCTTCAGGAATACCTTAGATGAGTTAATTTGTTTTTTCAATGGAAAGTTGTGTTAATTGCAGTAATTTATAGACTACAATGATTCAGAAGAATAAAGATAGTTTCACACTCATGTTCATAATCTACCTTCATTTCACATCTGATTTTTCTATTAAAATATTATATAATAATATATATAAGTGTAATATAAAAAAAATAAAAGATGAATAATAGTTTCAAAATATCACTCCTCGAATCAGAAAGGGTTACGTATGAAGAAAACTAGAAAAAGTTATCTAAGTCTAAGTTGTCAACATAAAAATCTACCAGATTTATTATTGTGTAAAAATCTAAGAGCAAAAGAATGGGTGCAAAAATAAGAAAATATATAAATTAATTTAACATAATAGAAAATAAGGACTATAGATTAAAAAATTCAATGTATATTATAATCAATTGTAATTTTGAAAATGAATTTTGTTATAATTATTTAACCATATAATATAATTTATATGATTGATTATTGTATGTTGATACAATAAAATGATATGATAAAATATTTTTAATTTTTTAATAAAATAATCTAAAATTTTTAATCATATTTTTTATGTTTCTTTTAACTAAAACATATCAATTTCTATTTCTTTATGTATTATGTTTTTTATCTACTTTTTCTTTTTCTCAATCAAAGTGGAAGAAATGTCATAAGATTCTGAAATTTCTAATTTGATGAAAAGCAAAGCAGTTGAAAAGACTTCCGAAGCACGCATGGCATGGGGAGAAGAAGATTCAATTAGTATGACTAATTTACCTGATAGGATGACAAATTGAAACTTGTTAGTCTTTGGTTAGATATTTTGATATTTTGAGTAGTGAAAAATGAGATATACACATGTAATTTAACAGTTTCATAACACAATGTGATCTGTTGAATTGACTGTTCGATAACGTTACAGACATAACGTAGAACAACGTAGTAAAAAAGTGACAAATAAATTAAAATCAAGAGACCGGATGAAATGATGACTAGTTGAAGTTTCAGATTTTTGAGAAGGTGAAAGAGATCAGTTAGTGAAAAAGATTAAAAAGAAAAGGAACGAGTTTATTAATATCTATTTTATTTATAACTTACATGTTATTTTAGTTTTTTTATTCCTTTAAAATAACGTTAGAATCTCAAAAAATACAATGGCCACTCTCCATAACGTTGTAGTTGAAAATGATTTAGGAAGAAAAATTAAACTGAGATTCTTCTAAGAATCAACAAGAAGGTGGAGAAGTATGAATGTGGATTTTACAATTTTTTAGCAAACTCGACAGCTACAGTATTTCCTTAACTGATACTGTCATTTACCTTAGGGGATACACTTTCATTCACATGCTGAAAGGTGAAAATGAAATACTACAGCATAGTTAACAAAGAATCAGGTATCAATCTAGCTTCCAAAAACCTTACAAAACAAAATTTCTGACTTCTAAAGTGATGTGGTGGAGTATAGTTCTAAGCACAGTGGCATGCTTTCTTCTGTGCATTCTTGAACCGTGTCACTAGTTGTGTACTCATGATCATGGTTTATCTCTAAGGAACTTTGCACCTTTCTCAATGCTTCTAATTCCAGTGAAACCTCCTTCATTGTTGGCCTTTTCTTCCCATTAAGTCTCAAGCATCTCATTGCTAGGTTTGCAATGGCAACAATCTCATCTTTCCTTGCTTCCTTGGCCACCCTTCCATCTAAAATTTCATAAACTTGGTTCTCCTTCATCAGAGAAAGAAACTCTGCAATCAGATTCTGACCCTCATCTTCCTCCAAGAATGAAATTGGCTTTCTCCCACTTATGAGCTCTACCAACACAACCCCAAAACTATACACATCACTTTTATCTGAAAACTGACTAGACTGAAAGTATTCAGGGTCTATGTACCCAAAAGTTCCTCCTACAGCTGTGGTCAAGTGAGTCTTATCATGTGGCACTGATCTTGATGTTCCAAAATCAGACACTTTGGCACTGAAGTTGCTGTCTAAAAGTATGTTGGTAGGTTTGATGTCTCTATGGAAAATGGGAATTGAAGCTGCAAAATGCATGTATGCCACTGCTCCAGCAACCTCACATGCAATTCTAAGGCGACTCTCCCATGAAAGGGAGGGCTCATTGTCTCTCCTGTGGATGTGGCGAGAGAGTGTTCCATTGGGAATGAATTCATAGACTAGTAAAGGAGTTTCTGTCTCAAGACAACAACCAAAGAGTTTGACAATGTTCCTGTGGTTGATCTGAGATAGAATCACCACTTCATTGACAAAAGTCTCTATCTGGTTCCTTTCAATCTCTTTTGACTTTTTAACTGCAACAATGGTTCCATCTGGTAGCATTCCTTTATACACAGTGCCAAAGCCACCCTGACCAAGAAATCTACTCTTGTTATAGTTATCTGTTGCTTTCTGTAGCTCCTCAGCTTTAAACAGCTTTGCCATTTCTCCATTTCCATAAAAAGAGAGCTTCTCTTGCAACAAGTAGCCACCATTTCGCCTGAATAAGCTTTCCTTACGAATACTTTCTCTCCTTTTCTGAATATATTGATATGATTTGTACCCCAAAAGAAACAAACACACAAAGCCTGCGCCAATTCCAACACCTGGAAATACACAAACAAGGACAAAATTTTAAGTAACTAGCAAAAACATCTCTATAGATTACTCTATCGGAATCTCATTAAAGTTGAGAGAATTCAAAAAGACATAATCGGGACATATAAGAGAATGACACCACCTTCAACTCAAAACCTTAAAACAGTAAATTTATGGGTCTTCTTTCTTATATATTGCTCAACTTAATTATTTCTATCCAATGTAAAACTTAAACTCACACTTAGATATCCAATAATTAAGTGACATGAGCTAGCGTACTATGGCCATGCTAAAAACTGAAATTCAAACAAAACTAAATTTCATTCTATAAAGGGTTCAGAAAATAAATACCTAACGAAGCAACCAACTTGGTAGAAACATTTTTATCATTAGATTCATTACATTGGAACCCCATGAAGGTTCCATCCTCAACCTTTCCCTGGGAGCAAGTACAATAGAAACTATCCGGGTCCTCTTTGCAACTCTTCCCTCTGAGAGGAACCAAGATAGGAGTTGAGGGATAGATGATTATGATGTTGTCTGGCGGCGCTGACAACCCGTTGGCCTCCAGCATGTAGTATTCCAGCCACCAATATTCACCAAATTAGTCCCACATTGCTTAAAATACAAGGTGGAGGAGCCTTTGGAGGTTATAAATAGAGACCTCTTTGCCTTGTGTTAAGTATCCCACACTTGAGCA
>Ga0209489_105736_pt1 | contig 21049 bp, 7 predicted proteins | sample SiratrowhiteBW_FD_187527 | JGI IMG/M metagenome (GOLD analysis project Ga0209489, IMG submission 187527) | Root nodule microbial communities of legume samples collected from California, USA - Siratro white BW (SPAdes) (version 2) | ecosystem: Host-associated > Plants > Roots > Nodule | place: USA...
TATATATATATATATATATATATTATTATTATCTTATTGAGAGTAATATTAAACCACATAATACTTAAATAAATAAAAAACAATTACACACTCAATATGCTTTTTTAATAAAAATTAATTAAAAACAAATATTAACGTCCATAAAACTACTCTTAATTTTTCTAATTTCTCTCACTCAATTATTTATAACCACGAATTTTTTTAAAAACTTCAGACAAGGAATTTTCAGAATTACTTTCTGTTCTCTCGGGGATGACAGCCGCCGCGGCGGAGGGCCCCACCGTCACCTTCGCCTGACGGTTCTGAACGGTGACCTTCACCGTCACGGGGAGGTCCTTCTAGTCCTTTGCAGTTTCCTTGGTGATTTCTTCAGTGATCTTCTTCGGAGAAAGTCCCAAAGGACCGATCTTCGGCGCCTGAGAACTCGCCGCGCCGACCTCACCACCGGTGACGCGAACGAACACGTCGACCACCCGCGAGGGATATACAATTTTTATTTTTATTTTATATATACTGAAACGTAAAATCTGATATACAAATTTTTGTTTTGTATAACAAATTGTATAATTTAGTATATAATTTTTTTACGTTTTGGATTCTACAATTCAGTATATAGTTGTATACGGAATTTTTACAGTTCAAAATATATATTTTTTGAATTATATAGTTTAAAATTAAAAAAAAAAAATATATATATATATATATATATATACCAAATTGTATAATATAAAATGCAAAGAATTTACAGGTATATAGTTTATTTAATTTCTTTTTATTAAAAATATTTATACTATTTTTAAATTGTAAATGAATTGCTTTATACATTCTATAATTTGCAATACTCTTAGGCACGACATTCCACTCTTTCTCCGCGTTCCAACTAAGTCTCCTTTTCAACTTCTGAATATTCCTTTTCTGCATATTTCTTTATTTTCATTTAAAAAGAATAATAAATAACTTAACAAATATAATCACTATTTTATTAATCTTTTCTTTTACTTTTTCAAATATTACTATTACTCCATTCATGATAACTGTATAAAGTACTTAGGCATCAAATAAATATATAAGAACATGTTAAAAATGATATTGCAGCTAAAACTCAACGTTACAAAATATATATATGTAATATATATATTAAAAAGTTAAGTTTAATATTGATAATAATAATTATAATATAAAATGACAGCTAATGTTGTCAAACTTATTTATGATAGCTGACGTTAATTGTTTTTGAGTTTTGACTCTCTTGAAAAAGATTATTTCAAAAGTAAAATCCCAAGGAAAGGTCAACCAACTTATTAATAATTTCAAATATATCACAGAGAATGTCACATTGCTACTGCTATATAAAGACATCAAGAACCAGTAGACAAAGCATTCGAGTTTTTACTTCTAAAACATCAAACTTGTTCATGTGTGTTGTTAACATGGCACAATTTGAAAATTTGTTGGTAGTTTTATTCCTCTCAGGAACAAACTTGGGGTTATCAACATGCATCAATGGAGGGTGAAGATCTTCAACTTGTGTTGGATCAAACCTCAGGTGAAAACTTCATGCTTGGATCCAATTTAGATTATCTCTTTCTATATATATTTGTCTTAAGCAAAAATACAAAATATTTGTATTCATGATTTATGAAAACAGCATGAAACTAAAAAAATATATATTTTATTTATTCGAGATTTCACGTCAATTAAAAATAAATTTTTTCTAAACCTTTTATTGAATTTTTTATTTTATTTTTCTATTCTAGTTTTTAATATCTAGGGAATCCTGGTTTCAAAAGGATGGAGGACAAGAAAGTGGTGCTGCTATACATGGCACCCTTCATTAAAGTATTTTAGTTCAAGCAAAATATTTTATTTTTCAACTATTACATGTAAGCAGGACTTGTTGAAGGACAGAGATATCCTCTTTAAGTAAAGTTAGAAATCATTTTATTCTTTTAAAAGTATATCTTTTTTGCAGTGCTGAAAGTGAGAATCCAAGATTGTTATCAGGCTCCTTCCTGTACTAGATAAATTTCATTCTACTATGTGTATTTGTAATAATAAATTGAAAGTTTAGAATTAATTTTGTTTTTATTTTCTTTTTGAACTAGAATTAACTAAACAATAATTTAAATAAGAATTTATTTTTCCAAATTCCCAATGATTTATTTCCAAACATATTTTTTTTAACTTACCTCGCTATACTAAGTCATTTAGTGTAATAGGAGAAAACTAAAGAAAATTGATCCACGGTTTACTAACATACAAGGATGAGAAAATTAAAAAAAAAAAATGAATTGTTTTTTATTATAAGTTTTCTCTAGAACTTTCAATGTAAAGGATAATCTCTTTTATTGATTATCTGAAATTAATAATGAGAAAATAAATAAAAAAATAACATATTGATTGTCTGAAATTAAAAGAAGATAAAACGTCAGTCAAATAATCTCTTTATTATACTTTTTCAAAAATTTAGGTTCAAGTTTAAACAATCAATCAATTTAATTAATCAATTACAACAATAAAATTAAAATATCATTATTCATATAATATATATTTAATTACCAAATTAAAATTTAATTCAATTAGAAAAGAGAATAATAAATTCTTAGATTCATCTAATATGTATCTAATTATCAATTAAAATTCAATTAGAAAAGAGAATAAGAAACTCTGAACATCAAGCAGTGTAAAAACTCAATCTAATTTGTTTGATTTTAATTTTATGAATTTCGTTTTCAAGAATTAGTTCTCTGGATAACAAAAAATGAAATTAAAAGAAATTAAGAGAATAAGAGAGAGTTAAAACAAAATTTAGGAGAAAAAGAGAGAAAATAAAATAAATAGACAACTCTTATAATCGAAAAATTAATCAAATGATTTGAGTATACAATTTTAAAACACATCTAGGTTATATACATTTTAGTAGAAGATTCATATTCTATGATAGGATAAAACAGCAGTTAAAACACAATCACAGTAAATAAAAATTCTAAACCGTTATAGTATTTTCCCCTATTTTAAAAAATTTGAAAATTTTAAAACTCCCTTAACACGATATTACAACGGTTGGGATCTCAACGGCTATGATAAGGAGCTACTACGACGGTTGGGAGCTTCAACCGTTGTAGTATCTTCCTCGATTGAGTTTAAAATTTTTTTAAGAAGGAGGAGATACTATGGCGGTTGAAGATTCCAACCACCGTAGTAGCTCCTTACTACAACGGTTGAGATCTATAACCGCTGTAGTATCATTGTTTTATTAACCTAATGTTTTCACTTCTTGCATTATTTGTCTTTCCCTCTCCCTCTCGCACCGGGCCGCTAAGTCTTTCTGTTGCATTCTCTATTATTCTTACTCACGCCTATTTAGTTAGTTTCTTCGTTGTCTTCATTTACTTTCTTCATCGTTTTCGACATAGGTAGTTTGATAACATTTTTACGTTTGCAGATTTTTAAGGCTATATGCTTGATGCGTGATCTTTTCTCCACTGCGAATCCTTGGTTCGACACTCCGTACCAATTCTTTTTGCAAGAGGTTAGCATTTTGTAAAATTCACTAAAAATAGTTATAATTTTTTTTTACCCAAATTGTTTATCAGTAACTTGATTTAGTGTATATTTGATGGTAGAGTTCTTACGTTGTATAGATTTACATAGATTACGAGTTGCAAAAATTTAGGGTGAAGAAACTTAAACGACCATAACTTTTGATAGAGTTCGGATTGAGATGCTCCAAAAATGAAAGTTGCTCGAAATGACGTAACGAAGCTTGTGAACAATTTCCAAAGGAGATTCAAATCCTTGTTTTTTTTTCAAAATTTCATAGTTTACTATTTCTTTTTTATTTTTTAATATTTTTCACATTTTTTTCTATTTCACTTATCCATACTTCTCAAAAAGAAATTCTAAAAATTGTTATAGTATTTCCTTGTATGGATTAGATATTAGATATTTATCAAATATATCTTAAAATGTCTTTTTTTTACAATCTGACAAACTTTTTACAACGATTTTTTAACAACTACAATGATTTCTCATATGAACTACGACGATTATACAACCGTTATAATATGTCAAAAACTTTTTACAATAGTTAAATCTATGACAATTCTAGAAGCGACATTGTATGTCATCCAAAACCGCTATAAAATGCTATTTTTCTATTATAAGTAAAACAATCAAAAATAATATTTAAAAGAAAAAGTTATAATTAAATAAGTGACTAGAAATCAGAATAACGAAAATACAAAATTAACAATATATACATTAAATCTAATTTATTACTTTTAAAAGGAAATGAGTTAAAAACTAAAAATAAAACATATAAAAAATTCTTTCAATGTATAATAAAGATATAAATATATGTATTGCAATATAATTTTTTTTGATAAAAAAACAAACAATAAAAAGTGTATTACAATGACTTTGTCTAATATTTTAACTTAAAACATTAGTACCAGTCATAATTCTAATTAAATAAAATACACATAAAATACACATGTAAATTAATAATATATCAATGTAATTCTCAGTTTTTTATAATTAAATATAATGTGATGCAAGGTAAATGTATAAGTTTAATAGAAACAATTAATATTTAATTATTTATATTAAATCTCAATTGATAACTAAGATTCTCTTACATTACTGCAAATAGACATTAATTACATTAAATTTAAGGTTCATGCACATAAATATAAAAATTAATATAAACAAAATTATCAAATATACATATATAAAATATCAATTAAACATACATATATTTCAAAACACGATAAGTTGAAAAAGTTCCGCTGAAATAAATATAAAATCAATTCAGCATACATACATTTCTTAGGTGTTTAGATCTTATAATTTAATTAGCTTTAAAAATAAATGTATAATTTATTTTTTATAATTCACCTACAATTTAGTCCTTGTAATTTTAAATAATTAAAAGATTTACTCCTAAGGCCTACATTATAATTTAAACAATTTCTTAATTTTTAGATATTATAAGTTAGTAGAGATAGATATGTAATTCATTTTCTATAAATTTTCTACAATTTAGTCTTTATAAATTTTCTATAATTTAATCCGTATAATTTTGAACAATTTGAAGGTCTAATATAATTTAATCGTATAATTTTAAGTAGTAAAAGATTTAGACTAGAGTAATTTAATTTCTATATTTTAAATAATTTAAAAGATTTCCTTCAAGGTCTAAATAGAATTTTAAACAATTTAAAATATTCACTCATGCTGAATAGAATAGTTTAGTTCATATAATTTTAAATAGTTTTAAAATTTTAAAATTAAATAAAGTAGTCAACTTTAATTTTCTAAAAAAACAAAAAATTTAATATTAATACTCAACCATCAATATCAATTTTATGAAGACAATTAAATTTCAAAAGTAAACCATAAATTAAATTTTAACAACAAAATAAAACAGAGAATAAAGATATAAAGTATATCAATATCAATCTTTATGGTTAAAATTTCAAAAGTCAACCATAAATTAAATTTTAACAACAAAATAAAACATAGAATAAAAATATAAAGTATCACCAATGTTATAAATATAGAATAAATTAAATTAAATTTAAAATACAACCATCAATATCAATTTTATGAAGACATTTAAATTTCAAAATTCAACCATAAATTAAATTTTAACAAAAAAATAGAACATATAATAAAAATATAAAGTATCACCAATGTAATAAATATAGAATAAATTAAATTAAATTTAAAATACAACCATCAGCATCAATTTTATGACGACATTTAAATTTCAAAAGGCAACCATTAATTAAATTTTAAGAACAAAATAAAACATAGAATAAAATTATAAAGTATCACCAATGTTATTAATCTTAAAAAAACACACACAAATAGTCCCTAAAAAATACATATTTTGTTGGATCAGGTGTGCACCCTTATGGTAGCTGGATATAACCATTGCAATACTCTTAGGCACCACATTCCACTCTTTCCAGCCAAGTCTCGTCTTCAATTTCTAAATATCAAAATCAAGTGCAGTGTTTGCTTTATTACTACTGCATATTTCTTTATTTTCATTTAAAACAATAATAAATAACTTAAGAAATATAATCACTATTTTATTAATCCTTTTTTTTTTACCTTTTCAACCAACTTATTAATAATTTCAAATATTTCACAGAGAGTGTCACATTGCTACTGCTATATAAAGAGATGAAGAACCAGGAGAAAATGCATTCCAGTTTTCACTTCTGAAACATCAAATTGTTCATGTGTGTGCTAACATGGCACAATTTGAAAAATTGTTGCTAGTTTTGTTCCTTTCTGTTGTGGCATCTAGCACAGTGCTAGTAGATGCCACCTTGTCCGAAAGCATGTCCATCACTTGGGGTTATCAACATGCATCAATGCAGGGTGATAATCTCAAACTTATGTTGGATCGAACCTCAGGTGAAAACTTCATACTTGTATCCAATTTAGATTATCTCAACATACATATTTGTCTTATAGGCAAATACAAACATTTACACATGATTTATAAAGTATAATAAAATTATAAAAAATATATGATATTTGTTGAAGAAATAAAATCTTTCAATATTATCTTATAAATTAGTTTTATATAATTTTTTTTAACAGCAAAAAATGAATAAAATAAGAGGAACACTTAAGGGGTGTTCCAACTCTTGTACAACAACTCTAACCATAAGAGTGTCACAACTACCAAAACAATACGTCCATACAAACAAAACAGTCTACTAAACAGATCAGAATCAGGATCCTAGGGACACCTGAAAAAAGACAGAACCAGCAACTAGGAATATGAAAACACAGAAAGAGCATAAGCATATCAACCAAACCTCAAGAGTTGTTATGCCAATGATTGGAGACATATCACCGGAGACAGAACCTAATCCGAATAAGAAAAAGAGATTCTCTTCATTTTGTATTTAGCCCACAACCAACCCTTAAGTTGAGCAAGACTAAAGATTTCAACAGCATCCATTACCCCACCCTTGAAAACCACATTGTTTCTAAGACTCCAAACTTCCGAAGCAATGACTACTCACATCCTCTTCCAGGCTCTATTGACGCTTTGCTTTTGGCCTACTAGACAAAAACTCTGAAAATTGACTTAGGTTTAAAGTCCCTTCTATAAAATTTAAGAATAGAAATCAATATAAACAATGTGTTTATTAACTTTGGTGTTGAATTTGAATTTCAGGATCTAGAGCTGCAACAAAGAAAACATTCTTATTTGGAAATTTTGAATCACGAATCAAGTTGGTTCGTGGTAATTCTGCAGGAACAGTTACTTCCTACTACGTATGTTCAATGGTCCAAATAATGAAAAACCTGATTTTTTTTCCTGTTGAAGAAAAACATGTAACTGAATTTCAAATTATTTAGCTTCATCAAATTGCAGTGTTATGCTAATACTTCCTCGTACATGAAATTTGTGCAGCTATCCTCTACAGAAAGCCAACACGATGAGATATATTTTGAGTTTTTAGGCAACCTTCCAGGACAACCATACATTGTTCATACAAACTTATACATACATACAAGGAAATGGAAGTATGGAGCAAGAATTCCACCTCTGGTTTGACCTAACTGCTGATTTTCACAATTACTTGGAACACAATTGAAATTGTGTAAGTTAATCTATTAAAACTCTCCTAATAGTGAGTTTTATTATTTTTATTAGAAACGAACTTTAAGTTTAACTCAAACTTATAAAACCGATTTGTAAAATAAAGTTTAGATTCACTTATAAACAATTGTTCTTACTTATATATCATGTATTGACTTTATTTTTATTTCTAATTGATGTGAGATTTTCAACTATTTTATACACACATTTTTTAAAATAAAAATAAAAAACAGATAAGCAAATCCATTATTATTTACTTTATAACAAAAGAATTAGATAACCCTCTTTCACTTGTGTCATGATCTATGTTATTTATTTGCTATCTCAGGTGGTACATTGATAGCAAACCAATTAGGGTGTACCGTAATTATGAAAATGAGGGCATTGCTTTCCCAAATAAGCAAGCAATGAAGGTTTATACTAGCCTATGGAACGGAGATAATTGGGCCACAAGATGTGGATCGGTTAAGATCGATTGGAGGTTTGCACCATTCATAGCTAGATTTAATAATTTGAGAGCAAGGGCTTGCAAGTGGAATGGAGCAATCAGCATCAAACAATGCTCCTTAAACATCCCTGCAAATTGGTTGACTTCTCCCACATACAAGCAATTGAGTCATGCCCAATTGGTTCAGCTGAATTGGGTCAGAAAGAAATACATGATCTATGATTATTGCAGAGATACCAAAAGATTCAAGGGACATATGCCTCCTGAATGCTTCAAGTCACAATTCTAAAGACCAGAAAGACATGCAAGATCAAAAATGTTTTCTTTTCTTTCATTCCATTATTGCTTTTGTTTTGTTCCATTTGTGTGTTTCAATCTCTGATTCCATTCTTGTAAGCCAAATTTCATTTTGGATTTTGTACTGCAAATCAGCTTCATATTCATTCCATGCCATTGGTACTTAGTCACATACCAATATTATCTCTAATAAAGAGTAAATTAAGAATTAAGAGTACTTTTCTCTCTCTAAAAAAGATGCTCTTTTCTTCTTTTTTTATTGTCACTTTTGTAAAATTCCACATTCTTTCTTTGTCAAAATGACGACTAAAGATTATCTTTTAAGATTCCTGGCGTTAAATAGAACAAGAGTGTCCAAATCATATTTTTGAAGTTGTCGGTGATGTTAGATTTTTGGAATTCCTTTGAGTATCTCTACTCTATAGATGTAAAGGAAACTAATTTGACTGTTTTTAATATATATTGTAATTATTTTGTTTATTAAATATGAATTGGATGAATTTGAATAGATTGGAATGAATGTTTATGGATCATATGATGTACTATCAATGTTTGTGAATGATGTGGTGTGTGATCTCACGAAAAGAGATATCTGTGTTGAGATTATTAGGATGTGGATTGTTTGGGGATTCGATCTATCTAAGGATATATCCTGACTCTATGCTCGTACTTGGATTCACATAGATGAAGATTATCAGTTAGTGAAGAGTCGGAAGAGGTTCATATGACCATGTCCGAGATTTGAATATGAGCTGATCGGAACATAACATATGGATTAACCCTGTGCATACGGGAACTATACCTGAGGTTTGAAATAGGAACTGGTCAAGACGGATTGTATCCGAGATTTGAAATATGAGCCGATAGGAACAGATGGATGGTATATGACATGTGCAAACATATGAGTCTAACTCAATGCATGTGTCTTCGGGAAATTGTAGAGAGTTTAATGTCTTTGTATGTGAGATGAATTATGAAAGCTTGAATTTGTTTAGTTGAGATGAAAATCTAATTTATAAAAGTATATTTTTTTAAACTCTCTAGCTTATCTTTCTTTTTCTTTTTGTGTGGATGTTTGTTTTGTGTTTAAATATGCGATTATAGTGTATTACAACTGAGTAGAAATTAACAAGTGGTGTGACTCTTTAATTAGCTTATGGAAAAGTTTAATTTTATTTTATTTCATTTTGTAATTGTGCGAAGATATTTTTATTAATTCTTATGTGATAAGTATATTTTTTGAAATATATAATGAATATATTTATATTTATATTTAGGTCTATTATATAATTATGTGATATAGTTCCTATTATATGAAAAATATGAAATATTACACCACTAATATTATAAATATAAAATTAATTTAATTTAATTTGAACTGCAACCATCAATATCAATTTTAGGAAGACATTTAAATTTCAAAAGTCAACCATAAATTAAATTTTAACAACAAAATAAAACATAAAATAAAGATATAATGTATATCAATATCAATCTTTATCCTTAAAATTTCAAAAGTCAACCATAAATTAAATTTTAACAACAAAATAAAACATAAAATAAAAATATAACGTATATCAAATATCAATCTTTATCGTTAAAATTTCAAAAGTCAACCATAAATTAAATTTTAACGACAAAATAAAACATAGAATAAAAATATAAAGTATCACCAATGTTATAAATATAAAATAAATTTAATTTAATTTAATTTAATTTAATTTAAATTGCAACCATCAATATCAATTTTATAAAGACATTTAAATTTCAAAAGTCAACCATAAATTAAATTTTAACAACAAAATAAAACATAGAATAAAAATATAAAGCATCACCAACGTTATTAATCTTAAAAATAAAGCACAAATAGTCCCTACAAAAGAAATATTTTGTTGGATCAGTTTGACGACCTTATGGTAGCTAGATATAACCATTGCAATATTCTTAGGAACCACATTCTACTATTTTTTCGCGTTCTACTCAAGTCTCCTGACACACCCAATGTCTTAAGGTTTTGGGTTGAAGGTGGTGTCATTTCTTTGTGTTGGTTTGGCTCAGTTCTCATTCTTGTGAGACCTCCCCAGTTTTGCCCCCTCGGATTATCCAACAAGTGGTATCAGAGTCGAAGGCTCGTGGTGGTGACTGGCTCATACGAGTGCAGTTTGATCCTTGTATCGAGAGTCTTCCTGACTGAGGTTTCAGGCAAGCATGTCCCGTTAAAGTGTGTAAATAGCGGTACAAGTGAGGATAGTTTGTGATTAAGGTACTCATATTTGAAAATGCTTTCGCTCTAGAGAGAGTGAGGGGGAGTGTACCAATGTGGAAGGGACTTTCACTTGAGGGGGAAATGTGTTACGTATCCAAGTGTGAGTCTAAGTCCCACATTGAGTAGGGATGAGAAAGTTGAACAACATATAAGAAAGAAGACCCACAAACCCAATGCCTTTAAGGTTTTGGATTGAAGGTAGTGTCATTCCCTTGTGTGAGTTTGGCTTAATTCTCATTCTTGTGAGATCTCCCTATTTTGCTCCCTCGGATTACCTAACACTTTATTTTCATTTAAAACAATAATAAATAACTTAAGAAATATAATCACTATTTTATTAATATTTTTATACTTTTTCAAATATTATTATTATTATTGTTCCATTCATGATAACTGTATAAAATACTTAATCATCAAATAAACATATAAGAACATTGTCAAAAATTATATTTCAGCTAAAACTCAACATTACAATATATATATATATATATATATATATATATATATATATATATATATTCAAGTGTGAGTATAAGTCCTACAATATTAAGTAGAAATGAAAAAGTTGAAGAACATATAACAAAAAGACTCACAAATTCAATATCTTAAGGTTTTGGGTTGAAGGTATATCATTCCCTTGTATGTATTTTGACTAAGTTCTCATTGTTTGTATCTTCCGAGTGTTTTTTTTTCACAAATTCTCCCAATAAGTGATATCAGAATTTATGGTCGAATTCTCGTAATAAGTGGTATCAGAATTGATGGTTTACAGTTTGAACGAGTACAGTTTCTAACAAAGAATGTCACATTAGTACTATTATATAAAGAGATCAATAACCAGGAGAAAATGCATTCGAGTTTTCATATATGAAACATCAAACTTGGTCATGTGTATTGTTAACATGGCACAATTTGAAAAATTGTTGGTAGTTTTGTTCCTCTATGTTGTAGCATCTAGCACAGTGCTCGTAGATGCCACCTTGTCCGAAAGCATGTACATCACTTTCGGTTATCAACATGCATCAATGCAGGGTGATGATCTCAAACTTGTGTTGGATAAAACTACAGGTAAACTTTGTACTTGCATCCAATTTAGATTATCTTCACATATATATTTGTCTTAGGCCAATACAAACATTTGCATTTATGATTTATGACAACATAATGAAGTTGCAAAAAGTATATTATATTTGTTAAAAATCCCATATTGATTAAAAATAAAATCTTTCGGTATAACCTTATAAGTTAATTTTATATAATTGAATTAGGTTTAAATTTAATCTCTTAAAATCCAAGATTAGAAATCAATATAAACAATGTGTTCATATGAATTTAAAATGTTAGGTGTTGCATTTGAATTTCAGGATCTGGAGCTGCAACAAAGAAAACATTCTTATTTGGAACTTTTGAATCACGAATCAAGTTGGTTCCTGGTAATTCTGCAGGAACAGTTACTTCCTACTATGTAAGTTCAACTGTCTAAATAATGAAAAACCTGATTCTTTTTCCTATTGAAGAAAAGCATGTAGTTGAATTCCAATTCACTTAGCTTCATCAAATTGCAGTGTTACGCTAATACTTCCTCATACATGAAATTTGTGCAGCTAACCTCTACAGGAAGCCAACATGATGAGATAGATTTTGAGTTCTTAGGCAACATTTCAGGACAACCATACATTGTCCATACAAACTTATACATACAAGGAAAAGGACAAAGGGAGCAAGAATTCTACCTCTGGTTTGACCCAACTGCTGATTTTCACAATTACACCATTCACTGAACCCAATTGAAATTGTGTAAGTTAATCTATTAAAATTCTCCTAACAGTGAGTTTTCACTAGGTGAATTTTAAATTTATCTCAATTTTATAAGGACAGATTGTAAAATAAGATTTGTACCGGTTTATAAACAATTATCTTTACTTATTATATCATTAATTAGTGTTATTTTTAATCGATGTAAGATTTTCAACAGTTTTATACATAAAAACAATTAAACAAATCTATTGCTATTTACTTTTATCAGATTGATAACAAAAGAATTAGATAACTTTTTTTCACTTGTGTCATGATCTATGTTATTTATTTGCTATCTCAGGTGGTACATTGATAGCAAACCAATTAGGGTGTACCGTAATTATGAAAATGAAGGCATTGCTTTCCCAAATAAGCAAGGAATGAAGCTTTATACCAGCCTATGGAATGGAGATAATTGGGCCACAAGAGGTGGATTGGTTAAGATCGATTGGAGTTGGGCACCATTCATAGCTAGATTTAATAATTTGAGAGCAAGGGCTTGCAATTGGAATGGAGCAATCAGCATCATGCAATGCTCCTTAAACATACCTGCAAATTGGTGGACTACTCCCACATACAAGCAATTGAGTCATGCCCAATTGGTTCAGCTGAATTGGGGCAGAAAGAAATACATGATCAATGATTATTGCAGAGATACCAATAGATTCCATGGACATATGCCTCCTGAATGCTTCAAGTCACAATTCTAAACACCAGAAAGACAGCAAAATAAAAAAATTTATTTTACTCTGTTGTTTAGAATTTAAGATTTAGTATCTTCTAATAAAGAGTAAATGAACAATAGAGTATCTCTTTATCTGATTTAGGTCTTGTAATAAAGAGTAAATGAAGAATAAAGAATATCTTTTTGTCTCTTTCATTTGTTTTGTTCCATTGGTACTTATCTCTAATAAAGAGTAAATTAAGAATTGACCATTGTCTAGATGAATCTTTTATTGTTGCTAATGATTTTAGTGATACAATTATCTCAAACTTGCTAGATTATTATTACTTTTTTCTCTTAGTCCCCTTTTAGTTTCCATAATTTTGTGATGTGTAACTCTATTCTGTATAACAAATTTAATTATATAGTTTTTCAATTTTTCAAAATTAAACAATTTATCATCCAATATCTAATAAAAATGTTTACATGTATTGGTATTATTGACTTATTTTGTATACTTAAGATTTCCAATTAACAATTGGATAACATCTAATAATAAATTAAAAATATTTAAACGCTAAATATGCAATTACTTTTACAAAAAAAATTATATATACATTCTACAAGAAAATAAAGTAAATTTACGCTTGTTTTTCATCAAATGATATGTTTTATTCATTTATAAACGTGTTTCTAACACATGTTAATATATTTGAATTTGCATTAAACTAGAAAGAGTTATCCTTTAATTGTATATTATTTTTTAACCGTATAAACAATGTATACTAGCTTATGTTAGCAATTATTGTATTAATTCACCTATAATAAAGATCATGTTTATAATCATAATATAATAATATATAAGTATGATGATGTCACACCTTATAATTGTGTCAATATCTTCAAATAATCATAAACTCAGATCAGAATAACCTACCCTATAAAAACAATATGTTCAAACAAAAAAGTGTTGGTTCTACAGCAAAACATGGCACATTCACACTTCAAGACAATAAAGCAAGAGTCATCAAGGCCTAGGATTCTTCTTCCCTGGGTTGCCTTTAGTTTCAGAAATAAATTTAAAAAAAAAAGTCCAACATAATTATAAAACTTCATTTATTTAATAAAATAAAGTTATTCAAAGGAAAATTAGAAGAAGTAACAGTATCCAAAGAAAGATGCATACTCTCTGAAGAAGAATTCTTGCTATGATTTCTAGAACTGATTAACGATGTTTTTGAGAAAAAAAAATTACAAAGATGTGTTAATTTTAAGAAATAAAAAAAAGCAAGAAAAATTTACAAAGAAAAGTGTAAGCAAAATAGTCAACTTACATCTATATTAAACTAAATTCCTTGTATATATAAATTAAAATAATTATATTATACAAAAGTATAACTTCTGAATGAAAATTATGAAAAAAATTTAAGAAGATACTAAAGAGATCTTATAAGAATAAGAATTCAATATATAAAGGAATGACACTACCTTTAACTTAAAATCTTAAAACATAATTTTAAGACATTAAATTTGAATGTCTTCTTTTTTTATATATATATTGCTCAATTTTTTTATTTTTATTTGATATAAAATTTAGATTCATATTTAAATATTTAAAAATAATGATATAATTGTTTAATTATCACTTAATGGTGTTGGGTAGGTGTACACACGTAATGCTCTAACCCAAACTTTTCCATAAATTTTAATTAGTGTCTTGGAATTATTAAGGAGAAAATAAAATGAGAAGGAAATAGGATGAAGAGGTGGAAAGACAAAAATACCCCGTAGTGCATATTTGTTTGTTGTGTCCTCAGCCAGTGGTTTCGTTTGGTTTGGTTTTGGGTGTTTTGCTTTGAGACCGAAGCGTGCGTTTGTTTGTATTGTGGTTGCAGCAGCGGTTGATAGGGTTAGGGCCATGGAGCGCATCATCGGCGCCAAGTACAAGCTAGGTCGCAAGATCGGAAGCGGATCCTTCGGCGAAATCTACCTCGGTTTCTCTCCCTCTCAATTTTTCATCACGAATCTCGTTTCCTAATTACTATTGTTACAATTGTTATTGATGATGTTACTGTTATTCTGATTGCGATTCAATTCAATTACGCAGCGACGCATATTGATACCTTCGAAATCGTCGCGGTCAAGATCGTACGCTGCTTTCTACTCCTGCTCTTTCTTTAATTTAATTCCAGTTCGCTTGTTACTGGATGCGTTATTTTTCGTTCTTGAGGTTTACCGGTTTTACCGGTTTACCTTCGATTTTCTTCTTTTAATTTTTGGTTTGGTGTTGCAGGAGAACAGTAAAACGAAGCATCCGCAATTGCTTTACGAGGCGAAGCTCTACAATATTCTTCAAGGAGGAAGTATGTTTTTTCGTAATTGGTTTAAGGAATTTGACTTAATTTTTGTTGTTAGTATTGTGCATGTGTGTGAGGTGGAGGGGTTTACTGTGAGGAAGATGGTGAGGTTTGGTAGTTTTTGATTTTTTTTTTTTCTCATCCAGGTGGCATCCCGAGCATAAAATGGTGTGGCGTGGACGGAGAGGATAATGTGCTTGTTATGGATTTGCTGGGACCTAGTCTTGAGGATCTTTTTGTTTACTGTGGAAGAAAGTTCTCCCTCAAAACCGTGTTGATGTTGGCTGATCAAATGGTAAATGGCCATCTCTGTAAATTATTATTGTTGGACATATGGGTTGTTATCATGTTGTTTGCAAATTGTCCATGGGTTTTCAGTTCAAAGGACAGCAGAACCTGCTTTTATAGCCTTGTTCTGTTATTTAGTCTCTTAGAAAAACATTGTTGTTGGTGGCACTTTTGTAATTTTATTTTTTTGTGTCATGATACTAGGTGAGCGAAGTGTGCATTTGATGTTGAATTTGCTTTTCTTTTTTAATTTTGTGCAGATGACTAGAATTGAGTATGTGCATTCTAAAGGATTCCTACACAGGGATATAAAACCGGACAACTTTCTCATGGGACTTGGTCGTAAGGCAAACCAGGTGACTATCATGTTGTGGTTTCCTTCATTTGCGGTTGACTTGCACTGCTATTGCTTCGGTTATCTGTTGGCATCAACTTAAAAGTATTCACGTTGTGCTTGTCAGGTTTACATAATTGATTTTGGGCTTGCAAAACGATATAGGGACTCCACGACTAATCGCCACATTCCATACAGGTTACTAAATTTATATTATATTATTCTCTTGAATTCGTTTTCTCTCCTTTTCTTTAGGGTTTGATGTTTGAGTCATGTAATTTTGAAATTTTCTTCTTGTTTTCTGGTTGCATATCCAACTGATTTCTTAATCATTTTTCACGAATAAAACTTAATATTTTAAGAGAGGTTCTTTGTTTATTTTCTTCTCATCCCTGATAAATATGCCAGAATTAATACTAACAAATTGTGCTGAACAGGGAAAACAAAAACTTAACAGGGACTGCACGCTATGCAAGTTGCAATACTCATCTTGGGATTGGTAAGTCGGAAAAAAGTTATTTAAGCCCTTCACTGCAAATAAAATGCAAATTTTCTTTATTTCAATTTGTACTTCATTTTGTAGAGCAAAGTCGACGAGATGATTTGGAGTCACTTGGATATGTGCTTCTGTATTTTCTCAGAGGAAGGTATGGCATTCTTCTCTAGATGCTTTTCTTCCACAAACATTTATCATCTATTGAGAACAATACAATGAAATGTGTTAACATAACGTAACTTTTGTGTTTAGCCTTCCTTGGCAAAACCTAAAGGCTGCAACAAAGAAGCAAAAGTATGATAAAATATGCGAGAAGAAAGTAGCAACTCCTATTGAGGTTAGTGTTTGGACATTTAATCTGATGTGAAATGTTTGATAACGATTCTTATTCGTCTGTTAATTCCCACAGGTTTTATGCAAATCACATCCTGTGGAGTTTGCTTCATACTTTCACTATTGTCACTCTCTGACATTTGATCAGCGACCTGATTATGGATTCTTGAAGCGCCTATTTCGAGATCTATTTACTCGAGAAGGTAATTGTTTTGATGATTTTTGAATAATATTGAATCAAAGAACTTGCAGGATTATGTTTATATTCCTTTGGAATAGCATCTCTAGGTATGGAAGTTATTGATATTTTATCATTAGTAATTGAGATTCAACATGTCTTTTTAAATATATCAAAAGAAAGGAAGTGAATTTTTTAAAATAAAAAGGAAAAAAGACAATATAGACTGTCTATAACTCTGCAATCTTTATGTTTTACACACTCACTTAGCGCGATGTACTAAGCAACAGCATTCGTGTCCAAATAATTTGTATTTGTTTTCCTGTCTACATTTATGTAATTTAGTCTTATTGGTATGTGCAGGTTATGAATTTGATTATGTATTTGATTGGACTATTTTAAAGTACCAGCAGGCACAAAAGAATAGAGTCCAGCCTCGGATGTCTGTAAGTATATTTGCTTTACGTGTATAGAGGTTTGAGTGTTCCCATGCTTGAATACTATTTTTGTCATATTACAGACGGTCCCTGGAGCAAGCATCAGTCCTGCAATGCCAATGGATGTGGACAACAATCGAGGTTGGTGCATCTGAAATTACTTACATAACTTTGATATTCTGCATAAACTTGTCTTGTTCATTATTACTTATTGACAGGTATTAATGCTTATTCAGGGGATGTCTCAGCAGAACGCATTAAATCAGGCAATGTAACTGGTTCCGGTGTTAAAATTCAGTTTAAATCACCTGGGATAAAAAATTTAGGTTCTGAAAAGCCTCTTGACAAGAATGTAAGTCATCTTTGAGTAAATATTTATGAATTGTGCTATGATTGTCTTGGAACACTTAATAGACGATTCATTGGTTGCAGTTGCAGGATATTATGTTTCAATCTGAAATAGATCAGTGTTTAACACTTAACAGGCATGATTTAATTAACTAATATATTCATTTACTTGTAGATTTTTGGTGAAGCACATATACCCTCTACCTCATACTCTTTTGCTGGCACCTCAAAAAGGAACTCTTTGAAGCCTGCCTTGTCCACTGAAGCTGCCAACCCGGTAAATGGGCAAGGAAGTAATAAAATTGGCCCTTCTAGTAGCTGGATTTCATCTGTGCAACGCATATCTTCTGCCAAATGAATACCAATATGGTAATTTTATGGTTCATAATAAATGTGCTGCAGCTAGTGTTTTTGTCTGTGCCCCACTCCATATTGACTTCCTAATATGCTGTTTTCCAGGGTTGTATACATTTATGAAGCTGCAAATTCATGATATTTGCTTGCTTCAACCTTACATTTTTGGTCAAGAATTTTCAAGTGATCTATCCATGGAGACTGCAAATGTGCTGCAAGGATGATAAATTTCAAAGCTCGTCATCTTCTGAGACCATCTGTGTTGCTTTTTTTCCTAAGGTGACTGCAAACGATTGTTTGGTATAAATTACAGACTACCCAGGCTTGGCTGCTTTGCTGTAGATAGAATTCAAATGTGACACGCAGCAATCTTGTGTATCCATGTTTTTATGTAAAATTAATGCGTGAATGTAGCCCTGTTTCCCCTTTTTGTTACTTGATGAAAATTATCATTTGGCCATATGATATATAAATACATATATATCTATATATGGTGACACAGTTTCGTTTAAATTGATTGATGATATTATGAACTGTAAGTATTTTCTTTCAGGTGGTTCTGATCAGATATATTTGATTTTAGTTTTTGGCTTTTATTGGCCATTGATTTTTATGTTATTCTGCCCTGCCTATAGAATCTGTATATCATGTTTTGAAGCTTTCATTCATAAAATTTCTTTTAATGTCGGAAAACTTAAACTGTAAGAGTTTTTCTCATAAATATTTATCAACTATTTAGGTGTTCTGACTTCTTTCATCACTGTCAGATCATTTGCCTCTGATGATGGTAAGTTGCTATTTCTGTCAATGTGATCATGTTTTAAGAGAATCTAACTATCAAATCAGAGGCAGAATTATTGCAGATTGATTCCTGAAATAATGATTTCTTAACAGCCATCAAAGGTAGTTTTTGGTAGCAGTTATGTTAGCCTATAAGATTACCAGTTTCTAAGATCTGTATTTCATCATTGAGTTTTTCCTTTGTAGTCTAAATCTAGATGTTATTCAAGAAAAATCTTCCGTGACCTGTCAGTGTCAAATTTTGAATTTTATTCAATTATCCATGGTTGATAAACAAAGATTTGCTATTTTAGATTACCTCTTGTCATATTTCATATTTTTCAAAATTTTATTTATGTTGCTCAAAAAGGATTTTTTTACTTGTAGGTAGCTTGAATTTGACGGTCAGCCAGATTAACTATAGTCATTCTTGGGATGAATGAAATCTGGTTTTGTGTCAATGTAGTTCAAGGTTTGGATTGCCGTATTTTTTTAAGTTCATGATAGAACTAATTGCATGAGCAGCTTAATTATCAATCAGTTCACTCTTTCTCTTTTGCAGGATTTCTTTTTTCAACCTATATTGTCTCGAGGGTGAAATATGAGTGACAATTGGTGTTATATGGATGCCATTGTCAACGGGAACATACCTATTCGTACATTGCACTTTGGGGGAGTACCTGTGACAAGCTTGAGAATTGTTTTTGATATTGCTTATGATATGGATGTTGGTTAAGATTTTCGAAGTCTACGAGTTGATGGATGGACAAAAAATTGATTCTTGCTGGTTTATAAGTGAGCCTCTTAAATCGAAATATATGCATAGAAAGGAAGTTCATTTTCAAAGTGAGAAATATATGCATACAAACGAAGTTTAATTCCATGTGTAAGTTATTTCAGTTGAAGACATTTTTAACGTTTGTAGATATTCTCTTAGAAGCAAAGCTAGAAGTAATTGACTATTGATTGGTCTCTTCCTTTAATATTCTTTTTTTGTTAAATGAAACTTGCATTTTTATATTTAGATTATATTGACTGTTTATAATACGTTTATCTTCAGTTGAACTTCTTGACCAATCATGATCTTTACATAAATTTTTACGGTAGGTTTCTTAACGTTATCTTCCACCATGGATCGATAATTTTTTAATATTTTAATTAAATAAAAAGATGAAAAAAAATTACTGATAACTTTTTCCTCACCTTTTATGTAATTTTTAACATTAATTATTGTTATTTATGTTTATTTCAACTTTTAAAAATTAATAGTTACTTTTAAAGGAAAAAACAAAGTGCAGTTATGCAATTTCCATAATTTTACAATTTTATTTAGTTTCGAGAAAAAAAATAAAGCATTTTCTCTTGTTTTAAATTATTTAAAAGTACATGACGAATATTATAGATTAATTTAAACTATATAGAAGATTAAAATATATTATTGATTTTAAAATATATATATATATATATATATATATATATATATATATATATATATATATTATTAAAATATGATACATGTAAAGGTCAATTTTTGACGTTGAAGGTAAGTATGACATAAAATTCAAACTAAAATGTATTTATTAAATGTTAATAAAAGTAAAATAAAAATTTGTAAATAACTATTATTGAAAATTTTGTAATTAAGAATATATCTTTTACTTCAAACAATACTTAAAGTAAAACAAAATATAAATAGGAACTGTATTTATTTCTCTTCTACTCGTCATGTACTTTTAGTCCTATCTCCTATTTTTTTTTTCTTTTCGGATAAATAGTTTAAAAATGAAAATTATTTATATAATATGAATATTTTATTATTTAAGTTAAAAAATTTATAAATAAAAAAATTAACTATTTAGAATTTATTTTACAAAAGTTATTTCTTTTAACTTCTCTCTAAAATTTTGTTGAAAAATATACTTATTTTTTTCTTAAATTATAACTTATCGTAATAATCTTCTTAATGATCTTGTTGAATAGTAGAACACTTTTATCTAAAAGTAGTTTTTTTAGTAAGTTTTTTTTTTTTTTTTTTT
>Ga0209489_105737_pt1 | contig 21049 bp, 5 predicted proteins | sample SiratrowhiteBW_FD_187527 | JGI IMG/M metagenome (GOLD analysis project Ga0209489, IMG submission 187527) | Root nodule microbial communities of legume samples collected from California, USA - Siratro white BW (SPAdes) (version 2) | ecosystem: Host-associated > Plants > Roots > Nodule | place: USA...
TAAAATATATAGAAATATATATATATATATATATATATATATATATATATATATATATATATTTGGTTACACGGACATATGTGAACTGAAGAAGATGATGTCTCTAGGTTCTGAAAAATATGTGAAATGAAATTAAAAATATTATGAATGACATTTTTTCAATACATTATTTTTATAATATATTTTCGTAATATCTGAACTTTTCAAAGGCAAAAGTAAAGTATTTTAGTATTTATAGAAATAGAAAACAAAAGCAGTGTATTATATTACAGTTAAAAAAAAAAGTTGTGGCTGAGATTAAATCGCTAGATACTCAATTCTCATCCAACTAAAGGATAATGTAGAAAGAAGTTTGGGTGTTTGACACGGCACTAATATCCTCCTTTTAAGTCAGTTTATTTCCGGCGTAAACACTGTATATAAAGAAAATCCAAAAAAATAAGAGTATAAATATTAAAAGTATAAAAAAATTATTATCCAATTTAAACTTTCTTTTTATATAAAGAAAAATTGTGTAAGAAATTTATTGATAATGAATTATATATAAAGACATAATCGATTAATTTCATATAATTGATTACGTTTTTATAAACAATAGATTATCTTTCGATATTTTTTAATATAATAGAATTTATTAATATGATATTAATAATTATTTAAACATAATAAAATAATTAATTAAAATAATAAATAAAATTAAATTAATTAACATAAATTCTTATATTCTATTATTTAATTTATTTTAATATATTTGTATTTTAAAATATAATTTTATCCATGAAAGTTTTATATTATTTTTATTTTAAATTTATTTTAATTCTAAATTATATTTAAATTTATTTTTTAATATATTTTTAAAAACATATTTTTATTTGTGAAATTTTTATATTACTTTTTTATTTAATTATAATTTTTATTTATATTTTAATATATTTTTATTCTTAAATCTAATTTTTATTTGTAAAAATTTTATAACAATTATGTTATTTTTATTAAAATTTATTTTAACTTTAATTTCTATTTTCTAAAATTAATTTTTATAAAATCATTTTAAAATTTATTTTACAAATTACTAATTAAATATATTAATATACAAAAAAATTATTATATTATATCAATCAAATCAATTATAATTTTATATTTATTTTTTGTTAATTTAAGTAACATCACTTTCTACTATTTTTTTCCCCTTTTCACCCTCACAAGAATCCAAACAAAAGCCTTGCTTTCAAAGTTCTTATCTATCAATGACAAAACCTCCTATAACCTCATTTTTTTCAATCGAAAGTGTAGCTTGTTATATATAGTAAAAATTAATGCCATCATCACATATTTAAATTTAAATGTAAAAATTCCTTAAAATGTTGTAAAATTAACTAAAAGTTGTTGTCCTTCTCTCGATATTCTTTACTCTCTCTTTTTTAGTTCAGAAAACGAGTATATTCATGAGTACTTATTCTTAATTGACACTGAGAACATGGATGCTGTATTAAATAAGATTTGGAAAAGAAATAATATAGAAAAATTTGAAGGTTTGAAGGTAGAAGAAGCGTGATGAATGAGGGTGCATTTCACATGGGGTGTTATTGTTGTAACTTTGAAATGAAGTTGACAAGAAAGTCAGAAGTGAAAACAAAACAGGGAATAAGCGAGTAACAGATAAACCCATAGGGACAGAGTGGAGGTTGTGAACAGAGTCCTATCTACTACCCTGTCCCCACTCCAAATTCCCATTATTTCCATTTTTTGTTACACTTCCAATCTCTCACAACCAAAATTAAAGTGCCTTAAAACACATTTAGACTTAATTGTAGCCAAAGCAACTACAGTTAGGTCGCTGATCTACGTTGTCATCTACAACTTCACTTTCTTATTCTTATGCAATGAAATACGTATAAGACATTCTTATACCACTGGAGCACATTTGCACATGCAACCCTTCAAAGCAAGAGACAGCATCTCTCAAACATGCATACGGAAAGACAATCATCACCTAATATTGCGTAGCCACTTATGTTTCTTTACTAATATATTTATTTCACTAAGTAGTCTAAGATTTTAATCTTAATCATGTTATATACCAATAAATAAAAAGAATTTTACTATTTTGTTGGGGAGACGTACTGTATAAATTTACAGATCATATATAATTGTGTGTAATCCTCTCTTTCGTTTTAGTTGCCCAATTAGACATAAACTCAAATTTCTTAGTTTCAAAAGGAATGCATAGTTGTTTGGTTACAGGAATCTAAGTCTAGCTCCTCATCACATGCACCTATCATTGGACCATTTGTATTATGCGAAAGTAGTTTTTAGTTCAACTATTAGTTTGGAAAACATGATTGAATAGAAAAATATGGAAAAATATTAAAGGGTGTAAGATTTAAAAGAAAAGTTATACCTAATTTGATTCTAAACTTGGTCATAAAGCAATATATGTGTGTGCTGCATTGTAGAGAGTGATTTGAATCATATAAATTCCTATGATCGAAATGGTGCCACATTTGCTGGATTTCCCTATCTAATGCGCTTGTTGGTTTTTAGTTGGGTGAGGATTGGATTGTGTCTTGTCATTTTCTTCTGCTCCGAATAAAGCTTTTCTCCTTCAGCCCCTTCTAATATGTTGTGGTCCTGATGTGGCAAATTCATGTCCCCACCCCCAAAGCCATCGATCACTTGGGGACAAAATGGTCTTGTGTAGGGCACCCATCACACCACTAAGCAAATTATAAGGGCCTAATCGGACAAGCACACATGCACTATCACTTGCGTGGCAAAAAAACATTTATATATGTAACCGGGATTCATGATTATTCACCAAATTATTTGCTACTTAATTTTTTAAAACTGTTTGCAATCTTATTTATTAATGGGAACCCATTGAGTTGGATTTAGAAAATTGGGAACAAGACATTCTCCCCCCAAGACAACTATAAGACAAGTCCTGTAGCATAATGTCGAAGGGCCCTTATGCTTCATTGTTTCCCACTACGGGTACCTAACATGGGGAGTTTTGGCACTGCCCCAGTATGGAGAATACTCAATTTTTTATCTTATTTTTAAGTATAACTCTCAAAATCAAACCATTTTCAACAAACCCTTTTACAGCCTGTACTGTCTATAGCCATGAAGAAATTAAAAAAACAAAACAAAACAATTACAAGAAGAACCCCAAAGCATGCAAAGAAAGCACTATCCTTTTCTTTTTTTTCTTTTTCTTTTTCTTTGTAATCTAAAGCACATTTTTGAGATGGTAAGAAAGGCAATTTTGACTCTGGGATGTGAATAGTATTATGAGTATGATGTAACTTTAGAGTGCAGACTGCAAAGTGGAGGAGCAAAGGCAGAAATGGTGTTGTTGTTTAGGAGGCTTTATTCGATGGTCGTTTTCCTCTTTGTCAGAGTCCTCATCCAACCACCCTTTCTCACCTTCACTCCCTCCACGTGGCACACCCCACCACTCTTCTTCCACCGTATGAGCTGGAACATGTGCCCTATCCTCTTTCGCCACCTAAACGACGCCTCACGTGACTTCCCATGCTCTATCACGCTCTTCTCCTTGTTTTCATGCTTCCTGTTGCACTTCTCTAGGGACACCTTCTTCGACACTGTGCTCTTTTCCCACGATGCCACCCCATTCTCTTCAAACCTCATTGATATGAATGACTCTGCAAAGTTCATTAAAGTCATTCCACAAAAGTTAAAGCAAAAAAACGCAATTCTTCCAAAAAAAACTATGTAAAGCCCTTTTTTCTACACTTTACTATCACCCCCTAAGCCTTTGCTTACTTTTTCGTTTCTGCTAGTATTCTTCCACAGTTGCACCTAACCAAACTAATAACTTTTTGTTTGTACTAAATTAATGCGTAATTTTTCTCCATGTCTACTATGCTGCCGACGAATTGAAATTCAAAATAAAACGTGTTTGGCTAATTTTTATTTTTTTTCACTATGCACAAGTGAAAAATGGAGATAAAAAGAGTTATGTTGTTGGGTAATGGTATGGTATAGTTTTGATAAAGATGGGGATTAGTTATGTGGCCTAACTCTGCATCAAATCCATAGAATAAAGCTATGATCTTGGAAAATAATTTTGCAGTGTCATACTGTTCTTGGCGTATGCATCTGACAGGCATATGCCACGCCAAGAAGAAAAGAATGGCACACAACACAACACAACCCAAAGCCTTCACCTTCTCTCCTTCTGTCTTATAGCACTCTTATCGTTGTAACTACGCTTTTTGACCTTAATTTCGTAATCATCACACAATGTAATCTTCCACATGAAGACACGCAAACATGCACTGATCATTCTCCACCAATAATGAAAGCAATTCACCAACATTCAACCCTCCCCCATGGCAATTACAGGTGGAAAAATATCCCCCACTAGAACTAATCACCAAGTACAATCACAACACAACACCCAATTAAGCAAAAACTCATCTTTCCTCTTCAGAAGGAGATAATAATTAAAAAGATAATTATAACTGCAAGCATTCAACGTTGGGTGGCTAGAACTAGTAAAATAATGAAGGTAAAAATTAATAATTACCTTCCGGACTGGGAGAGACATCATCATAGTCATAGTCATAGTTGTGAGATTTCCAGTGGTGGGATTCATGGCGAGTGAAGAGAGAGCCGAAAGCAAAGATCTTGTGAATGGAAGAGGGTGGTTTTGCGTGTGTGGAAGTTTGAAGCCTGTGGGAAGATTTGGAGGAAGAAGAACGGTGGCGGTAGTGGTGGCGACCTTGTTTTGCGGCGAGGAGGAGGAGCCTCTCATTCAAGCACAAGGGGCAGACCCCAAGAAGAAGTTGTCTGGGGTGGAAATAGCAGAATGATTTTTCTTCTCTGTAGCCATTGTTTCTGATATTGTTCATGATATGGTTGAAAATTGAAAGACACTTGGGAATGGAGAAGCTGGGTGGAGTGAAGATGAGGTGAAGGAAAGTTGGGAATATATATGGTGGAAAAGTGAAACTAAATGAAGATCATGAACATGGCCCACCAACACAATGGATGAATCTGAACAATGTATGAAATGTAAATAGTGCTGTGTTGTGTTCTTTTGCCTAATATAAATACTGGGTATGTATTTGTACATCACAACAAATTCTTAGGTTCAAAATTCCTACTTAGTAATCACCTTTTTTTCAATACAAAAAGTAACTAACTTTTTTTTTGGGTTAAAGATAAGCTTTATAGGTTTTATTCTTAAATCTAGTTCTTTATAATACTCTCCCATTTTTCTCTTACAAAATATTCTCTTGGGCTTAACATTGTAAAACTGAAAGCCAAAATGATTTTTTTATTTATATTTATTTGCTTTGCAGAAAGTTTAAAAGTTAAATAACAAATATTTTGAAATTGAAAAGTGAATTCACCTCCCACAGGTGCCTAATAAGCTATGTTTTGAAATATATTTTTTGTTCACGTCTTTGAAAAATAAAGTAAGTAACTTTACAATTAGATATGTTTCATCAATAACACTAACACATATATACATAGTTTTATTTTAAATTTTATAATATTTTTTTTGTTTTCTTGTAAAGCAGAAATTTAAAAGAAAAATAATTATTGTTTTAAAATGAAATTTATTTGAAACTCTTTAACTGAAATTTCTGAATTGAATCGTATGATAGAAAAAAAATATGAAATTCTAAATTCATTAAAAGTAATCCATGAATAAATCAACAAACATTTCTTATTTAATAAAACAGTTACCCAAAAAAATTTGACGACGTATTAATTTAATTAGGTATTGTATGAAAAGGATATTATATAATTATTTTTCTTTAACGAAGATTTGATCTTTAAGAAGGTATAGTAAATATGTGTTGATTAAAATAATCTATTTTATTATCCTTTCTATGAAACAAAATAAAACATAATTTTTCATTTTTTTTTTCATCTGACATTAGTGTACAATGTTTTTATGTTGGTCTTTTATTTTCATTATTTCATACTATTTTTTAAAAGTTATTTTTTAAAGGCGTTTAAATTTATTCAAGATAATTAAATAACATGTATCTCAATTTTCATTGAAAAAAAATATTTATCATAAATTTGGGTTTCTTATAATTTTTAATTAACAACAAAAAAATATTAAAAATATTTTATATATCTTGTTTAGTATAATTTATGGACAAAACAATTTGACAAAAATTAAGATGATATGTAGTGTCAGTACATACACTTAAAATGTATTTTTTTCAATTAATTCATTTACATGAACAAAGATACTAGTAAAATGAAAAAAAAAAATACTTATTTTATAAATATTTGCTATGTCTTCTCAAGGTTAAATTATTTTTAAAATGAAACTAATTATTTCACATATTCAATAAAAGAAATAAAAAATAATTCAATAAAAAATTAAATCACTTTTATAATATTTTTTTTATTAGTTGTGTCTAGAAAGATTAAAGTTGGATTTGTATCACCGAAAACTTTCCGTTGTTTTTAGCTTATGGCATGGAAGAATAGCCATTTTTTTCCTTTACTACGTTTTTTATTTGTGGAATTTAAATTATTTGAAATAATATTGTTGTATGTATTATTTTTATTATTGATTATAAAACTGTCACGTATTTTTATTTTATTAACAAAAAATATGTATTACAAAAATAAGGAGATAAATCTTATTTTCACTATTTTCTGTATAAATTTACAAATAATAAATAAAGAAGAGTGAAATTCAACATTATTTATATAAAAAATACCTAGTTTAATAGGACCGTCATTGACTGTCTTCTAGGGTTGTGCTCTGCGTTTTAAGGAAACCTAATGGAACGTTCTCCAAATTGTTGGGTTATTTATATGAATTTCAACTATTCCTTTGACTTTTGATGTGAAGTTAACTTAAACAAATAAATGCTTGAATGAGCAAAAGAAAAAATCGTGTATTTCCCAAAATTTAATATATAGTTGAAAAGGTCGTGGGTTTGAATAAAGCATGAATGCAAATTAGAGAAGAGACTATTTTCAAAGGTAGGTTTGAATAATAAATGAAATAATATGACCCTTGTAAATGCACTTTCTTTCAATGATGTAAGCTATATGAATATGAGCCTACAAGCTTAGTTTATTTTATTTTATTTTATTTTATGAAAGAGATGGCTGAAACACCAACCTAAAATCAAATAACCTCTACTTAATTATACAAATTAATGTGACCACACTTTTTTGGTATGGTTTGCTTAAACATAAAACTACCAAAGTTTAGGCCAACCAACAAAAAATATTTGTTATTCAATTTTATAAAGAAAAAAAACTACACATTTTGGTAAAGAAACAACATACAGTTATCTCATAAAATGTGAAAAAAAAAAAAAAGCTTTTTTAAGCTTGCTTTAGATCTCATCATATTTGGAGTGACCTTGTTTCTTGATACGTAACACCAAAGTTCAGTCATTTTCATCCATTTGTTATGGAGACTACAATTATTAATCATTTATAATTTTAAGGATTATTTTGTTATTTTTTTTATTTTAAATATATAATTTTGAAAACCGCATTAGCTAATAGTTTATAATTTCAAAAAAAATTATATTTATTTATTTTAAATACTAAATTAACTCATTGTTATAGTTTTAAAAACTAAATTAATGATTTAGAGTTTATGATTTAATACCTGATTAGATTTTTTTTATTACAAGAACAATACACAGGTAGTATATGTTAGAATAGTATAGGATCGAGTTTAAATGTATGATAAACGTATAATGTTTATTTATACTTATCAGTGATGAGTTATCAAATTTACTAATCAACATAATACATTAGTGATTAAAGTATAATCATGGCTTTTGAGAAAATGAATCAGAATCAAAGTGTGTTCCCCTCTTCAGAAAAAGTAGGTAGACATCGAGTAGATTAAATAAAAGCAATTAGTTACATGGCTCCATAGTCTATGTGAGCATTGTTTTTAACAGTTAAAAAAATTATTCTAAGAAAATATTTATTAAAATTGTAGATTTGTTTATTTCAGATTTTTAAAATAATTATTACCTGAAAAGAAAAGTAAAACCAAAATTATTTTGAATAACTAAAAAAAATGTTTTTTAAAGTAATTTTATGATTGTAAAGTTAAAATTAAAATATTGAAATAAAATTAAAAGCGTTTATGATGTAGAAAGACACTATCTTCTTTTATTGGATTTTTTTTCTCCCATACAAAACTTGAATTACAATTTGTTTGTAATAGTTAAATGCTATTTTTATTTTGATAAAATTACTATTTTAAGTTAACCTCACGCCACTTAAGTACCATAACACTAGTTCATATTTGATTAAAAATCAGGTAAATCTAGTAAACTGTGAGAATCACGTGGCCACAACACTTAATAACGTAAATATTATAAAATCTAAGAAAACATATAATTATTGCATGTTATCAACAAGGACCAACTAAAAATTGGTTCAAAATTCTTAAATAAGATTAAGGTTTAAGTCTTACGAATAAAAAAATGTGATTAGGAGAATTCATTAACGATGGTCAACTAATTATTTTAATTAAAAATAGTTATTGATAAAATGGGTTGATACTTCACATTGATAATATGGTTACTCCAAAATTATATATATATATAAAGAAGAATCTGAATCTAAAGAAAAAAAAAATATTATGATTTATCTTACATCTAGTCCTTAACGTTACAACAATATTCCACTAAAAACATGTATTTACCAAAATCGAGTTTGAAATTACAAAGGAGATTTTTTTCAACTTTGTTTCTTTAAAACAACATGTCTTAACTTGTTTCTAAGTACTTAACATAAGTATTATTTTGACAAATATCTTCAGAGTCAACCAAAACTTATAAGTTTAAAGGAATATAACCTTAGATGATAAATTTAAGTTTAGTTATAAAAAATGTTAATGAACCATATCCAATTTGCAATGTTCACCAATATTTTTGCTTAAATGATTAAACATAACTGTGAGTAATAGTTTGAGACTTTGTCCATCTTTGTAACATGTAGATTTCTAAGAGTTATATATAACAGGTTCAACAACTATGAAGAGCTTTAACAAATTAAGCAGTGTGATAATGAATCATGGATTAAATGTTATCTCCACTAAAAACATTCATAATAAAGCGGATTTTATATCTTTTTCTATACTGTTTTGTTTACATAAGAGGTAGAGGTTTCATGTTTACGTAAATATTTATTTATTAGACTTCTAATGGTAAAAATTAATGTTTTTATTTTATTTTTTATCTTTCCAAAATTTGAAATAACTAATAAAAAATCAGTATTTTATAATAATTAACTATGACGATTTATAAAAAAAAAAATTATTATGTCTATCCAAATTATTAAAAATATTGAAAATCTACCTAGGACAAAAAGTTTTATTTTTGCACTCTTATCTTATATTTACGTCACAGTTCTCTGCAACTTTTGTATTAGTGTTAAAATATAGTCATCATCTTACTAAATGAGATTAAGAATAACTCATTCACATAATTGAGGTTGAGAAATGAACCTCTCATATGCCTAAGTATACGATAGACGAAATAGTGGTAGCAGACGTTAAATTATGTTATACTCATAAAATGAATACAATTATATGATTTTAAAGACGTGAACCACCGTCCAAATGAAGACCACGTTTTGAAAAATATGTTAAAGAAGAAGTACAGAGTTTGGTGGATAAGGTCAACATTTGCGACTGCCACTTGATTTTTGGGATTGGAGCTTTGCTATGCCTCCATCTAATCAACCATATACTTTTCCCATAAATCAACTATTGTTAGTTTTACAATATAATGCACTTTTCTTAAACTAAGATAAATGTTGTTTTTTTTTTTATTTTAGTATATTTTTTATATAATGTTCAAAATAAATAAATAAAATTATTTATTAAAATGAGCAAATTTTACCTGTTATATAGAATTTCAAATTAATGAATATTTTCACCTATTCATGATTTCAAGCTGAATCCTTCCATCCACCTATGATTTCAGACTGATCAAATATAAGTATTTGACAATTTCAATTAAAGACATACAAATTTAATTTAAATAATAATAATAATAATTATGAAACAATAATTATAATTAATTCATACAAATTAAATTAAAATAATAATAATAATATTTAGGGATAATAATAATATAATGATTATTTTCTAAAAAATAATAATAATATTCTAACAAATCTAATTAAAATAATAAAAATAATAAAGATTATAATAATAATAATATAATAATTTTTATAAATAAATAAAATAATATTTAATAATATAATATTAACTATTGAGTGACAATAAGTGGATCAAGTTGGAATTGTAGGTCATTACTATTAACACACTCTAACTATTAGAGTATTAACTATTTATCACATCATAATAAACCAACATAATCAAATTAAGATATACAAATTTATTTTAAATTAAAACAAAATAATATGATAATAATAATAATAATAATAAAATAAATTAATAATTTGATTTAAAAGAATATTAATGATTAAGTGATTAAATATTTGATGTGAAACTGATTAAATTAAAGTAATGACACATATTATATTATTTTGTTTTAATTTATTATTAGTTTTTTGTTAATTGTTAAACTAACAAACATAGTGTCAAATAATTAGAAGATGATGGGAGAGAGAGAAACGATTTTAATTAATGTCTTTAATTGATATCATCATGTCACTTATATTTGACCAACCTAAAATCATGCTTAGGTAGAAGGATTTATTAATTTGAAATCCTATGTAACTAGCAAAATTTATTCATTTTGGTAAATAATTTTTTTTTGCCCATTTTAGACATTAATATGAAAAAGTACACCATAATAAAAGAAAAGCCGATAAATATTTGTGTGTTAAACATATTGGTTAAATAAATAAAAAAATTATTAATTTTAAACAATAATTTGTAAATTTTTTATTAAACTGGTGTCATTTTTGTACTAATTTACCGATTTAGACAATTTTAAAAATATTACAAATTTGAATAAATTATTATTAGATTAACAATTTTTTCATAAAAGAGTCATCACTGAAAAGAAGGTTGATATATATATATATATATAAAATAGAAGTTGATTTTTTCTTTTCTCTTGCACTCAATTATTCTTGTGCTTATCATATTATTTCTTTACATAAAATCGTGTTACCTATTTTTATAAATAAAAAAATATTTATTATAGTAAATATGAAAAAAAATTGTATTGAAATGGTGCTTTCTCCATACTTCACCATTATTTAATTACATGAACAATACTTAAGTTTTATATACAATACATTTGTCTATTATATTTCGAATAAGTTACCAAATATAACATCTTACTAACCATGGCATTAATACCAATTATCATATAGTCAATAAAACATAATTTCTATACAATTATCTCTCCGCCTTTCTTTGGTTTTCTTTGGTGGGAGTTCCTTATCTAATATTACATATTCCAATATAAACATGATCATCACAACTTAAAAAAAAAAGTCATATCAACACATAAAACAAAGTAAGTTAGTATTTTAAAATTAGAAATATATAGATATATTAAATCATATACTTAAATTTTTAAATTTTTTTAATTTATGTAAGTTATTTAAATCTTACATTCTTAAGAATATTTTATGAATTCATTAAATATATATTAAAATCAAGTCTAACTCTGGGCATAATTGATTGCCTCTCATCATAAATAAGAGACATCAATGTCATAAAATTTAATAGGAACATATTATATTCTCTAAGTTATCACCACAACAAAACTATTTAATATGAACATATTTCACTCATATATGATTAGATAAATTCTTATAACTTATTAGGCACAATAATTTCTTATAACTTATTAGGCACAATTAATTCTTTCTAACACTGCAAATTAGGTCATACAAATCTTTTCGACTCTCGTTACTTTACTTAATAGTTTCCTTTTTGTGAGTTTAACATCAATAGGATCATGATATCTCATTCAAAATCTCAAATTCAATACAAAATCTAAACATCTCAAATTAGTATTTCTTCTCTAAAAATAACTATGTTTACAATTCATCACATAAATATATATAATTAATAATCCATTACATGTATAATTAGCATCCACATTCAAATCAATAAAAACAACAAACAAACAAACTAAAACCAAAACAATTTTTTTTGCTTGAGCAAAAATTTAGTTGAGAGCAATCTTGAATTTATTCTCTATTTTTGCTTAAGGGAAAATAGGATCAAGAGAAAGACTAATTTTATACTATTTCTCTTGAACGAAAATGGAAGCAAAAAGCAAATTCTGATTTTATATAAATTTTGCTTTAGCAAAATTCTGATGCCTGAGTAAAAATACCAGAAAATGAACTTCATGTAGCAGAACCAACTAGTTTTCAAACCTTTATCTAAAATCAGTATAACAATTTACAACTTTTAAACAACTCAAAAGGCCAACCTGACTTTAATTTGCTCAAGAATAATTTTCACTCATTGAACTCATAAATCAATCCATAATAACTATAAAAATATAATTATTATATAAATCTCGCATAGACAATAAAATCATTGTGACCAAGTTACCTTTATATTCACATTATTTGCTCTAAGTATGTTCAAAACATAAATAGCATCATGTACTTTTTAAAACTTAAAGTCAAGCTTTCAACTTCTCCTATCATACAAGAAAGTTAAACATATAAACATAAGACTGTGATTAAAGATATAATATGTAAACATAAAACTATGATTAAAGATTTGAACATATCCTTATGATCCTAAATTAACAAAAAATTATTTTTGTCGATCACATACAAAACTCCTAATCCCACAAAACTTTCTAAAATCGACTAAAAAGAAGAGATAAAAGAAATTTATTCTAAAACAATTTATAAATTGACATGATTTATTCTACAGCAAACTATGATTTACAAAAGGATAAACATATCTTTTAAAAAAAATATAACTTTTTTAAAATGAAGTTTAAATAATTACTTTTTTTCTATTTATAAATTTTATATTTAAATAATAAAATATTCACACTTCTTTACAATTATATCAGTTTTACTCATTAACAATACTAATTATATGCAAATGTTACGATGAAGAAGGGCAGACTTCAAAAATTTTACTTTATATATATATAGATAGGTAGATATATATAAAGTAAATAAAAAGGTATTTTAAGCAAGTCTTTTACAAAAACAATAAAAGATAAAATTTATCATAGCCCGTAAGACTTCAATTTAAAAAAATAAATATGAAAGTAATTACTTAACTGATCAATTCTTTATATAAAAAAAAAAACTACAAAATCTTAGGGTGACAACTTTTTTATGGTAAAGCCATGAACCCAATAACAATTATCAAAATTTGTCAAAAGAAAAAAAAAATCTTTCATAACACTAGCTAAGGAACTAGTTTGAATTTTCTTCTTCGTTGTCTCTCTTTATGAAGCATGTGAGAGACAGAAGACACGATGTGATTATCAGTAGTTGCACTTCCTCCCTCAAGCATAAAATAATATGTATATCTCATATTAATATCTCATTACTTTATCATTGTAATATTACTATTTCTTTTAACAATCAAATAAGCCACATAAACATTGAAACGCATTTTCTTTTACTTGAGAAATAAAAATAAATAAAAACTCTTTAAAGGCAACATATATTGTAGGATAACAGGATGGGAGAGTATTAATATATAGTTAAATTGAAGAAAAAGGGAAAGTGACATTTTGGATGGATAATGAATGGAGTTTCCATGAAACATCCCAAAACATTTGAGAGCTTGAACTAAATGTATAACTCAATCAAAACAACTATTTATAGCTTATGAAGGACTGAAAATGTCATCTTGCAGTTGCTAAATCAGAATTTTACCTTGTTTCTTAAATAAAGTTGAGTTTTCCTATGGGAGAAAAGGACAAGAATACTGTGGTGGATGTGTATTAATCACTGCTAATCAGTTTCCCTTCATTGATGGAATGAGATTGTCATGGGAAATCCATTTTTGAGTAAGATAGGGTGACATGGTAGGGCAACCATCTTTTGGAGTGGCATAAATGTTGTTACATACATACACAACCGTAAAAATGTTTGTTTTTTGGTGGTGACACACCTCTCAAATGATAAACATCATCAGTGGAAAAAGAAATGGCTCCAATCAAATGGCATGGAGAAGGACAAACAAATATGTTATTCTCATTTCAACAGATTTTAAGTAATATTGCCATAATTAGGGTTGTTGTTACCCCATGGAATCAAAGTATCTCTAAGTGTAGAAAAAGAAGTAATCAATCTGTAGTATCTTTATGTTAATTTTATTTTGTATGAATATACTATTTATGACATCATTATATAGATAAAGAGGATATGTGACTGTTACAATAAAATATGAATTATTTATGCTAATAGGTATATTTGGATTTGTAGATAGAAAATATATTTGTTGTTTTAGATTATTCAATACAATAATATTATTTGATACAATAAAATAAAAATTTATGTACTTTTCTTTGAATCCTTCAATATTCTCTTTCAAACTTGATTAAAAAGAATTAGTTTATTCAATTTTAGATAATAAATGATTTAAAATTATGTATTAAACCAATACTTTGTCTGATGCATGAACTAGTTTATCATAATTTTAAATATAAGCAATTTGAATACTTTAATTTTTCAGTCGATACTAAATGAAGTGAGAATCATTTTACTATGGTTTCTTACTTGTAAAATATAAAATTCACAATAATATGTATAAATATTTGGTTCTTTTAAAAGAATGTTACAAGAAGTGATTTAGGAATACACGAGGCAAATCATAAATTCTCACAATCCACTTTCAATAAAAATGTAATAAATTAGGAGTCAATGTAATATACATGATAGTATTGATCTTACTCTTAGTAAAAAGTTCTTTTTTATATAAAATCTCCAAAGTTAAAGTAAAAAAACCATAAAGAAATATTTACATTCATTATCGAGAAAAGGATGAATGGATAAAACATAAATCACACTATGTATAAGTAAAACTTTGTTGTATATGCTGTATATTTTAATTGATCAAACATATTTTGAATTTTTATATTGTTATGTTATAACTTAGACCTTTTAATTGACAAAACATAATTTGAATTTCTATATTGCTAATTTATTTCTTAAACTTCTTAAGTGATCAAGGATGATTTAAATTTTTACATTTTTCAAGTCACTACTTAGACTTTTCAATTGACCAAACATAATTTTAATTTTTTTATACTATTAAATTACTACTTAGACTTCTTAATTAATTAAACATAACATAAAGTTTTACTCTGCTTTGACTTCTGATTTAATCAAGTATGAATTGGATTTTTAGGTTATTAAGTCATTGATAAAATATAACTTGAATTTTTATATTCTTTATTATTTAAATATTGTAGCTTACTGAACTTAAGGTCAGTCATAACTAAACAAACATGTGATGAAAGGTCCTGTTAAATACTAGATTAGGGTCATTGCCCATTGAGTGATGTGATATAAATTGTCTATAAGACTATAAGCATCACAATTTTAAAAGAAGGTTAATTTCATTAAGTACTGGCGTAAGTACTTAGTAAAGATCATCGTTGTGTGGGCAATGCGTTCATCTATGGGGAGTTGCTTATCAGATGATTATTATATCAATCTTAAAGCATTATCTTCACTAAGTTTAGCAATATTGGTAGGACATTTGTGTTACTCAAACTTTTAAAACCCAATCAGTAGCTAAATCAGTTTTTCTTTCACGTATCCAATATCTTTTATAATCAATTTTTTAGTAATTCATTCTCTCCATAACGGTAAAAGAGATTCTTATAAAGACAATGTAACTCTAATCTAAAAGAGACACTTAAAATTACTAACTTAAAGTTACTATTTTAAATCAGAACAAATTATCTATAATTTCTACTATGTTCTTCTGAGGATAAAAATATTAAAAAAAAATGTAAACTCTTGGATACCTGTAGAGTAAACACCATTTGACATATCTTTTGACGTTTTTTCCACGAAAATATTAAGGTCATGACTTAATCTACAAAAGCATTAAATGTGAACTTGTTATTGTGAAACTATAGGAATATAAATGTAATATTCAAAATACGGAAATAATTTTAGGTTTTATGAAAAGCAATTGTGAATTATTACAAAGTTTAACGAATTTAATTAAACATACCTGTCAAAGAAGTATAAATTAATTCAATTAAGCCAGGTTTTCATATATAATAAAAGAACCTAACTACGGTAGAATAATATCCCAAATATCTGAAAGCAATTATCGACACCTAACTCTTCCACGCCAATGTGTAAGTACGATTAGGTGTATCTCACAATTATGATTAAATAACAATGACTGCGTTTATCAATTGTCGTAAGATTATTGAAATATCTAATAATTATTAGCTCTGTCCCGATCAAAATAAGTAAACATGACTATATCCAATTATGAATATATAGTTAATAATAAATAAGATTATTAAAATGTCTAATAATAATTAAGTCTCGTTCGTAGTTAACCGCTTGTAATGCAGAGATAACCATATTTACTCAATTGGTTAATCATGTGTAAGGTGTACAATTTTCAGATTTAGGAGAATTCAGGTAGCCGGCTGGCCCCCGAAAGAGCATAGACAAAATTGGTTTTGGCCAGAATTTAGGAACAAGGGCGTCTATTGGCAAACAATGCAGATTTTAAATTCTTAGCAGATAAATTTATGACAGAAAATTTAATAAAATACATGGTATGATAAATTTCATTCCCCAAATTCAAACTATTCGACATGTTGCCCTTCTACTCCTTGTAAGCCTCGCTGTGCATGATAAATATAATTTAAGATGGACATATGATTATAAATCAATAAAAAATATAAAGCCCTCCTACAAAATCTAATTAGGAAATAATTAAAAGTGGTTTCTTTTATTGGGACTAGTAACCAGAGCCAATTTTGGTCTAGACGGAGGCATATAGTTTTGAGAGCTCCTCTTGAAAAGTCTTTCTAATTATCTCTCTCTTGAGCTTAAGAGCTGCAGTGACTAGACCAGTTTCAGGAATCCATGGGTCAGAAAGCAAATTAATTTTTGCAGGAATCTCAAACTTTTCCAAACGAGCCTTCTTTGCTTCCTGGAAATTGTTTTATGATAATAAGAAAGTGGAATAATACTGCATTAGCAACAATAAAGCCAATGAATATGATATATGTTGTACTCAGTTAAATTACCTGGGATCGCTTTTTTTTAAGATAAATGATGATTTAACAATTCCTTTTCTATATATAATCAATTAGCAATCTTTTTATAGTAATATTATGATAGCTATTTGATTTAGTCAATAATATTTTGACAAGTAATTAAATAAGTAGTTGTTAACTAATTATATTACTAAATCAATATATCATTATATGGATACTCCTTTCTCGACGTCCCCCAAAGAAAAAAAACCAACACAATCACAAGAAGCATACTTCATTATTTGTGTTCCATTGAGGGCACTAAAATATTACCATTAAGTTGTAAAAGAACTTCTTGATACAAAAGGCATACCTTTACAAGTGATGCATGTACCTCCTTTACAGTTTCTTCTTTCCTGCACAGTTCTGAAAGATCAGAATAAGCAATTCCTTGCTGTGAAGCCCATTGCTCCAATGCCGGATGAGACACTACCACAAGGGCCACACAGTAGCTATGAAAAGGATCAGCATGCAACATGATATTGTTGACGTAGGGACTGGTAGAAAGAGCTGCCTCCACCTGTATTGAATAAATTAGTCAATAAATATTGGAAGCAGTGGACAAACTAACATTCATACCTTTCCCAAGGACACATATTCTCCATGCTGTAGTTTAACTATGTCCTTTTTCCGATCAATGATCTCAATGCAACCATCTTTATGAAATCTTCCAATGTCCCCAGTGTAGAACCACCTCACTCCTCTTTCATCAACCTTTTTAACAATAGAAAAGTAGATATATATGAGATAGGGGGGTGACAGTAAACCACAAATCTATACATGACAAAGCAAGGACCAGTCTTATAAAAGCTTAACAATTATATGAAGTTTCGTTAATGGTTCCTCACGGCACTGAAGGCTTAAGCATGGTTAGTACACAACATGACCATGTACTAGGGCCTAAATCTGACCTTTATTTTGAAGAATGGAGGCAGTGAGGACCAAACACCTAATCTAATCATTTGGCCATATAGGCTTTGATATTATGTAAAGGACCAAATCTCCTAAATGCTCAGGCTGTGAGGTAAAGATTTGGAAATGGATTTTTTCTAACAGGAAATATCACTGACATGACAATGGTGGAGAATCATAAGTGAGATACCCCTACAAGAAAAAAGAAAGAGAACATATATAGCATTACCTTGTAAGATTCTCTTGTTTTTTCTTCATTTTTGAAGTAACCAAGAGTGACATTTGGACCGCCAATCAAAATTTCACCACGGGGCATGGGCGAGTCATTAGTTGAATATCCACCTTCGGGCCAGTCAATTAGCTGAGCAAAAAAAAGTAGCGTTTATGTTTGTAAATATTCCTTGAGGTTAAATGTATGGAGTTGGATTACATCTGATCAATTCCTACTTTAACATATGAGCAAGGAATAGGTGGCCCAACTCGGCCCACAGACGTATCGTCGAAATCAGAGAATGTCCCACCAGCACAAGTCTCAGTGAGACCATATCCTTGACCTATTGGAGCACTGAAAATCACTATCAAATATCAGTTTGATAGGAAAAGACAGTACTGGAAACTTGTAAAGCAAAATAAAAAAAAAAAAAAAAAAAAAAAAAAAAAAAATTTAAAAAAAAAAAAAAAAAAAAAAAAAAAAAAAAAGAGCAGTACATGATAAAGCTATACAATTTTAGAGTAAGCTAATCTGTAGAACTTGAATTTTCCATGAAAAATAGGCAAAATGCACAAAGTGATAGTTGTTGTTAACATCAGCTATCAAGGCGTGTGTTTCTTGTTTACTCAGAACATCTGCAGTGTTGGGTCCTTTTTTGGGTTTCTTTAAGAGAATATCTTATCCTCTACTATCATGTTTCACACCATTTCTTCTGTAATGATATTGTTTTATTTAGGAAAAAAAAATAACAATGCAATGTTACTGACCCAAGACAAATGTTGATGAATCTTTGCGTGTCACCAGAAAGTGGAGCACCACCACAGAGTATAAACCGAATGCGACCACCCAAAATTGCTTGAACCTTTTTGAACACAAGAAAGTTCCATAGAGCTTTTTCCAAGCCCCAAGCACCAAACCAGCTACCATTAAGTGCATGCAACCTTCGTGCAAAGGCTAAATAAAACAATTTCTTTGACAATCCTCCTTTTGCATTTACCTGCACGATCATGGATTAGCCTTACTACGCAAAGTAAAAGGTTTATTTAACAAGCTCACTAACACAGACACCAATGCATAATATAGATATGGAGGAGTATATTCTTCAATTGCATTACAAATCGAATACCTTCTTGAGCACTCCTTCGCGTACACGATCAAGAATTGCTGGTACAGCTGCCATCACGGTTGGCATCAATGCAGTGGCATCCCCCCTTTTCCCTTTTTTTATTTTGTTTGATGTATCAGTTAAAGTCAAAGGACTTCCATATCCTATACATCCTCCAACAGCTGCAATCAAATTCTAAAACAAGTACTTGAGATTGTTAAAACATGCAAGATAGGAAAATAAAACACAATCAAAATGTACTTTGAACTGAAATAATTATTTAACAATCACTGAAGTAGAAACCCATACCTCAGCTACTAATTCAAGGATATGAGCCATCGGTAAGTATGCAAGATAGACATCCTTAGGCCCAAGTTTAGGAACTATAACCATTACAGAAGAGACTGTTGCCAAGACATTGCCATGTGTCATCATTACACCCTGTGAAAAGAAAAATATTTCAAGAAATAATAAAGCAGGACAGGGAGGAAGTAAAAGAAAAAGAAATAAAAAAATAAGTAAAAAAATGGTCCCATCTAGTGCCTAGATTACTATTTAGGAAAGTCAATCCAGTGAAATGATACAATTGTTGACATTTAACTAAATATCTCGAAGATCCTTTTAACCTTGGGCAATCCTGTACTTCCACTTGTGTACATTATAACTGCAACATCTGCTGAAAGGGGTAAATCAGCCTCAACAGGATTTTCTCTACCAAGCCTCTCAACATCAGCAAAGGACGTGATTTTCCAGCCATTCTGAGTAGACAAATCAGATGGAATATCATCGTCCATGCATATAACACGTTTCACAGAATCAAGTTGACCACTGATATGTACTAGTGATGTCAATTCTTTGCGCCCGCAAATCACTGTTGTGACATCTGTCTGGCATAGATTTTGCATGTCAGATTACAAAATAGAACAAGCACATGAACTAAAAAGCACATCAATTTTAGTAAACCGTTTCAAAGCATGGACAAGATCCAAAAAGTATATAAAAATACTGTGGAAAATATATAGCTAAATTAACAAATATATAATGAAAAAGGTTCAATTCTTAACCATTATAAACTTTGAATACCTGAATTGTATGCTGAGCACTTGAAACGAAAAGAACGAAATTGAGAGTAAGAATAAAGTGAAGAACTTCATCATGAGGAAAGGGAAAATACTTAATACCTTAGTTTACCTAAAAGAATAAGGTTTTCTGTTCCGATTCTTTTAGTTTTAAATAATTGATCATAAATATCGAGTTCTTAACCATCTAGCCTGGAGCTCCCATCCCACGATTCCTACCGCTCCTTTCTGTAACCTCTTCGCACGTAAGCCTAGTTGTCCACCTAAGATTACATTTAAGTGTGTATATATTTCTATTATTATTTATTACTTAATACAGTAAACAAGATCATTGTTGTCCCCCCACCCCCTCTCTCCCTCCCCCCGCTAAAAACTGAAAATTCATTATTAATAGTTTCTTTCACGAGAATTGTAACACAAGGCCACCTTAACAGTTGCCGATAGTATTTAGTAGAGTGCATGGTTGGAGAGGAGAACATGCGGAATTTTGAGAAGCAGAGCAGGTCACTGCTAGTGGTTTTTTTTTTTTTTTTTC
>Ga0209489_105738_pt1:0-20000 | contig 21047 bp, 7 predicted proteins | sample SiratrowhiteBW_FD_187527 | JGI IMG/M metagenome (GOLD analysis project Ga0209489, IMG submission 187527) | Root nodule microbial communities of legume samples collected from California, USA - Siratro white BW (SPAdes) (version 2) | ecosystem: Host-associated > Plants > Roots > Nodule...
CCAGCTGCTGCTGAAAACTGTGAAGATCAAACTGCAAATAAATTATGATCAACCAAATTAAAATGTGACCAACTCAATCAAAAAATACACATAACCATAAAAGTATAATTAAACTGTTACAAACCGTAGAGTATGCAGGCATATTGTTTCCATTAAACCTTTGTGAACCATCCCACAACTCCATGTATTTAATCGCCATCATACCATAATCATACACACATGTGTTCATCAGTCGCCAAAACTTGTACTAAGGTGTCCCTTCATTAGGGCATGGGTAACCACCGATGTTTTGTAAACTCAAAATCACTTATTGTTTGACAAAACACCTGTGGTTACCCCTTCTTTAGTGAGGTGACACCTTAGTGCAAGTTTTGGCAACTAAAAACACATGTGTTCATCAGTTGCCAAAACTTGTACTATGGTGTCCCCTCGATAATGCATGGGTAACCACTGATGTTTGTAAGCTCGAAACCACTTATTGTTTAACAAAAGAGCTGTGGTTACCCCTTCAGTAATGAGGGGACACCTTTGTTCAAGTTTTGGCAACACACATCAGATATGTTCATGTGTTTATGTATTCATGTGATTAGTCACCAAAACTTGAACGAATGTGTCCCCTCATTACTGAAGGAGTAACCAGTGGTCGCGACATAGGTCAGATATATTCATCAATCATGTATTTCCAAACCCAATCAATCCCCAGCCCAGTACTTATGGTCATTTTTCCCCCAGCACACAGCACAACCCGTTTTTGTCAAAACCTTAAACCCTTAACAAAAATCATACAAATGAAAGTATTTCTCAAAACCCTAAACCTTGAAACCAAATAAAGATTTTCTCTTTTCATTAAAAACTCATAAAAGAGCAATCTTTACTCCATAAACCAAAACCCCATACGGAAATCATACAAAACCAATATTTAAACGATGAAAAACAGTTCATTTTCCATGAAAATCTCATAAAAGACTCACCTTTAACAACTTTTGACGAAAAACAGAAGAAAAACAACCACGGATTAACAAAAATCATACAAATAAAGGCATTTCTCAAAACCCTAAACCGTGAAACCAAATAAAAATCTTCCCTTTCGATTAAAAATCCCATAAAAGAGCAACCTTTACTCCAAAAACCTAAAAACCCATACGAAAATCATATAAGACTAACATTTAAAGGCTGAAAAATAATTCCTTTTTCATGAAAATCTCATAAAAGACTCACCTTTAACAACTTTTGATGGAAAACAGAAAAAAAGCAACCATGGAAGACGGGAGCAGGGAGAAGAACCGAGTGGAAGACGAGTGCAGAGAGAGCGAGAGAGCGCAAATAGTGCGATAGAATGAGAGAGTGAGAGAGTGAAAGACAGAGCGAGAGAGTGGCAGAGTGATAGACTGAGAGGGAGAGAGAGCGACATAGTGAAAGTGAAAGAGTTAAGAGTATGCTGGATTTCAAAAATTTGGAATTCCACATTTGCCCCTTCAGATTTTCACTTCCACATTTGCCCATGCCACGTCAGATACTTTGACACAATTACCCCGGTGTCAAGTGGGGGTAATGAACCAACGGTGTCAACAAAATTCTTTTCCATATTGAGAAACCACTGCTTTGCAATATTGGTTCACAAGACCAACTGCTCCAATTATCACTTGACAATATGCACAATCTCTTGAAAGTCCATACTAAAGTGACCTTGAACTATGCATTTAATGATTACTCAATACTTAAGTGTCTCTTAAATGACAACTAAATGATCAATTAATATGCACCCAAATAACACAAATTTCAGTTTACAACTATGTTTAAAATTACTATTATACCGATTACATTATTTTAATCACCCCAAACATCAAATATACATTTAATAGTTATTATAACTCACTTTTAACTGAATGTGAAACACCCTACTCTAACAATAACACAACATAATTACATATAATTATACTCACTTTATTTTATAACAAAGAGCACCTTCTCATACATCTAAATCAAATTAAAAAGAAAATAAATGTAACTATATTAGTTTTTCTTAATAAAGGTAGTGTACCTAACAAGTAAAATAGCTCTAAGGTCTCCTAACGTAAAAAAATATTGACAAAGTCTTGAGAGTTCTAATTCTAGAGAATCAATATCTCCTCTTGATCATGGATTATCATACCTTTCTCTTCTATATTATTTAAGCCACTCAAAGTTTTTCCCAAAATAAATAAACAGAATTCTTGTTTAGGAAAAATAAAACTTACCTAGATTAAAAATACAATATATGTATGAAGCTATCATAATTAAAAACAAAAATGTAATGATGATATTTCTCAGTGGTGAATGGAAAAAAGAAAAGTCCTTGACAACTTCTGTTTCTCTCAACACTCAACAACTATTAATGTGATTATTTTAAGAGAGTTCGAGACTTTGACACCAACTACATTCACATATTTTTTTAATAGTAATGCTAAGCATTTTCTTTATTTTAATAAATTTTTACATAAATTAACTCCAAAACTATCCTTTATATACTTTTTCTATTAAAAGTTCAGGATTGATAACCACTCCCCTGATTGTCAACTTATATTTTTGATAAAAAAAGGTGTTTAAAACAAAACTTTAAATATAGACATACTTCACTAAACAATTGCTCCACACGGTATTAGTGGTTCTTTAAATATATTTTGGATTGAAAAGTCAAAATTATGAATCAAAGATGCATGTGACTCTGTCCACACACATTGTCCATAAAAAGTGACTTAATTTCTCTCTCTCATAATTTCATTGGTAGCTAATAAATAAGCATCAACACATCTACCTATCTCAAGCCTCCATTCCCCATCCCATGGCCATCTCAAGACCTCATCATGCTTTTCTCCTTCCTTCCCCAGGAATGGGTCACCTAATCCCAGCCCTAGAACTTGCCAAACGTTTAGTCACTCACCAAATCATTCCCAAGCTCACAATCTTTTACACTCCGTTTGCACACTCTACTCCCTCCAAGGCTGAAACCCTAGTTCTTCAATCAGGCATCAAGGATAACCTCTTTGACCTAATCCAACTCCCTCCACTTGACCTCACCACCGAAGTTGGTCCCCATGCCTTAGTAGAAGACAAAATAGCAACCTTAATGCATGAAGTCCCACGCCTCTTTGAGTCCACAATCTCCACCATGAACCTCAACCCAACCATCATCATCACCGATTTCTTCTTATGCCAAGTTCTACCTCTAGTCCAAAATCTAAACATACCCATGTTTGTTTATGCGCCCACTAATGCATGGCTCCTTGCACTTGGTCTTCACACCCCCACTTTGGATAAGCAAATACAAGGAGAATATGTCAATGAGATTGAACCAATCTCAATCCCTGGCTGCAAATCCATACATCCCCATGACATGTTCGAAATGTTGAAAGACAGGACACATAGGTTGTACCATGAATTTCTTCGCGGGTGTGAAGGGGCATCATTGGCCAATGGGATCTTTGTGAACACGTTTCCTGAGTTGGAACCTAAGACACTTGAAGCCCTAGGTAGTGGTGGCATCAGTAAGGTGCCCGTGTACCCGGTTGGGCCAATAGTAAGGGAACCAAGCCCGAGAGGCCCAAGCCCGAGTAGTAATGGGGGAAAGATAAGTGAAATTGTTGAGTGGCTAAACAAGCAAGAAGAAGAGTCGGTGGTATATATATCACTTGGGAGTGGATACACTATGTCACGTGAAGAAATCATTGAGATGTCTTTGGGGTTGGAACTAAGTGGAAAAAAATTTGTTTGGTCTGTGCGTCCAGCTGTTACCAAAGCCGGCCATGATCACTATCTCACGGCAGGTGAGTGGTACAACCTCATTTTTAATATCTTCAAACGTCACTTTCTATAACTTTCTATAATAACTTGTTTTAATTTTATATTGTGGTGGTTAAAACTAGCCAGAGATTCATTTTTCTAAATATGTAGTTTCTTAATCATTGTTTCACATGACACGAAGACGGTGCAACTAAAATGTTAGGTATATTTTTTTATTTGCAATAACAAATAAAAAAATGTAGAGAATCTTTGGGAATCATTTTACGTATCTACACATGTGCAAGCAACCTTTTAGATGTAAACATGTAGACATTTTTACTTGTTAGAAGTAAAGGAGTAAATGTACCAATTTCAATTAGTTCATACCTACTAAAAAAAAGTCAAACAGACATATCTTCCTCTTTATACTAAAATTTCAATATTAGCACTCCACCTATTTATTTAAATTTCAACATTGTACTATAGTTTACACATAAGATATTTCTTTGTTTTTTTAGTTGTTAATGTTTCTGGAGACAAAAACTAGTCCTTATCTATTTTCTTAGTTCCTCTAGTCCCCATATGTGAACATGCCTTTATTTGTCTAGATGTTTAACTCTTCTTAAATTTCAAAATTTCAAAACTTAGTGTGTCCTTGCATTTACCATGCATTTTCTTTCTCTTTTAAAAGAGAATTTGTGTATCTTTTTAGATCTTCTACTAGTAGGGATAATGAGACTACAATTTGCAGTAAAACAATTAGATCTTCCATGTGATTTACAAAATTAAGCAATAGTTAGCAAAATTATTTTAACAAAAGTTTTCTATTCATAAAGATCTTTTACTTATTTTGTTATAGTTCAATGTAAGTCATCTTAGGGCCTACACATGTGTAGTCCTATCTTAATTCCAGACAGAGTATTCAAGTGGACAAAGATACTAATTCAAATAAGAGAAGTTTGCTTCTTGAATTTTGTTTGTGATCCAGGCCCATACTCGAATTTAAGTTAGGTTCAACACCTCCTCAGCATCTTTCACACAGGTTCTAAACATAATAATGTTACTATATGCCCAGAAACCATATTATGGCAACCCATATACATTTCCAAATCTTATTTCCATTATAAATGATCCATGTTAAAGCAAACTGGTACAATCATGATAGAGGTGCATTTTTTTTTCATTTATTACGAAAGTGATATAAATATTTTTTTTATGAAAATGGGTAAGTCGTGCTATGGAGACACAACTTTAATTCGTGCCATGGAGATACAACTTTAATTGAAGAAGTCGTGCTAGTTGGCACGATTTTAGTGTAAAAAATTAGAACTGAAGTCGTATTAATGTGGCACGATTTTAATGAAAAAAAAAAGAATTGAAATAATTTTTTTTCACTGAAGTCGTGTCATGTTGACATGACTTCAATTCTATTTTTTTCATGAAGTCGCGTCAAGTTGGCACGATTTCAGTTCTATTCTTTCTCATTACCCGTTTGCTTAAAGTCGTGCCATGATGGTACGACTTCTTCACTTAAAGTCATGTCCTCGTGACACGACTTACCTATTTTTATAAAAAAAAGAAAATTATATATGTTTCATATAAAAATGAAAAAACTACTACTCTTTGGTGTTTTTGCCTCTTCAAACGTCACTTTCTATAAATAACTTGTTTTAATTTTATCTTGTGGTGGTTAAAACTAGCCAACAATTTCATTTTTTTAGATATGTAGTTTTTTTAATAACTGATTGGCATGACACATATATTGAAAGGGTGTAACTAAAATGTTAAGTATGTAAAAATAGAGAGATAATCCTTCAACTGAGGGAAGGATGATCTATGACCATTAATTCAAGGCATATGCATCACATGTTGGACATATCATCTCTTATATTGAAACATTTAATTTCAAATATTGTTATGTAACTATTTTTCTTAATAATTTTATAGTTTAATATTGGTTCTTTGCAGGTGAGCGAAGTGAAACTAGAACTAACATAGTGTCTAATATTGAAAAGTCAAATTTGTTTCCTGAAGAGTTTTATCGTATACAAAGAAATGGGATTGTGATCACTGATTGGGCTCCACAATTGGACATTTTGAAGCATCCATCCATTGGTGGTTTTGTGTCACACTGTGGATGGAACTCTGTGATGGAGAGTGTTTCATGTGGGGTGGCAATAATTGCATTGCCTATGTTTGCCGACCAAATGATGAATGCTACAATGCTTGTGGAGGAAGTTGGAAATGCAATTCGATTAAAGGTGTCACCCTTTACTAACATGATTGAAAGGGAGGAATTAGCAAAAGCAATAAAGAAGATAATGGATAAGGACGACAAAGAAGGTTGTGTAATAAGGGAAAGGGCTAAAGAACTCAAACTCTCAGCAGAAAGAGCTTGGTCTCATGATGGTTGTTCTTATTTTTCACTTTCTAAAATTGCTCACTAAAATGACTTGTGGTAACTCTTTTGGGGGTACTTAAAAGAACTACTCTTCTTTGTGTGGAAGAAACTCTATTATAAATTAACTAATTGTTAGCATTTCATTTGAGCTTTCATTATTTAAATTTCCTTTTTTCCTTTAATAAATTATGTGTGTAAAAACATTAAGAACTCTCACATGTTATACGTTATTTTCTTTTATTTAAAGAGTAATGTTATTTTGACACCATGAAGTTTTAACCCTCATTTGAAACCGTGGTAATTTCGTCAAATCTTCTTACGTGACAAGGATATTTTTGTCAATCGACGAAATGTTACGCATAAGGGCAATTTGATCTTCTCGTTTGACGTGACAATGGGTTTTGGTGAAGATATATGAATCTCTGCCGCAAAATGTTGAAATTAAATGTAAAGAAAAGAAGAGGTGTAATCGTTCTCTCTGTTCTCTAACACACCACGATTGTTCTTCTTCTCCATTGTGGATCGTTGTTGTCCTTTTGGTTCGCTTCCTCCGTTGTCATTCTAGCGGTGGTTTGACGGTCCCACTTTAGCCGCGGTGTTCACTGTGAAGGTGTGGTGGTTGGAGTAAATGTTCGTCTTTTATGGGATTTTTTATTGAAAAGGAAGTTTTTTTCGTCATTTAAAGTTTTTTTTTTTTTACGTATGATTTCCGTTTGGGGTTTATGGTTGTGGAGTAATTGTTCGTCTTATATGGGATTTTTTACGGAAAAGAAAGTGTTTTTGGTCATTTAAAGGTTTTGTTTTTTATTGACGCATGATTTCCGTTTGAGGTTATGGTTGTCGAGTAAAGGTTCATCTTTTATGGAGTTTTTGATGAAAAATAAAGACTATTTTTGTGGTTTAACAGTTTAGTTTTTGTTTAGAGTTTTCATGTTTGCATATGTTTGTTACTTCAGTATATGGTGCCGAGAAGGATGGGTTGTGTGCTCATTTTGAAAGTGTTTTCCTTTTGAATGAGTGGTGGGTGTGTGGGTTGGTTGGTTTTTCGTGGATTGTTTGCTGACATGAATTGACTGTTTTGTTTAAGTATTTGAAAGTTTCAACATTTATGGCTAGAAAAGGAATTACTGTGAATGGTGGACAATCTAATGAACCCATTTGACTCAGTCGTTAAAAGTTCAACTAAGGTGTCTCCTCGTTAAAAAGCGGGTAATCTCTGTTGTTTTGTAAGGTCAGAACCAATATTAATGCACAGAGGTGGTGACCCAAGCTTTAACAAGGAGACACCTCAGTTGAACTTTTGGCGACTAAACTCAGACGTGTTCATAAGAACCATTTTCGCAAATTAAGTTCTTAACTTCTTCAATTACACCCATAATAAGGATTAATCATGCTTTGATGTACCAAAATATGTTCATTTTATACACCTTTGTGCATTAATATTAGTTTTAACCTTACAAAACATCAACGATTACCCATGCTTTAACGAGGGGACACCTTAGTTGAACTTTTGGCGACCGAACTCAAATGTGTTCATGAGGACCATTTTCGCAAATTAAGTTCTTAACTTCTTCAATTACACCCATAATAAGGATTAATCACTCTTTGACTGACCAAAATATGTTCATTTTATACACCTCTGTGCATTAATATTGGTTCTGAGCTTTCAAAACATCAGAGGTTACCCATGCTTTAACGAGCGAACACCTTAGTTGAACTTTTGACGACTGAACTCAATGGTGTTCATGAGGACCATTTTTGCAAATTAAGTTCTTAAATTCTTCAATTACACCCATAATAAGGATTAATCACGCTTTGATTCAGCAAAACATGTTTAATTAATACACCTCTCTGTATTAATACTGGTTCTGAGCTTCCAAAACATCAGAGGTTACCCATGCTTTAACGAGAAGACACCTTAGTTGAACATTTGGTGACTGAATACAGAGATGTTCATGAGAACCATTTTCGCATATTAAGTTCTTAAAATCTTCATTTATACCCATAATAAGGATTACTCACCGCACTTTGATTCCCCTAAATATGTTCAATTGATACATTTCTGTGCATTAATACTAGTTATGAGCTTACAAAACATTAGCGGTTACCCATGCTTTAATGAGGGGACACTTTAGTTGAACTTTTGGCAACTGAACTCAGACATGTTCATGAGGACCATAAGGCAACTGAACTTTTGTCTGTAATGAATAGTAGTTCATTGTATACCAATGTCTGGGTTAAGGCGAATGACTAGGAGCGATGCACAAAGCAAGTCATCACTTGGTGGACTTATATCAAACCTAAACACCTTAACAATGTTATTTATGGTTATATTGAGATAGAATATGCGTCTGTTGGGAGTGTACATGACAACCTACACAAACATGACTGAAAACTGTAAATGACATAGGATATACAGTAGAGTAAATAGGAAAGACAAATTACTCACATTCTTTAATATTAACATAGATCCCACTTGGATGTCATTTTCAAATTCAGAATCCTGTAAGACTTTTTGATGAGCATTGGCCTTAGTAGTTCCTGTGGGGTCCTATTGTGTAAAACATTGTAATTGCATTTTTTTTTTTTGTATTTGACTGTGAAGATGAAAAAATGTACCATTTTGGGTAAGTACATACCTTAACTGTGACGACGGGACATTATGTCCACAGTTTTGGCGACGAATGACAAATTTCTTCGTTTGTACATGTCATTCTAAACAATACACAACAGGTTATCCGTTATGTAACGACGAGACAACATATCCACAGTTTTGGCGACGCAAGACAAATTTCTTCGTGGTTCACACTTTCCACAACAAATTCATTCAAAACTACAAACAATTGCAAAATCAGCACAGAACACAACCCGTCTTTCTTCCTACCATATAATCAACGAAAAAATCACAAACATCATACAAAAATCTTCAAACATCACAGTTTCAAACCCTCAATGTAATAAAAATCATACAAGTAAAGGTCTTTCTCAAAACCCAAACCTTCAATCCAAATAAAGGTGTTCATTTTTCACAAAAAACACCATAAAAGACCAACCTTTACACCACAACCCTAAACCCCAAACGGAAATCATAGAACACCAACATTTAAACCATTAAAAACACTTTCTTTTCGATGAAAACCACGTAAAAGACGAAACTTTAACTAAACAAAACGAGATCGTGAACCACAATAAAGACCAAAACCCTAAACCACAATGAAGAAATACACGCACCAGAAAGAAGACAGAGGTCGACGATCGGGCGACGAGAAGATCAGAGAAGATGAGAGTAGTGGGAGCAGACGATAGGAGAGGAGTGAAAGCAGAAACTGAAAAGGCTCTCGTTTTGGCGTTGCATCTGCACTTTCAGGGTTTGGAGGAGAAAACCAAAATTGTCCTCCAAAATCACTTTCCAAAATTAACCTTGCCACGTATGACACTTTGACGAAAATACCCTGATGTCAAATGGGAGTTAAAGACAACCGGTGTCAAAGAATCATCACTCATATGTTTAAACCCCAATTTAGCTTTTAAAACAAAAAAAAGGGGGAAACGGTACGGTTTGGGGCTTAGCCCAATAAAACTATCGATTTGCACCCCATTTTTAACTCTCTAACACAATTTTTTATTGCATGCGTGAAAAAAGTTTCAGACTCAATAGTTATAGCTGATATCTTTAATAGTGGCATCATCTTTTTTTTATTTTTTCACCATTTTTGAATTTTTGGGTCTCTTTCCTAATATTTTATTGTGTTGATTAAATTTTATTTTTTAAATATATCAATTTATTTCTTTGTATTTTATTTTAAAATAAAATTCTATCAAATTTTTAAAATATGTCTAAAAATAATAAAATATAAATTTTTTAAACAAATAAAAAAGTATAAAATTTTCAAACATAAAAAATATAAAACATTTTCAAAAATTTTAAAAATATAAAACAATTTCAAAACTTAAAAAATGTAAAAATTTTCAAAAAGAAAAATATATACCAAACATCGTCAATGCTATTTTGCAAAAATATAACTTCAATATTTTTGTCTTTAAAACTTTAATAAGACATAATGACAAGAAAAAATTAAATCATCAACAAAATTTTATTTGTCAATATAATGTCATTATTTACAGAATAAATTCGTAGCTAATTATCGACAGATTTAATTCATCACTAATTATTAATAAAATTTATTGATAAATATGTTAATAATTAACGACGAATTTATTCTATTAGTAATACTTTATATAATAATAATAATAATAATAGGATTTTTCATACAAATATGTAGAAGAAGAATAGTTTGAGAATCCAAATGTTATATAACATAGGTTGAAGATATGTACGTGTTGAGGATCAACACAATAATCAAAGATAAGAGTCAAGACTCTTTTTTAGAATATTAGAAGTTTGACTAATTTAAATACTCAAAATATGTTAGAAAATATTCTTTGGATTAATACCTAAGCTTATTTTTATTATAGAATTTATATATGTCTGTTTACTTAAACATTTATGGTAGGTTCTTTGATAATTTTAATCTTCATTTGTTTACTATGTTTGATAATATTAATAATATTATTGAGCTTTAGTGTTTAATAATATTGATGTCTTTTTCTCATTTTTGCATATGTAATTTATTTTAATTTTTATGTTTTAACAGAATATCTCTCTTAATAAGATTTATGTTTCATCTTATTATGTTAGAAGGTATTACCTTTAAAATTATTTGACTAATTTACTAAGTTCTTAGTATATTTTGGGAGAGTTTAATATTATGTTTTTTTCTGAAGAATTTAAAGGAGACAACGTTTCACTTTTTTACATTTAATATATTTAAGACAAGCTAAAAAATTTGGATTTAAATAAATTAAATAAAATATTCATAAAAATTAAAAATAACTAAATTTTGAACACAATTAACGTTAACCTAATGAGGCAATTAGTTTTTTTATATAGTAATACACATTCTACTATATATATATATATATATATATATATATATATATATATATATATATATATAGGAAAATGGAAACCTCATGTTTTGGTATAAGTTGTTTCAGTTTTTAAGTTGATATGTATACAAATATCTCTGAAATACAACTAATTTTAAATAAATGTAGTAGCGATACTACTATATTAATGATAAAGGTCGAAAAAAATGTTTGAATATTATAATGCGGTTAGTATTCGTAGATTAAATTAATTTAATAGAAAAATATATATACAAAATATTTAATTTATTATAATTTAAATTATTTTAATTTTAATTAAAATAATTTAATAGAAGAGAAAGTTGTTTTATTTGATTCATCAATTTAAAAAATAGAAATTTTATGTTGAAAAATTAAGAATTGATAAATTATCATCATTAATTAATGAAATAAGAATTTACATTGATTAGTCTTCTCAAAAATATTAAAATGACAAATTAACATTTAAATTTTCCCCTACTTTTCTAGATTAAGCTCAAGAACAATTCCAAGTGATTTGGTTTATATATAAAAATTTATATCAGACAATGAAATCTGTAAAATTCTTCTATTTACAAGGTTGGAACTAATCATTTCTCCTTATACACGATTTGTTTCATATCTTTTGTGTTTATTTCTTTAAAAATAAAATTAATTTACTTTATATTAATTTGATTTCAGGTCTTAACTTATTTATTTTAAATATGAAACCAATTCGGTAAAAGGAAAAAGATTCATAATTATTTTTCAAATCCAATTAGAATTTTTATTTTAAAAGTTATATACTTTTTTAAGAGAATGCACAAAGTAAGAAAACATTTTTGCGATCTTCTTTATATTCCTATAAATTCTTTTATGTTATAGCAAGTGGTTTCACACTTTTTAAAATTTCTACTTTCAAGAAATACAATGAGGAATTTTGGGAATTCATATTAAAAACAAGCTCCAATAATTTCAATAAGTTTATCTTTATTTTTTTTTTTACACAGACAACTATATATTGTTATTTTACTGGTTACTTCACATGTGTGATTTTTAACAGTTAATTACAAAAGTTTTAGATTTTAAAATAATTAAAGAGTATTTAATTTATTATATCTTGAACAATGTCTAGACGCATTTTTCCTTCATCTCCATACTTATCTTCTGCACCTTCATAGATTCAGCACATTGATCAATATACTATTAATAGAAAAATTAAATAAATCTTACATTCCCTCACCTCTTAACCTGAAATACAATTTTTAATCTTACATTCTCTAACCTCTTAACCTGAAATACTATTTTTAATCTAAAATATGATATGAAAGAAAATTTTATATTTTTATTATACAATTTAACACATAATTATATTCAAAATATAATTTAAAATTAAAAAATGTATTTTAGACTATACAACTCTAAATAAATAAAATTATATTCTAAATTATTTAATCTAAAATATAAAAATTATATCTGAAATTATAAATCTAAGATACAAAAATAATATTTTACATTATGTAATTTAGAATACAATTTGTTTTCGATAATTCAATTTTAAAAAATATTTTTTAAATTACACAGTTCAAAATATAAAGTTTATATTCTAAATTAAATAATTAAAAATATTATTTATAATAATTGTGAGAATATGAAAATACAGCCAGAAAGTGCGAGAGTGCGCTTTCTTTCTACACTTCCATGATCCTACACTTCATATCATATACGAAAAGATAAAATTTCCTTTAACATTAAATTTGAATCTTAAATTACCCTTCACCTTCTTCCAATCCTAATTTTGTTTCCTTGTATCATTTTTCCTGCCAATTTTGCTGCATTTTTTCTTCTCTTTTCACTCTGTTACGGTTCAATTTAGATATTGAAATTGAAGACATTGTGGTAATACTTTGACCGTAGATGACATAGGTGTATTTTTTCTTTTTACGAATTTAGAGACATTTGGATTCTATAATTCAAAAAATAAAATGAGATTTGAATAGTTTTCAAATTTTGTAAAATACAGAAGTTACTGTAGTTTTTGCTTTCTCTTTTTAATTGCACCATTCAAAACTTTTACATTTGATAGAAAGGCCGCTTCCGCCGTCCAACACGACTCCTCCGCTGCCGCTTCCACCACGTCCAACGGAGATCCTCCAGCCGTAGCCCCCTCCGCAGCCGACCCTGCGGCCGTCAACGTCTTTTAAAACTAATTTCAAATTTTAAAATTCGGAAATTTCAATTTCTTTTAGATAAATATATTTTTGTTTTTATGCAAAAGTTAATTTTAGAATTAAAAAGAATATGGAGCTGTAGGGTGATATTAAGGAGGTGCAGGAAGAAGCTCTCGTCTCCACAAAGAATGCGCCCAATGTCTCACCCAAGTATCGCAAATGAGTTGCGGGCCATAGTAGTAGAGATCCTACTTATTGTACTCCACCGTTTTCCATACCATAACCACTACGTATTAATTTCAGAAAAGTAATCCAACCATAAGCCTATGGGGAAGTGCTATTTGGGAGAATGCATAAAAAGCCATTTACTGATGGACAAATAACTATTGGGTCCAGGATAAAAAATATGAATCTAAACTAAAAATGGATTAATTGTTAGATTATTCGACTTTTATATATATATATATATATATATATATATATATATTTATTTTTTTTATTTTTTATTTTAATATAAAATATTTAATATTTTCTATTATAATTAGATATTTGAAAATGATCTAAAAGGAATTTAATATTAAATAATATGATAGATCTAACAAATATTTTTAAATTAGATTCTAATACTATATTAAAAATAAATTTTAAATTTAATTCAATTTTACAATGATAGTTACACTGTTTATATAATTTAATTTAGTTTTTAATGTATGATCTTTTCTTATAATAATTATATAAGTAAGTAGTATTATATGGATTGCATATCTAATTTTAGTTTATCGGTGAAGCCTTATATATATATATATATATATAAAAGGCTTCACCGATAAACTAAAATTAGATATACAATCCATATAATATATATATTATTTGAATCAATATTTTTTAGAAACGATTCGTAGTACGCCTTATGCTTTGTGTTGTGCATATTTATGATGGTTTCTTTTGGTAGTGATTGAGAATCATCAAAATATGGTAATTGATATTTAGGTAACAAAAGAATATATACACACGAAAATAGCTTGTGTAAGCTATTATTAACATCAATGGAAGCTCATGTCATGGAATCTAGCACTTTTTTTTAACATGTATAGAGGTTCGATCCCTCAAATTACAATTAATTGAAAATTTCTATGAACACCACCATGATTTAACGTGTGATTATGCCTAATTTTTAGATTTTTAAAGCAAAATTCATGTAGATCAATTTTGTCAACTCAAATGAACATTATGTATATTGTCCTCTACCGATTATACTGAAATATCCTTTTGAAATATTCCTTTCTATTTGTTTTAATATAATATTTTAAAGAACAAATGCACTTAAGATCACTTTGCAAGGCAAGGAAATTAAGAACCCTAATTAATAATCCAAACCCAATGGGACAAAAAGTGCCAAACCCTATGATTTTGCCATTCTTGCCCAAAAAAACCCACCATCTTGACCCAAAGAAGTAGGTGTGATGATGACCCACTCAATGAATAATACAAATAAAAAAAAGCATTTTCTCAAAGATATTCCTTATTTGGGTGCTTTCACAATTGCCAAAATCCCCATAGATTTATACTTTAATTAATACTCACGAAGGTCACTTTTTTGTATTCCATGGACGATTCTTAGAAGATTCCGAGGAATCATCCTATTCCCCCACAACCCACATGACACCTTTTTACACTACTGAGAGGATTGCTTAGTAAACCTTCCAACCACATGTATACGTGAAAAATATTTATCTTAATATCAAAGTTTTGAAATTTTCAAATGATAAGGTGTTTAGGGACTTTCTTTTTTCCTTTTTTAAACTATGGGGCTTTTCCTATGTTGACCATTCAATTTTATTTTTCATTTTTTATCATTTAAGTATTTATAGTTATTTAAATGATTTCAATTTGATTTATAACTTCTAAATTAGCTTAAATATAAATAGTATATATTTTATTATAATCTTAGTAAATCTTGAATTGGTTAAATTGAAATTTAGTCTCCTTAAATTCTTGATCTAAGATTTTAATCACAATCTTTGTCCAGCTCTCAATTTTGCATATCTTTTCTTATTTTATTTTTCACTAATGGATCTTTACATATGCGCATGATCAAGAAATAATATATTTAATTGAATTGTGAAAATAATATATATATATATATATATATATATATATAATATATATATATATAATTGAACATTACATTATAATTGTGAATTTTCTAAAACGTTGTGACTAAATTTGCCGAAAAGAAAATAGAGAAATGAAAATCGTAGAGAGAATTAAAGAGGGACTTAAATTGCAATTAATACTTTTGAATTTTGATTTTTTAAATACTATAGTAACAAAATTAATATGTTTTGATTTAAAAGCTTTCATGCACCCTTAGTTTATACTATTAATATATATTTTATATAAAAACTAAATTAAAATAAGTTAAATTTTTTAAGTTGCAAGGTAATACAATATTTTTAAGGGTATTTTGCTACCTTAAATTTTCATTCTTTTTCTTCTGTTGAATTAGGACTAATATTATACTACTTAATACGTTGAGAATTCAATCTAATTTAACTTGTTTACAATATCATATAGAAAAGTAAGAGTTTAAGAAAATATGATGTGACAACTCTAATGAAACAAATATATATATTATATAGAAAAGTAGAGGACCCACTTGTGAAACTCACACCCTATTGTTCCCTGGTTACTAAACTCAACCACATTTTGCCACCACCAAGGAAAGAAGTAAGCAAGTTTTAATTTTTCAAAGTCTTGGTCTTAATAACGACCATGAGGTAGTAACACAGTAACCGAATATGCTTCTGAGAATTCTCATGCTCCCTTCAACGACCCTTTTTATACCCTTTTCAAACCGCCACTTCATCACGCCAAGCATATGCTTTCTAATATTCTAGCAAACCTCAGCTAATAAATTCCCCCGTAACCCTTTTTTTTTTTTTCTACCTTCATCACATTTCCTCTTCCTCACACTATTTATTTGTTTCCCCTTAAAAAAGTTGGTTTCCAACGTTATGAAGTTTGGAAAGAGACTGAAGCAACAGATTCAGGAGTCGTTGCCGGAGTGGAGGGACAAGTACTTGTCGTACAAGGAACTGAAGAAGCTCGTGCGTCTCATATCGGAGGCTCCAACGTTGTTGAATGGGTCCTTGGAATATGGCAAAACCGAAGCTGAGTTCATTTGCTTGTTGAACAATGAAATAGACAAGTTCAATGGCTTCTTCATGGAGAAAGAAGAGGATTTCATTATTCGCCACATGGTAATGTTCTTCCTCATCACACTCCAATAATCTATTTTCACTTTATATCCATTTCTGTTCTTTAGTTTTTTTGCATAAGTTATGCTATATTTGAATCGTAATTTAGTGCATGCCTGTTTTGTTGTTTATGATATATAAACTATATATTAATAGACCCATTTGATAATTTTTTTTTTTTTGTTTCTATTAATCTCTTGTCATTACTTGATATTATTATTATTTTATTTACATCATTTTCTTTTCATGGTGTAAAATAGTAGAGTGTGTACGTGTCTTAATCCTTGTTTTGAGCAATTACGCAATTACATGTCATAGTTTATTAGAGGAAAAAGTGTCTTTTAGAGGGAATTGTTTTGTGTGTGTGGTAGTTCGTTTCGTTCTTCATCATAATCTTGTAGTTTATTCCTTAGAATATTCTTTTGAACGTTTAGTTAAGAGTAAAAGATTGAAAGTTTTGCATTACCTATGTTGGTGATTGTGATTAGAGTGGAGCTAGTGTTGACCAGCTGTGAAAACGTAATTGATAAAACTAAACTACTATTATTATTCGCATGTATGATGGGAACATTTTTTTATACACTTTTGGAACAATAAAACAAGGAGCTAAATTAAAATGAATTTAAACACAAACTAATTTGCAGAAAATAATTTATATATTTTCAAAATTTTTATTTTTAATTTGCGTGAAAACTAATTTTAAATTAATTTCATTATATTTTCATTTTTCAAAGATATATTTATGAAAAGATTTTTCCCATTGACATCTGATAGTCTTTGACGAAGACAGTTAAACTTTTAAGTTGACAAATATAGTATAAAAAAACTTTATAAAACTCATTTCAACAAAACTCTTATTTTTTAGTTAATTGCGGCTCAATAATAAGCCATTCAAATATATTAAATTAGAAAGAGATGTTTTTATATTGATTCGTCCAGAAAATTATAATCTCTTCAACTTTTTATTAACACGATCAAGTTTTATTAGTATACTAACATTGTAAACATACAAGACGAGTATTTTTTGGATATGAGTCACTCCTAACTAAAGATTAAGTATTATTTGAACTGTATACACTCTTGAGTATTGTTTTAAATACAATCACCTTTAACCAAGATCAAGTTTTGTTTGAAAAATAGTTGAGATCGAGTATTGTTTTGAATACAACACTTCTATCCAAAATTAAATATGGTTTAAACGCAATCACTCATTAGTAAGACCAACTATTATTTGGATCATAGTCACTTCTGGCTGAACAACAAATTATAAAGAAAACGATATAAGATACCATATATTTGCTCTCTAAAAGAAGATAATGTGATACAAGATAAAAAAACTCTTTTATGTTACTAAAAAACACAAAAGCAATGTTTTTGTCCTAAAACTAGGATAATAGCATATATTTATAGCTGTTGTCAACCTCTCTCTTTTAAAATATTTTTATATTTTAAGGTTGAGAAGTAAGAGTCGTTGTAAATCTTTTTTTAACTATAAGGTTTTTTAAGCTTTTATCTATTTACGTTCAAACATAAAGATGCGTTAAATGTTCTAATATTCGGTACGAGATATTATGCCTACGTAAGTTAATTTTGACATTGTAAAAGTATTCTATTTTCTAAAAAATATTATTGATGTGGAATAATTTTAGCACACTATTCGAGAAATATTGGAATGTAAATATATCTATGTTTGAGATAGAATAATCATTTATAATGATAGGATAGTACGTTAAAGTGCTTAATAACCGAATTTACAAAATAGTCATTTATAATGTTGGGACTTTTACTACCACGTTTTGTCCCCACATCTCCTAACTCTTACGCGTTAGGTTAGGTGCAGCAACAATGTTCTGTTTCTTTAACACGTTTCAATGTAGTTGAAGCAAATCGTGTTTTATTATTATTATTATTATTATTATTATTATTATTATTATTATTATTATTATTATTATTATTGAATTAGACGTGAATAGCAGAAATATTTATTTGGTGTTATTTATTAGTCCTTATCAAAGTTTAAAATAATGTTAATTATCATTTATTAACTATATTCTTGCTTTTATTCAATTAATGTATTTGTGAAATAGAAATAAAAATCTGATGATTACTTTAAAAATGTAACAGTGCCTTTCTTCTTGAATGCAATAACTTATTAGCATTAAATTATTTTAATTTCTTAATCGATATTTGTTGGTAAGAGTGTTTTTGATAATTAGATAAATTTGGTGCAGGAAGTGCAACAGAGAATCAAGAGAGTAGTTGATTTATGGGGACCAAATGGTAGTGAACCTTCACAAGCTGAGTACAAGGATGAGATGGCAAAAATCAGAAAAGCTATTGTTGATTTCCACGGTGAAATGGTTCTCTTAGTAAATTACAGCAACATCAATTACACAGGTACCATGTACTTCTAAACTTCTGATTACACAATAATTTGTTCATACATAAGATAATTTACAAGTAAATAACAACAAATCATTACAAAATTCAATGAAATTTGCAGGATTGGCTAAAATTCTGAAGAAATATGATAAGAGGACAGGGGGGCTTCTGCGTTTGCCATTCATTCAGAAAGTTTTGGAGCAGCCCTTTTTCACAACAGATCTAATTTCAAAACTTGTGAAGGAATGTGAGTGCATAATTGATGCAGTGTTCCCAGCTGAGGAAGAAGCAGAAAGAGCAAAGGAAGCAAAAGAGGCCATCACAGTAGCAGGAGAAGGGATATTCAGAAACACAGTGGCAGCTTTGCTTACCATGCAAGAGATGAGAAAAGGTAGCTCCACACAGAGTCCTTTTTCCTTGCCTCCTCTCAACTTGCCAGACTCTGATCTCATCCAAACAATACAGCTAAATTCTGCAGTTCCCATTTTGTAGTCAAATGTATTGTTAGAGGTCTATTGGCTACTGCCACAACACAGTTTCTTTGGTTCAGAAAATAGATAGCATAGTTAGGATGCTACAATGGGATGAACACAATTTACTATTAGTCATTAATGAGTCAACATTAATATGAATATATATACAATATGCTTTTGATGAAGAAGTAACACACCAGTTACATGAAATGAGTAGAAATTATTGGTTAGGATATGTGTGATATGGTCAACAAATTTGGGTTTTCAAAGTATTACAAAGGAAATAAAAACAGCTATCTTATGTCAGTTCAGTTGCCATGTTATCTCTATGTTTCCCCCAAATACTTCAGGGAAACCTCAAGCTTGCTTTTTATTAAAAATATTACTATTTTATGATTTTATCATTATTATTATCATTTTTAACTATTATTATTATTATTATTATATTCGTAATATTATTATTTATTATTGTTATTATATATATAAATATATTCCATTTATTACTAATAGTAATTGTTATTTACTATTATTACTAATTCTTATTTTATTATTATTGTATAAATTTGCTTATGCTATTGTTATTTTTAATTTAATATTATTATTATTA